>Ga0209702_10005565_pt1 | contig 16998 bp, 18 predicted proteins | sample FRY01_FD_187210 | JGI IMG/M metagenome (GOLD analysis project Ga0209702, IMG submission 187210) | Freshwater microbial communities from Lake Fryxell liftoff mats and glacier meltwater in Antarctica - FRY-01 (SPAdes) (version 2) | ecosystem: Environmental > Aquatic > Freshwater > Ice > Glacier...
AGTCAGGGGAGGAAATCGTCGACCATTGCTGCGATGCCTGGAACAAATTAATCGCCGAAACAGGCCGCATCAACTCCATCGGATACCGCGATTGGGCCCACCAGTCATGATTACTGAGATGTGGTATTATTACGAACGTGTATTCGCAGTAGTGCCGGAAAGTATGCAGGGCACCGGGCAAAACCTGTTTGCCGCAGCCATCTGGGTGATCACCTTTGCGTTGTTTCTTTACGCACGGCGGATGACGGCGAAGGGGATCCTGACCTGATATCCGGCGCGTTTGTGTGATCCATGCGCGAATCGATCAGGCGGATATAAGTGTCCGCGACCGCTCGATTTATTGCATCCCAACTAAAATGGAGGCTGCGCTTCTCGCCAGCGGCGCCATGCGCTGTGCGCAGTGCATCATCCGTCAGATAGGGGGCAATTGCATCGGCAAAGGCGTTGGCTTTGCCCGGCGGGACAAGTGCTCCGGTGACGCCGTCCAGCACCAGACTGGTGCTGCCGGTCGCCGCCGAAGCGACTACAGGCAACCCGCTGGCCATCGCTTCCAAAGTTACATTACCGAATGTCTCGGTGATCGAGGGATTGAAGAACACGTCTGAACTGGCGAGGGCGCGGCCCAGATCCGCGCCGGTCTGGAACCCTGTGAAAATGCCGCCGGGCAAAGCCTGTTCGAACCATTTGCGCGCAGGCCCGTCGCCGACCACCAGCACCTTGTGCGCGATCCGCCGCTTGCGCAGTTCTACGATCGTGTCTGCGAAGACATCCAGCCCCTTTTCCATCACTAACCGGCCAAGGAATGCAATCGCCACATCGCAGTCCGCAATACCCAGATTGCGCCGCCATGCCAGATCTCGCTTGCCCGGATCGAACATGGTCCGGTCCACTCCGCGCGACCAGATCGAGATGTCATCGTTCATATCCTGCTGGCGCAAGACATCGACCATGCTTTCCGACGGGGTAACCAGCGCATCGCAGCGGCGATAAAGTTCGCGAATCCAAGCTTCCAGCGGAGCTTCCATGAAGCCGAGCTTGTAATAGCGCGGGTAGGTTTCGAACCGAGTATGTACCGATGCCACCACCGGCAAACCGCGTTTGTTGGCCCACCGCACCGCCGCCCGTGCGCTGAAATCAGGCGAGGCGATATGAAGCAAGTTGGGCGCGAATTTCTCTAGGTCATCTCGCGTCTTGGCGCTGATTCCCACAGCCATCCGGTATTCGCTCCGGCCTGGAATGGCGAAGGATGGCACGCTGACAAGATCGCCCTCTGGTTCGAAGGCGGGCTTGGCCACGGTGGGTGAGTAAACTCGCACTGCTGCGCCTTGGCGCAGCAGATATTCCACCAGCCGGTTGAGCGCCTTGTTGGCGCCGTCCAGCGTCATATTATAATTGCCGCTGAATAGCGCGATGCGGAGGGCGGACATTTCCATTGTGCCAACCCTTAATCTGCATTGACCGGCTTGGCGAGGGGGTGTGATTGGATTCCGGCCCAAATCCCGCCGCGCGCTGAACTGCGTCTCCTTCCCATTGCCGGGAAGGAGACGTCAGTTGCAGATCTTACTTTGCGGTTAGGCCAGTAATGCCAGCCATGGCCATTTCATACAGGCGACGTGCCACCAGCGATGCCGAAAAACCGGCTGCCAAAACTGCAGCATTGTTGAAGATGGCACCAAGTTGTTCGCCGACCATCGGAACAGCACCGAGTGCAGAAGCAATGATTGGCAATACCAATACGGCCAGGTACATCCTGATCGCGCCATCTTGACTTGCGGTTATTCCGCCGATGATGCCCAGTACCACCAATACAAGCGCCACATCGAGCCCCGGAATCGGAATGATCCCAGCGATCACTGCAAGCACAATTCCGAGTGAAACTGCGAGTCCAATTAGTTTTTCCATTTTAACCCCTCCTCTTCCACCTCATGGGCGGATGTGCAGACTAACCGAGAATGCTGCACCCGTAAAATTATATGCTGCGCGGTAAACATCTAAAAATATGTTTATAAATAGTTTTATCCTCAGATCATTTTTTAGATTTCACCGAGTTTGATCCTTTTATGGACCCAAAATTAGCACGGTCGAGCGCTATTCCGAGCGCAATCCAGAGAAGCAAATTGGACCAAGGCTCGGGTTTAATTTTTTTCCGAAGCATCTCTTGCGCTTGACTTGTTGCAGTGCAGCACTAGAGCCGCCTTCGGGCCACGCGGTCCCAACGCCGCGCGAGCTCTCTGTGAGGAGAGAATACAATGACTGACGTACCCCAAAGCGGCGCATCCGCGCAGCTGACTACCCCGGACCTCAAACCTGAGCGTCCTTTTTTTTCTTCCGGACCCACGGCTAAATTCCCTGGCTGGGCGGCATCCAATCTAAAAACCGAATCGCTTGGACGTTCGCACCGCTCTGCCGTTGGCAAGGCGCGGCTTAAATATGCGATCGATCTGACCCGCGAATTGCTTGGCGTGCCTGACGATTACCTCGTCGGCATCATGCCCGGTTCTGACACTGGCGCGCTCGAATGCGCGATGTGGACCATGCTGGGCGCGCATCCCGTCACGGTTGCCGCATGGGAAAGCTTCGGGAACGTCTGGATTCAAGACGCAGTCAAACAGCTTAAGCTGAAAGATTTGACAGTGCTTGACGCTGATTATGGCCACATTCCCGATCTGGCGAGTATCCCGCAGAACAATGATGTCGTGTTCACCTGGAACGGCACCACGTCTGGCGCCAAAATTGCCGACACGGACTGGCTTGCACCGGGCCGCGAAGGCATCACCATCAACGATGCGACCTCTGCTGTCTTTGCGCAGGAAATGGAATGGGCCAAGCTCGATGCCACGACCTTCAGCTGGCAGAAAGTCATGGGTTCAGAGGCGCAGCATGGCATGCTGATCCTGAGCCCTAAGGCGATTGCCCGGATCGAGAGTTACGATCCCCAATGGCCGCTGCCCAAGCTGTTCCGCCTGAAGAAGGGCGACAAGCTCAACCGGGCGATCTTTGAAGGCGCAACGATCAACACGCCTAGTTTGCTGGCGACTGAAGATTACATCCTCGCGCTAGAATGGGCAAAGTCGCTTGGCGGCCGCAAGGCCATGTTCGACCGTGCTGATGCCAACTCAAAAATCGTTACCGACTGGATCGAAGCCACGCCGTGGCTGCGCAACATGGTTTCGGACCCTGCAAAACGGACCAACACCGGCGTCTGCTTCGTATTTCAGGGCGAATGGTATGATGGGCTGTCCGCCGAAGATCAGGCCGCCGTACCCAAGAACATCGCAAAAATGCTCGAAGAACTTGACGTTGGTTACGATTTCAATGGCTACCGCGATGCTCCGCCAAGCCTGCGCATCTGGTGCGGCGGGACTGTGGAACAGGAAGACCTTAAGCGTCTCCTGCCGTGGATCGAATGGGCTTATGAGCACATTAAAGCCAGCTGAAGCGATACTGGTCCCGGGCACTGTCTGGGACCAGATCCGCCCTTTTGCGACCAATCCTGCAACGAGCCCGGATCATGTCCGCGCTGACGTTTCCCAAGGAATTATTCATGACCAAGCCAAGAGTTCTCATTTCCGACAAGATGGACCCCAACGCCGCGCGTATTTTCGAAGAGCGCGGTTGCGATGTTGATGTCATCACCGGCCAGACGCCCGAAGAATTGCTCAAGATCATTGGCCAGTATGATGGCCTCGCGATCCGGTCCTCGACCACGGTCACACCCGAAATACTCGACGCGGCGACCAACCTGAAGGTCATCGGCCGCGCGGGCATCGGGGTCGACAATGTCGATATTCCCCATGCGAGCGGCAAGGGCGTGGTGGTGATGAATACCCCGTTCGGCAATTCAATTACGACCGCTGAACACGCCATCGCGATGATCTTCGCGCTCGCCCGGAAAATTCCGGAAGCAGACGCTTCCACCCAGGCCAGCAAGTGGGAAAAAAGCCGCTTTATGGGCGTGGAAGTCACCGGCAAGACGCTCGGCCTGATCGGCGCGGGCAATATCGGTTCGATCGTCGCCAGCCGCGCGCTGGGCATTAAGATGAAGGTAATCGCCTATGATCCCTTCCTGACCGAAGAACGCGGGATTGAACTGGGAATCGAGAAGGTCGATCTGGACGGCCTGCTGGCACGCGCCGACTTCATCAGTCTGCACACCCCGCTGACCGACCAGACGCGCAACATCCTCTCGGCGGAAAACCTCGCCAAGACCAAAGAAGGCGTGCGGATTGTAAATTGTGCGCGCGGGGGATTGATCGACGAAGCGGCGCTGAAGGAAGGCCTCGAAAGCGGCCATATCGCAGGCGCGGCGTTGGATGTGTTCGCGGTCGAACCGGCCAAGGACAACCCGCTGTTCGGCACCAAGAACTTCATCTGCACCCCGCATCTGGGCGCATCCACGGATGAAGCGCAGGTCAATGTTGCGTTGCAGGTGGCGGAGCAATTGTCTGACTATCTGGTCAATGGCGGCGTCACCAATGCGCTCAACATGCCTTCGCTCAGCGCAGAAGAAGCGCCGAAATTGCGCCCTTATATGGAACTGGCCGAAAACCTCGGCTCGCTGGTTGGGCAATTGGCGCATGGCAATCTGCCCAAGATCAGCATCGAAGTGGAAGGCGCAGCGGCGCAATTGAACCAGAAGCCGATCACGGCGGCGGTTTTGGCGGGCCTGATGCGGCGTTATTCCGACACGGTGAATATGGTCAACGCGCCTTATCTTGCGCGCGAACGCGGCATGGAAGTGCGCGAGATTCGCAACGAAAAAGAAGGAATTTACCACACGCTGGTCCGCGTCACCGTTGGCACCAGCCAGGGTGACCGTTCTGTCGCCGGTACATTGTTTGGCAGCACAGCGCCGCGTCTGGTGGAAATCTTTGGCGTAGGGATCGAGGCCGATCTGAAGGGCGATATGCTGTATATCGTCAATGAAGATGCGCCCGGCTTCATTGGCCGGATCGGATCGCTTCTGGGCGAAAGCGGGATCAACATCGGCACCTTCCACCTCGGCCGCCGCGATGCGGGCGGGGAAGCTGTTGTGTTGTTGTCGGTCGATCAGCCAATCCCCGCGGATGTGGTCAAGGCCGCTTGCAACCTGGAAGGTGTGAAGACGGTTACCGCTTTGAAATTCTGATCACCCTAAACCAACCCGTTCGTTTTGAGTTTTTGCGAAAGCAAGCAACTGGCCTTCGACAAGCAAAGGGCGAACGGATAAGGGGCGCATATGACCAATAAAGACGATCTCCTGCCCGAAGGTCTCGAGGACCGCCTGCCGTGTGAAGCAAAGGCGGCTGTCCGCGCCATGCGCGATGTTCTCGATACGATGGATTCGCACGGGTATGACCGGGTCAGCCCGCCGCTGGTCGAATTCGAAAAGTCGCTTTCGGGCCGTATGGCTGGCGGCAATGACGGGGCCACCGCGCGCCGGATGTTCCGCTTCGTCGATCCGGTCTCGCTGCGAATGCTCGCGGTCCGGTCTGACATGACACCGCAAATTGGCCGCATCGCCGCCACCGGCATGGCCGGAGCGCCGCGTCCCTTGCGGCTGTGTTATGGGGGCGAGGTTGCGCTGATCCGCGCTGACCAGCTGGACCCGGCGCGGCAACGCCTACAATTGGGCGCAGAATTGATCGGCAAGGATACAGTCGCCGCCGCTGCTGAAATGGTTGCGCTGGCGATAGAGGCGCTGGAACGCGCCGGGGCCACCGGCATTTCAGTCGATTTCACACTGCCCGATCTGGTCGATATTCTGGCTGAAAAGGCGATGCCGCTGGCACCGGAAAACATCGCACAGGTCCGCCGTGAACTGGATACCAAGGATGCAGGCGGACTGGCGCAGGTGCCCGGCGGCGAAGCATATATGCCGCTGCTATATGCGACTGGCCCGTTTGACCACGCGATTGCGCGCCTGCGGGATCTGGATGCAGGCGGCGCGCTTGCCAGCCGCATAACCGGCCTGAAGCAAATCGCCGAGCGAGTGACAGGCAAGGCGCGGATCACGCTCGACCCGACCGAACGCCACGGTTTCGAATATCAGAGATGGTTCGGCTTCACGATCTACGCTGACGGCGTTCGCGGAGCCGTCGGCCGAGGCGGCACCTATACCATCGGCGGCACTCATGAACCGGCAACCGGCTTCTCGCTCTATATCGATGCGCTGGTGGACGCCCTCGAAACCCCTCCGGCACGCGACACGCTGTTCCTGCCGCTGGGGCATGATCACGATGTGGCGGCGCGGCTGCGAGCAATCGGCTGGCGGACGATCGAGGCGTTGTCGGACGATGAGGACGGCCGCGCGCTTGGTTGCACTCATTACTTGAAGGGTGATGAGCCAGCGGCCTACTGAGCAAATCGCTCTGTCAGAAACTTGTCCACCAGCGGCGTTGCGGCATAATCGGCTTCGCCCAACTTTTCGTTGATTTCCCGGTGGCCCCGCAGGCCGCGTCCCTTGATCCCGATCACGGTAGTTTCGGTTCCGGCTTCCGCAAGCCCAGAATTCAGACCCTTGCTCTGCCGCTCCGCATCGCCGCGTTCGACATGCGCCAGCAAAAACGCGGGCGCGTTTGGCCCAGCGGTGTGCCGGGTGGGCGACAGCGCTTTCTGCCGCGCTGGATCGGCGCCGAAGGCTTGCTTGTAAGTATTGCCCATCAGACGCGCATTTTCGTCCATCTGGTCCGGCACATCGTATCCCGCGCCGTCCAGCGCGATCACGCCTGCGACGTCGTCCATCGACAAGCCAGCGGCGGCAAACCATTGGGGGTCGGTCCCCACTAAGGTCACCAGACGCGACAGCATAGCCTTGATCCAACCAATGGCTGAGCTTTGCGGAGCCGGTCATCATCCTTTTGTCGCCGCGTTTCCAGCCGCCGCCGTGGACAAACAGTACCAGCGGCGCATTGCGGGATTTTCCAGCCCAGAAATCGGTCTTTTGCAAATCCGCGCTGCCATAGGCCAACTCCTGTATGGCCGATTGGGCAATGCTGGCGACGGCTGGGCTTGCGGCTGGCTGAGCATCTTGCGTTGCGCCAATGGCTCCGCGACGAGCGTCAAACCGTTGTTTTAATTCCGCGCGGCAGGTGCCGCTTAATTCGCCGACCTTCTCCCGCACGCATTCGCGCATTTTGCTGCGATCCGTTCCGCACAATTTTACGATTTCCTGCCGGCATTCCCTCGGCAACCGCTGTTGGGCGTTAGCTGTGCTGATGGCAATCAGGCTGGAAGCGGCAGCTCCGGCGATCAAAAGTTTGCGCATTGAGAAAACTCCGTCATTTCGAACGAGACGAGAGGTTTATCCGGCGGCAAAGCGAAGTCCAGTAACAGAATGTCGCTTATTGTCGCACACTCCCGCTTGCCCTAGTGCGTTGCAGGCCCTAGGCCCCTGCCGTTTGCCCCGTATGTCTGCTGTATAGAAAGTTTTTGGATGGCTAATGTTACCGTAATCGGCGCCCAGTGGGGCGATGAAGGTAAAGGCAAGATTGTTGACTGGCTGGCCAGCCGCGCCGACGCCGTCGTGCGGTTTCAAGGCGGACACAATGCCGGGCATACGCTGGTCGTTGGCGATCAGGTGTACAAGCTTAGCCTGCTGCCATCGGGTATTGTCACTGGCACGCTGTCGATCATTGGTAACGGCGTAGTATTGGATCCCTGGGCGCTGAAAACCGAAATCGCCAAACTGGAGAGCCAGGGCGTCGAAATCACTCCAGAAAACTTTGCTCTGGCAGATAATTGCGCGCTGATCCTTCCGCTTCACCGCGATCTTGATGGGCTGCGCGAAACCGCTGCTGGTTCAGGCAAGATCGGGACCACTGGCCGCGGGATTGGCCCGGCCTATGAAGACAAGGTTGGCCGCCGCGCTCTGCGGGTGTGCGATCTGTCGCATCTGGACAAGATGGGTCCGCAATTGGACCGGCTGTGCGCCCACCATGACGCGCTGCTCGCCGGTTTTGGCGAACCGCCGGTTGACCGCGAAGCCTTGGTTGCTGAACTGGCAGAGATTGCCGATTTCGTGCTGCAATTTGCGCAGCCAGTGTGGAAACGTCTGAAGAAAGTCCGCAAGGCTGGCGCACGCATACTGTTCGAGGGCGCGCAGGGCGTGTTGCTGGATGTCGATCACGGGACCTATCCCTTCGTCACCAGTTCCAACACCGTCAGCGGTACCGCGGCGAGTGGATCGGGCCTAGGCCCCAATTCCACCGGCTTCGTGCTAGGGATTGTGAAAGCCTACACCACTCGGGTCGGCAGCGGACCATTCCCGACCGAGCTGGACGATGCAGCAGGCCAGCGGCTGGGCGAGCGTGGCCATGAATTCGGCACCGTTACTGGCCGCCAGCGCCGTTGCGGTTGGTTCGATGCAGTACTGGTGCGGCAAAGCTGTGCAATCAGCGGCGTCACCGGAATTGCGCTGACCAAGGTTGATGTACTCGATGGGTTTGAGACCGTGAAAATCTGCACCGGATACCGGCTGCGCGGTAAGATCATGGATTACTTCCCCGCGCATTCCGCCGATCAGGCAGAAGTCGAACCGATCTACGAGGAAATGGAAGGCTGGAGCGAAACCACCGCTGGTGCGCGCAGCTGGGCTGATTTGCCCGCCAATGCGATCAAATATATCCAGCGGGTACAGGAATTGATCGAAACACCGGTGGCGCTAGTCTCGACCAGCCCGCAGCGCGATGATACCATTCTGGTGCGTGATCCGTTCCTGGATTGAGCTGAGGGCGATACCGGAGTAGCTTTGGGGCGATGAGATTATTCGCCGCCGCCTTTACTGCTCTTGCTATCTGGTTTCTGGCTGCCTGCGCACCCGTTGAACGGTCGGCGGCCGTGCCCGAAGGTGCGCGGGCGAGTTTCATATTGGTTGATAAATCTGACCGGACTCTGACGCTGTTTGCCGATGGCGCCGTACTGAAGGCCTATACCGGCACCCAGTTCGGCGATGCGCCAATGGGCCACAAGCAGTTCGAAGGCGACGAGCGAACCCCGGAGGGCCGCTACACAATCGACACCCGCAATCCGAACAGCGCCTATCACCTCTCGCTCCGGGTCTCATATCCCAACGCCGCGGACCGGGCATTCGCGGCGGCTCAGGGCCGATCACCCGGAGGAGATATCGTCCTTCACGTCCAGCCCAACGGGATGCCAGCGGGCAGGGTACCGGGCGACTGGACCGACGGCTGTATTGCGTTCTCCAATGACGAGATTGAGGAATTGTGGGGCGCCATACCTGATGGCACCCCGATTGAAATCAGGCCTTAGGCGCTTCTCCGCCCATCATCGCCGCTCATCATGGCGATGCGCAGCTCCAACCGTTTTACCTCGCGCAGGATATTGAGCATATTCACCCGGTCCATCAGCCATTGCTTGCCTGCAATCTGGACTGTCCAGGCGGCCCAACCCAGCGCCGCCCATCGCAGCATCGCTTCAACGCCCTCGGCATTAAGGAAGCCCCAGACGGCGTAGAACCCCAGGATCGTCAGCAGGAACACCACGGCGTTGATCAGGATAATCCAGCCTTTCATGGGGCCATGGAACGTGTTGCCCAATTGGCGGAAAAGACCGGGTTCGTCATCCAGACTATCCAGAAAGGCGCGGTCGTCGGCGTCCAAGGCGCCTTGAATTCGGTCATCGATATTGGTCATCATTCGTCTCCTGACAGGGCCGCTTTCAGTTTGCGGCGGGCATGAAAGAGGCGGGATTTGACCGTTCCTGTTGGTACGGCAGTCGCCTCGGATATTTCGGCGAGGGACAATCCCTCGACGAAGAATAGTTGCGCCGTCAGCCGCTGGTCCGGCGGCAATAATACGAAGGCTTCCGCAATGCCCAATGCCTCGTCTGGCGGAGCAGCGAGATCAGGCGGGTCAAAGCTCAACTCGCCCGAGCGGTTCCGCCGTTTAACCCTGAGGCGCAATGCGTCAGCACAGCGGCGGCGCAAAATTCCGAAAGCCCATGGGGCAAAGCGGGAGGGATCGCGCAGTCGGATCAGGTCACGCAGAATTGAAATCCACGCATCCTGCACCGCGCCGTGTGCCATTTGATCCTCGCCAAGATAGCGCCGCGCGGTTCGCAGCAGCCGTGGTTGCCACCGTGCGGCGAGCCTGTTGGCGGCTGCCTTGTCCCCGGCCATCACCCGGATGACGAGCCATTCGTCAAACACCTGCCCAGCATCGGAGATACTGTCCTGGCGTCCCTTGGGGCCCTGCTGCATGTTTCGGTCCATATGTCAGTGTAGGCGCACCAATAGGTGCAAAGGTTCAATCTGTTTGAGCTCTACCGTTGATTTTCTGCACAAATTCTTGACTTGAACCCTTTTTGTTCTACTCCTGTTCAAAATTTGGAACGGAGTCGGGGCATGGGGCAAGCAGATTTTCAATATGGCTGCGGCGATGCAGTTACCACGCCCGCGCGTGATGCCGCCAATGATTGTGCCAAGGATCGGGCCAAGGATCGGGCCAAGGATCGGGCAGGCCTGCCGTTGGCTGTGTCGATCTTTGCCGACCGGATGCATGTGCGCGACACGATGCGCGACGATGTACAGGCTGCGGGTTTCAGGCTGGAGGCAATCGGTAACATCGCTGACTTGCTGAATGGGGATGCGCACTCGCTGGGCGAGGTTGTATTGCTGGATTGTCCGGTGATCGAAGGGGCAAACCTCGCATCCTTAGCGCTCTTGGATATACGCGCCGCCAGGTCAGGCGCGCAATTGGTCATATCGACCAGTATCTGGGCGCTGGATGATGTATTTGGCTGCCTCGATCAGTCCAATCCGCAAATTCTCGTCGACCCGAGTAGGTCAGAACGCGTAATTGCACTTGGCCGCATTTTAGCGGAAATGCCTCATATGGGAGTTCGCGAATTATCACAGGATGACCGGGTGACTTTGCTCCGGCTGACCGAACAGGTCGGCCAGATTGCAGATCGGTTGGAACGGCTGTCCGATCCCGGAATTGCACCGGGCAAGGGCTCCGATGGCGGAGCCTTCCGGTTTGAATCGCCCGAGCCGGGCTTTAAGGGCGCTGACCAAGAAGACTCGTCGGACCGCCTGGTTCGCACTGCTCGCCCATCATTGCCCGATCCGCGATTGGTCCGGCAGATCATCCGCCAACGGCAAGCGCGCGCGCGGTTTTTTGATGGGAAACTGTTTGCTGACCCGGCATGGGATATGCTGCTCGATCTCACCGCCGCCCGCGCCGAACACACCCGCGTGTCAGTCACGTTGCTTTGTATCGCTTCGGGCGTTCCGCCCACGACTGCGCTGCGTTGGATTGCCTAGATGAAGGAAGCTGGCTTGGTTGAACGGGTCGAAAACGAAGCCGACAAACGCCGCGCTTTCATCACACTAACCGACAAAGCGGCAGATGCGATGGCTCGATTCTTCGCGGAATTGGGGAAAGAAGCGAAGCGAGCGGTTTGATATTGACCCGGTCTGGTGGGTTAGACGAGTTGATCGAGAATTCGAACTATCGGGCGATTGCTTCCTCGAGCCAATGGCGGACATCTGGAAAACGTTGCTCTACTTCCGGCAAATCATTGATACACAAAAACTTGACGTTGTTTCGTTCTTCGCCGGTCAAAAATTCATGCACGTCATCGGATGATAATTTGTCCAAGGCGCCGACTGCGATATGGAGATAATCAGAACTGGTCTGTATCCGGCCCAAACCACTCTTCAAGCAGGCGTGGCTATACAGGCTTTGCGGCAAAAACTGTTCGATTGATCTAAAACGGTGACCGCTGTTCAGGGCAAATTGGTCGCGATGCTGCTCAAACAATCGCGCCATGATTGATTGCTGCATTGGGTGGACCACGTGGGCACTGGCAAAGATGTGATCCGCGGTAAAACCGGCCATCTTGGCAGAATTGATCTGGTTATAGTGATTCAGCAGGCGGGCATCTTTCCGGCTTGCATCGCAATCATCCAAGTGAGAATAGTCGACCCATTTGCCGCGTAGTACCGGTCCGGTGGCAGTGAAGAAATCGGCTGGTTCGGCTGCTGCGGTCAAAAAGACATCATCATTGAAATAGACGAAGTGTTCCGCAAGGCCGGGGATACGCCACAGCATTGTTTCGATCGCCAGAGAATTGAAGGTGGGCAAGGACCCCTCAAATCCGGCAAATATGTTGGCGTGATCGACAATTTCGATCTTCGCGGCGAGTTCTGGCTGAACACCGGAAATGTCCGGGATCTGATTGTCGGTAACAATCCAGATACGCCGAACCCACGGCGCGTGGTTATTGATCGACCGAAGGCAGAAATTCAGCTCGTCTGAACATAACCAGCGATGTGGGTTGGTCCCGTTATTATGCAGCGGTTCCTGCGCTGCGCCGAGGTAGTGATCCCGTATTGCGGCAAGCGAAACATCTGCGCCATCGACCCAGGTTATCACGATATCGACGTCGAACATTGGCAGCGTCATAGCGGCCAAACCGCTTTTGGAAAGGCGCTACTGGACAGTTATCTGCAACCGTAATCCAATGAGCCTACCGTATTGCGTCAATTCTCAGTCGTAGGTCTTAGACGCAGAACGACTGCAAGCCCCTCAGCAAAATCTCCGTCAAACGGCAATTCGCGGCGCAATGCATCGGCGCGCGCGCGGCCCAGGATTGCTGGCGGCACTGCCGGATCGAACAGGATGAGATCTGCCGAACCAAGCAAGCGGCATTGGCGCAGGGTCAGGTCTTCCGGGTCATCACTGGTGAGGAAGATTTCGACCCTTCCAGTCTGGCGCGCAGGTTCTTCCCCGCCGAGCCAGGTTTCTAGATTGTCCGCTGCGCCATCATCCAGCGGATCGAGCATACCGCCTTCGCCGAGTACTTCATCCAAAGCGCGGCGCCGGTCGGAGCCTGACGGAAACTTGGTTCTCATTGCCTCCCGGCCCGCCTCCAAGCCCGCTGCCAACCGGCCGAGCGACCCCGGCAGCAGTCTTTCTAGCCGCAACCGCAATTGCTTTGCCAGGCCGGCGGATGCGCCTGATGTACCGATGGCAATCAGCACTGGATCACGGTCAATGATGCTGGGGGTTGTGAAGTCACAAAGGTCGGGCCGGTCTGCGACATTTACCAGCAGGCCCTTGTTGCGCAGCCGGGTGGCTGCAGCTTCAGCGGCCTTGCCGTCTTCCAGCGCGATGAAGGCCAGCTTCGCGTGATGCGCCTCTGGTTCGCCGCAAGGAATGCCCCCCGCACGTTCAACCAGCCGAGCTTTGGCCTCGCCCATTTCGCCTGTCCCGATCACGACCACCCGCGTGCCAGCGATACGGTGGAGCAGGGGTAGCGAGCGGATCATTCGGCTACTTCAGCCACTGTGGTACGCGCTCTGCCGCCATGATGTTGGCAGGCTGCAGGCGGTCGGCGACCACTGCATATTGATCGCCATCAACCAGCACCTCGGCGACAAATCCGCGGCTGTTATAGCTAGACGCCATTGTCGCGCCATAAGCGCCAGCGGTACGGAATATTGCCAGATCGCCTGCCTCCAACGTGTCCATCTGCCGGTTCATGGCGAAGGTATCGCCAGTCTCGCAGATAGGCCCCACCACATGGGATTCGCTCTGCGCGCCGGATGGCACGACCGCGTCAATATCGTGCCATGCGCCGTACATTGCCGGGCGCGCGAGGTCGTTCATTGCGGCGTCTACCACCACAAAGGGGCTGGCGTTGGAACTGCGCTTCACACGGATGACCCGGGTCAGCAATATGCCCGCATTGCCGGCGATCACTCGGCCCGGTTCGAAGGACAGGGCCACGTCCCAGCCCTTCGTCACTCGGACCACCATCGCGCCATATTCAGCGGGGCTGGGCATTACATCGCCCGCTTTATAGGGCACGCCCAATCCGCCGCCGAGATCGGCATGCGTGACAGTCTGGCCAGCATTGCGCAATTCTAAAATCAGCGCGCCGACTTTTTCAAACGCTGTTTCGAGTGGTTCCAGGCTGGACAGCTGGCTGCCGATATGAACCGCGATTCCGCGCATATCGAGGCCGGGCAGGGCGGCCAGTGCGGTGTAAATTTCCGCCGCCCGGTGGATTGGAACGCCGAATTTATTCTCCGCCTTGCCGGTCGAAATCTTCTCATGCGTGCGTGCATCCACATCGGGATTGACCCGCAGGGCGCAGCGGGCAATTTTTCCCAACCGCACGGCGACGGCTGACAGTTCCAGCCCTTCTTCTTCGGATTCAAGATTGAACTGGCCGATATCGGTTTCCAGCCCGTAGACCATTTCATCATGGGTCTTGCCCACGCCGGAAAACACGATGTCCGCCGGTGCCATGTCTGCCGCCAGCGCGCGGGAGAGTTCGCCGCCGGAAACTACGTCTGCGCCGTATCCTTCGCGCTGCAAGACCTTCAGCACTGCCAGATTGGGATTGGATTTGACCGCAAAGGCGATGTGCGGATTGTTCAGGCCGGACAATCCCTCACGGAATACGCGCGCATGGCGCACCAGCGTGGCCTGCGAATAGACGTAGACCGGCGTGCCGACCTCTGCTGCAATGCGCGGCAAGGGGATGTCTTCGGCGTGCAGCACGCCTTCGCGAAGTTCAAAATGGTTCATTTAACAGGCCGCAATTTATTCAGGGGGAAGGTCAAAAGGATCATCTTCGCGTTCTTCCGACCGTTTTCGCAATTCCACGCTGCGTTCGGGTGCCGCCTGAGTGTCTTGCGCGAGCAGATCTTCGGAAGTGGGTAGCACGTCCGAACCAGTTGGTGCGACGGGCAAGGTCTGGCCGGCGAGTGGTTCCAGACCAGCCGTCTGGCCGCAAGAAGCGAGCAGGGAGAGGCTGATCGGAAGGCTGGCAATGGCAAGTAGACGGCGTGTCATTGGTCTATCCCCAAGGACTGGCTGAGTGTTTGGCGCGCATACGCCACCTGAGCTCTTACCTGCTCCGGCGCGGTTCCGCCATAGGATGCGCGTGATGCAACGGACGCATCAACTGACAGAGCGGCAAAGACCCGCTCATCGACCCGCGGATCAATCGCCTGCAATTCATCGAGCGACAAGGCATCAAGGGCAACGCCTTTGTCCTCCGCCAGCTTCACAGCAGCGCCGGTGATGTGATGCGCCTCGCGGAAAGGGATATCCGCTTCGCGCACCAGCCAATCGGCGAGGTCGGTCGCGGTGGCATAGCCCAATTCTGCCGCCTGCCGCATCCGGTCTGTTTTAAAGGTGCTGTCCGCCACCATGCCGGTTATTGCGGCGATGGATAGGCCGAGCAAGCCCGCCGCCTCAAACACTGGCGGTTTATCGTTCTGCATGTCCTTAGAATAAGCGAGCGGTAGGCCTTTCATCGTCACCATCAGCGCAGTGGCGCAGCCGATGATCCGTCCGGCATGGCCCCGCACCAATTCCGCCGCATCCGGGTTTTTCTTCTGCGGCATGATCGAACTGCCAGTGCTCAGCGTATCGGGTAGCCGGACAAATCCGAAGGGCTGGCTGGCCCAGATGATGAATTCTTCTGCCAGACGCGACAAATGCAGCGAGCATTGTGCGGCCGCCATCAGATAATCCAGCGCGAAATCGCGGTCGGACACTGCATCTAGACTGTTGCGGGTTGGCGCAGCGAACCCGAGGGCCTTTGCGGTCGAATCGCGGTCAATCGGAAAGCCGGTCCCGGCCAGCGCAGCTGAGCCAAGCGGACATTCATTCAGCCGCGCCTGAGCGTCGGCAAAGCGGCTCCGGTCCCGGCGGATCATCTCGTAATAGGCCATCAAATGGTGGCCCAGCGTTACTGGCTGCGCGGTTTGCAAATGAGTGAAGCCGGGCATGATGCTGGCAGCGTGTTCGTCTGCACGGATAACCAGCGCGCGCTGGAGCGATTCCAGACCGGCATCGACCTGTTCCATAGCCTCGCGCACCCACAGGCGAAAATCGGTCGCGACCTGATCGTTGCGGCTGCGGGCAGTGTGAAGCCGTCCGGCCACCGGACCGACCAATTCGGCCAGGCGGCTCTCGGTGGTCATGTGGATGTCTTCGAGGTCCCAATCCTCCGGCACGCCGTCCTTCTCATATTCGGCAGCGACGCGGTTCAGACCATCCGAAATGGTCGCGGCATCGGCGGATGTGACGATACCTTGCGTATCCAACATGGCAACATGCGCCTTGCTCGCTGCGATGTCCTGACGCCACAATGCCTTGTCGAATGGGATCGAGGCATTTATCTCGCGCATGATCGCGCTGGGCCCTTCGGCAAAGCGTCCGCCCCACATCTGATTGGAGCTCTTTGTGTCCTTAAGAATGTCGCTCACGCTAATATTGGCCCTTTCGCTGGGTGCTTGCGATAGGGAAGCCGAGCCAGACGCGCAAGAACAGGGCGAGTTGGGCGGCGCGAAGGCCAGCTTGGTCGGAGAGATCGACCGAGGCCATGCGGGCGAGCTGATGCCCGCGATTTTGGTCAAGGATTTATCTGGCGGGCAGCTCAACACTGGCGCGCTGCAAGGCGGCAGTCCGGTGCTAATCAATCTTTGGGCTACATGGTGCGCGCCATGTGTGGTGGAGATGCCGATGCTGGACGATCTGGCGGCGGAATATGCGGGCGCCCTGCGGGTGCTAACTGTCAGCCAGGATATGCAGGGCGCGGCGACTGTCGCGCCATTTTTTGCGAAGAATGAATTCACTCATCTGGAGCCTTGGCTCGATCCTGAAAACGCACTCGGTTTCGGGATTGATGGGGGCGTTTTGCCAAGTACTGTGTTGTACGATTCGGCAGGTCAGGAAGTCTGGCGTATCGTGGGGGAGTATGATTGGTCGAGCGCCGCGGCGCGCGAAGCAATTAATGAGGTGATCGAAGCCGACGGTATTTGACGCACTAGTGGATTGATCGGATCATATGAGTCCGATTGGGGATTCCCTGTTTTGCTGTGATGTGCGATTCTGCGCGCATGCGTACCGGTATATCATTCACCCTGTCTGCCAGCGATCGTCATCGATTGCGGGCGATCATCGCTAATCCCATGAGTTCGCAGAAGCACGTCTGGCGGGCGCGGATTGTTCTTCTGAGCGGCGAGAGCCGTGG
>Ga0209702_10005566_pt1 | contig 16998 bp, 13 predicted proteins | sample FRY01_FD_187210 | JGI IMG/M metagenome (GOLD analysis project Ga0209702, IMG submission 187210) | Freshwater microbial communities from Lake Fryxell liftoff mats and glacier meltwater in Antarctica - FRY-01 (SPAdes) (version 2) | ecosystem: Environmental > Aquatic > Freshwater > Ice > Glacier...
CGTTCCCGTAGCAATCACGGGGCTATAGCTCAGTTGGTTAGAGCGCATCCCTGATAAGGATGAGGTCTCAAGTTCGATTCTTGATAGCCCCACAAGCGCCCGAAAGGGTTTCCCGAAATGGTCGGTCGAAACTAGTTCACGAAGGTCCATCAAAAGGTCCATCCATAGTCCATCAAAGTCCATGTATGGCCACGTATGGGGTGCGGGGAGTGTGCTGGCGAACCGGCCCGTCACCATATTTGGTATGGATAAAAACAAGCACTACCTCACCATCCATGAGGCAGCACAATTCTGCGGACTATCAGCGAAGACGCTTCGCCGGTGGATCAGCAGGCGAGAACTGCCATATTTTCAACCTGCACGCACCATCCTCATCAAACTTGAGGACCTCATTGCCCACATCGAATCGACACGCGTCGATGCGATCTCCTTTGACGATCAAGCGTGGGCATGACATGGCAAACGGCAACATTGAAACCCTGTACAACGGCAGCAGCATTATTGGATACAAAGTTCGCTGGCGTGAAAACGGTCGCCGCCCTAGCAAAACTTTCGGGCCGAAACAGAAATCAGTCGCGGAGCGCTACCTCAAAGAGGTGCGGTCTCGAATGCCAACAACGCGCGGTCGAGTTGGACAGAAAACTGTGCCACAACCACTAACTCTGACTCTTGAAGAGTTCTACCAAACCATATATCTGCCGTTTATCCACACCTCATGTCGTAAAGGCGAAACCCGTTCGGCAAGTGATTTGGACTCCAAGACAGGTATCTGGACCAAATGGATTCGACCGCAACTTGGCGCTTCGGCATTGGATTCCATCCAGGCGGCCGATGTTGAGGCACTCTATGTGTCGATCACCCACCGTGATTTTGGAAGCGACCCAACTCTCTCTAAATCTTGGAAGACTGGTTATCCCACGTCCAAAAAAGTGTCTGTGCTGTTGAATGACATCTTTCGACGTGCAATCGTTGCAAATAAGACCACAAACAACCCGGCAAAATTTGCACAAATTATCCTTCCACTTACCGGGGAAGTGGATATGGATAATCTTCCACAACTCGAAACGTTCACTGTTGACGAAGTTGAGCGGATAATCAAGATGACCCCAGAACATTACAAGCCTTTAGCGAAAACTCTTTCGATGCTTGGAATTCGAATAGGTGAGGCTGCAGCGCTTCGAATACAGGACATTGATTTCGATCGCAAAGTAATGCACATTCGTGCGAGTTTGAGTCGCAAATCGCTCAGCCGACAAAACGGTGTGGGTGCCGTGCGTAAGGCACCTAAAACGAAGGCAAGTCGTCGTAGCATCGAAATACCCGATGTGCTGTTTGAGGATTTATGTCTACTAGTCAAGAATCAGGCTGGAACCGCACCGCTGTTTCAAAGCGAGCGAGGTCAGTTGCTGAATGCTGGGAATTTTCGCCGTCGTATTTGGAAACCAGCACTTGATGCTGCAGGAATCAACAAGGCTTACACACCTCATGACTTACGTCATTTTGTGGCGAGTCAAATGTTGGAAGACAATGTGAAACCACAAATGGTGTGCGACTTGTTGGGCCATGCCCATGTTGGTATCACGCAAACGATTTATCGACATGCGATGAACCGTGAAGTTTCAGGAGCAGCAACGTACTGGAACGCGAGGGAGGGAAAATAGATCGGCTAAGCCTGACAGGCCAACGCACCAAGTGTCTTGATCCCGTTGGTGTCTCCGAGTCCGATCGAGCCAGCAGATGTTGACATGCGTTCATTCAAAATAGAGCGACGATCCTTTACATGATCTAGGCCAAGTACGTGTAGCAACTCATGAGTGAACATTGCTTGCCTAGATAGGTATCCAGAATCAGACCGATAATCCTCTAGCCGGTTGATGTCAACTAGGACATAGCCAAGTCGCATCACAGGTTGGTCTAGTTGGGAATCGTGTATCCAATAACTACCGCCCGCTGCAGCCGCATTCGACGGCAACAATTCACTTTGACCTTGAAAGACAAATGCAAACAACACCGTGTTCGGGTAGGTCTTCGCAATGTCGCGTAACGGCAAGTTTGGAATCATTGAAGTTGATCCATTGACGACGAACTTGACTCGAGCATGCTTGTTTATTGCACTTGCTGCACCTTGAAGATCGTGAAGCAGGCTGCTGCGCAGCATCCGAGGTTGCACTTGATCTAAGTTCACCTGAATTGTGATCACAGCGTCGCATGGCCATGTGGCTGGCGTTCCGTTCTCAAGAATGAGGAACTCGTACTCCGAACGGTTTTTTTGATTGTTGGTCAATTCCTGTAGAACTTTTGCACTTACCGATCCTCCACCGAACGACAATGCGACCGCAACAACACTCGTTTCGACGCGTCGTACTGTGCGCCAGATGGCGTGTTGCGTACGGTACTTTATGACGTCATTCGTTTCACAAGACCGATCGGGTCAACACCTGGATGCCGGCGGACGATGCCGTGTATCGTCGCTAGTGCTTCATCAAGGAACGGTTCAGAAAAATACTTTTGTGCTTCACGAGTTGTCGCCATTCCTTCAATGGTCAAAAGCCACTGCACGGGCGGACAGGTTGTCTCGTGGATCACGCAATTCTCGACTAGTACGCAGAGTTCCCCGCATACAGAACAGACCTGGCATCCAAGCGAGATCGGTATCTCGGTTTTGGTCAGGTGCACTCCAGGTATGTATTCAGATTCCAAGATTGCAAGACACATGGCAGAGCACAACAGCAGGTATGCACCAATGCTGTTGTAGGGCACTGCGAGGGGGAAAGGTAGTTGATTCATCTAGAGGGCTAGGAATAAGAGTGACGGACGATTGCAAAATCACATTCGCCGCCAAATCGCGCTGGGCAGAAGTTGTGGCAATCCTTTCCGAACTAGATCCCGACGTTCGCAATAAAATGAGGACCGAGCAACAAAAAAAAGACACCAGCGCTGACCTGCAGCACTGGTGTCTCAATTTGAGGTGGTCTTAGAAGCTTGACTGGAGCATTGAACGCATGAAGGTTTCTAACATCTGCACTCGGATCCGTCCGTCTACACTCGACGGTTGATGACTCTGGCCCAACTCATCTCGAATCAACGTGTGAATGTGGCCTCGTCCGGAAACACTTGTTGTCTGCCAACCCGTGAGCGTTGGAGCATCCTCAAGGTTCCCGATCGGATTACCTTCGTGGTCAAGCGGTAATTTTCGCGTGTACATTTCCGAAGCCATACCGAACGCAAGTGTGGCCTTAGGCAACGTCATTGCTGCAAGTGCTTTACTCGGGTGGTCATCCACGGTAAACGGGAAAAAGGACCACTTTGGAGCGCCCTGTACGGAATGCACTAACGGTCGTCCTTCCTCGTCAGTTTCACAGATCACCTTATGAGTCAGGTTCAGTTCTAAAAGGTCCAGAACATTTAGCGTCGTAGACGATGGGAGTAAGCAGCCGAACATGAAGCTGGTTGTGCTACCGGCACACACTTTTTGGAACGTCTCATGCATCATCGTGGTGAACCACGCCAGTTCTCTAGTGCCGATTGTTGGGTATGTATTTCGGGCCATAAGCCCTCCTCTTCGTTGTTAAGACACCACCGAGATGGTGGGTCTCCTCACACCGTCAGAGCGCAATCCACCAACACAACCCTCTAAAACCGCGAGATACAGACGGGGCTGCTGTTGATTTGGTTGACTCGGTTGTTTGCTCGAAGCCACGGACATAGCACGCCCGCCGAGTACGAAGCCACGTAGATCTAGCAACACTTAAGGATCTGGCCACATCAACAACAACCCGTCCGATTTCATGGCCATGAGCAAAGGCATCCTTCTCCTCGACCCAGGCAATGACGACTACTGGGGTCATGGAAACACCGGCTACGTCGATGTTTCACTCAGCGCATACATGGATCCGCCTGCGGCGAACGCACAAATGTCTCCTTGCAGCTAAAGGGATACATCAAAGCGGCTGAAACCCTTTAGACACGCCATTTTCATGGAATAAAAAACTGGCAACCGAGGGACAGTCTGGTGGTCGCAGAACCCTGAAATTACGTATCCCCCACAGTGGCTCGTTGATGTCAATTTCGGGGAGTCAAAGGGAAACATGTTTTCCCGTTTGAGCCCATGTCTGCGCGGTTTGATGGCGTATGCGATCTGGCAACCGAGGGTTAAAAATCTCCGCAACCCATAGAGATGAAAGACGGCACAAAGTCAATCGAGTGTGCTGGGAGGTCAATTCGTCACTATTACCAACATGCCCAAAAACCCACAGAAAAGGATGAACCCAATGAACCCACAAACTGACCTGACCAACGCCGCTGAGCTTGCGCTCATACGGCTCCACTTGAAACTCGCCGATAGCACCGCCTACGTAAGAGGTGAGGCCACACTCGTATGTGACGAAATGCGCGGGCTCGCCAACACCTACCCAACCCTCTACGGGAACGTCCGTCGGCTCACAGCAACCGAACTTCACGCCGTCATAGGTTTACTTGAAGTATCCGCGAGTTTTTGCAGCAAAGACGCAATACACGCTGCGGCCACAGTCGCCATCATGCTTCACGACGACATCGCCGGCCACTACCGACGGTTGTGGACTGAAGCACAACACCTCGAATGCCTCAAAGCCCTCTACCTCGACCAATGCGAAATTTGCGATACACACATCATCCATCACCCCGACCTCTGCGACGAATGTTTCATCGAAGTAATGGAATTCGACGATGAAGATGATGCAGACGATGAAAAATGGGAGAAAAATTTACAATTATTAAAGGAATATAGTGAGACACATGGTGATTGTTTAGTGCCACAAAATTATGTAACTGTTTGTGGTGTAAAGTTAGGTGCTTGGGTGGATCGTCAGCGTGTTGCGTATTGGGCAGGTAAAAAGGGAGATAATTAAGTGAGTAAGTCGGGTCTGTCTCCCTTCCTGCGGCCCTCCAGCCACATTATGGACACTGCATCGAACCTGGGACGACTCATCGCTACGGCCGAACGGGCGTCAGAGAGATCCGAAGAATCAACGGCCTCCGTCGATGCATAGGGTACCGAAAGCAACCCTGAGGTGGTTAAGTAGGTAGATTCGTCATCGTCGTAGAGGTCACCGTGAACGGCAACGGACTCGTCGCTGCCTGGAAGCCACCACTTACCCTTGATCGGGCTTTCAAGATCCACGGCGCCTCTTCGTTCCAGTCGTTCCTCCCGATCGTATCTTCCAACTGCCGAGCGCGAACCAGTCACCCACTGTTGCCGTCGCGGGTCATCCGTGTTTGATGACGTCGCCTCCAATAAATGCACCCAATTCCTGGTTGGAACACAAACCTACGAGCCTGATAAACCCCCGGGTGCGGTTCAGATACGTGACAAATAGAAAATAGTCGGACAATAGAAAGTGAGTTAGATAAATAGCAGGTGCTTTATGAGCTTGAAATTGAAAAAGTTATTGACAGCAAGAAATTTGATAGCGGTATTAGTAACTGGTGGGTTGATCGCCGGCTTGATCACTGTTCAAGAAACGGGTGGTCTAGAGCCTAAAAAATTAGATACATCTGTTGATAGTAGTGATGTTGTAATTTCCGCAGAAGTAGCGGCATTAAATGAAATTGTGATTAGTGCGTCACAACGTTATTGTTATGAAAATTGGCCAACAGAAATTCAATACTACAAATTAGTAATGAGTAACGGCTTCTGTGACCTTGGATTTCAGCCAATTCCTTATAAACGTGATTGTCTAATTGTTGCACATAGTTCCATGGAATGGGTGAGAGATCTTACATCTGAAAAGTTATCACTCTATGGTATGAATAATTTTCCGATTGTATTTACGGTAGATGGGCCTTGTAGTAAAGTACCGAAAAATTTAGTTGTACCAAAAAATGTACAGACAACCAATTTAACTGTGTATGGTGGGTTAAGTTCAACGTCGTTTGTATTTTCTGAAGGAATATTAGGAGATGTTGAAGAAGCTGTTTTAAGAGGTCCTGATGTGACAGATGAAAATCTAATTGTAGGTAAATTTCACGGTGATTCGTCTTTTGCGTCGTGGGAATCATTTTATGATTATGACAATTTATGGACGGCTAATGATAAAACTTTTCAATTGTATGGTTTGATTTATACATCTGAATGTTCTTGGGACGTAACTTGTGATGCGGAATATCCGGGTGAATAAAAAATTTGTTATCGGTAATACTTTTTGGTGCAGTGGGACTGCTGTCGGTTCAGTTGACTCCATTGACCTGCCTCCGGTTTGGTTAGCTAAAAATGGTGAAGATTCTCCAGCCACATTATGGACACTGCATCAAACCTGAGGCGACTCAGTATTGGTCTAGCGATATAGCCACCACTCGGTAACCGATAAGCACCCTTCGGCGTAGCATCCGGATACTCCGAAGGAGTCGTTACTCCGGCCAGCTACCTCCAGTAGTCCTTGTTGATGTATCGACTAACCAATAGTCCTTGTAGCCAGTCGATGAAGATGCTCTTACTCATGGGCCTGCCCGCAAAGTAGCTGGTGGAGACGAGGGTGCAGCTTTGCTTCGCTCGGGTAAGCGCAACCAGAAGCTGGCAGACCTCGACCTCGGTGACATCGGCGTTGCTTAGGGGGAACGATCTGGCGTTGACACCCAGCACAAAGACATGATCAGCCTGTAGGCCCTTCGCGCCCGTGAGTGTTGTAATGAGAATGTTAGGAGACGCGCCTGGTTCCTTCGGCGAAGGACACAGCATCTCGACTATCTCCGCGATAGTCATGTTGAGAGACTTGCTAAGAGATTTCCGCTCATCATCGGTAAGCACGTCATCGTTCAGAACCTTCCCGACAAGTTGAGCAATCCGCATGTGCTCTTTCACGAACGTCGTTGGGAGCACGGATACCAGTTCCACTCCCTCCTCTGCTGTTGCCTTGACCATGTTTTGCCAACCGCTCATTGGGTGGGAGTGGAGAATGATCCGCCAACCCAAACGAGAGTCAGCCGCTTCCGCGACTCGCCGATAACCATCAAGCGGATGAACCTCTAGATCCGCGCTCTTGAGGTACTGGATGTCGGCGCGTCCTTCTGATTCCAAGTGGTCAAAAATCCGCTGCGCAAGATGGCTAGGCCCAATGATGATGACAGTTGGATCGCCTGTGGCCTGATTCGCCTCGAATAACGCGGGGTCGATCCTCGCAATTTGCTGCGCAACGTACTTGCACATGTATGGCGCATTGCTTTGCTCGGTTGTACAGTTCGCATGAATGATTTTTGGATACGTCACACTCATCTCGCGCTTCTTCGGCAGGAAGCAGATGTAGGGCTTGTCGAGTCGATCCAGGAGCAGACCAGAAGTCTTCGCTATATCGACGACTCTGTTTGTTGCCTCAACAAGGACCGAAGTACATCGAGTGCAGTACGGAAGCTCGAACCGTTCGTATTCACCCGACGTTGCGAGATCCCTGATGAAATCCGCCGATGCGTGCTTGAAGCTGTATAGCGCCTGGTCATCGTCGCCGACCACGAGAGATGGCGAGACATCCGAGAGCATCCCGATGAGCGTGGCCTCGAGCCGATTGAAATCCTGGTACTCGTCCACCATGAGCTGTCCGTACACTGGAACAGGCAGATCACCGCATCTGATTGAACAGAACACGCGGTAGACGGAATCCGTGTGGGACACCGCGTCGTAGTAGTTCCCCCGTTTGATCGACAGATCGATGTGCGGATCCGTCTCGTCGAGGTTGACCATCGCGGTGGAGATTTCCTTCGCTGACCTAGGACTTCCAAGACACCCCAAGTCCTGACTTACCAGCACCTCAAGAGGAGGGTAGTAATCCACATCGGCCGAGACACCCGAGTACGGATTGTGATGGAGAATCGAGCGCGCCCACCCATGGAAGGTACGGCCGTCAGCCAACTCACCGAGCTCCTTATCAAGTCCCTCGGCGAGGCCGCGCAGAAATGTCAATGCCAGAACCGGTTGAACACTTTGCTTAGCGAGTTGCTGGAACGTGTATGACTTTCCCGTGCCCGGTCCCGCCACGATCACTATTTTCTTAGACGTCGAAGAAAGAATCTTCGTCAAATTCTCCGCGCGATGCGCGTCCATTTCGGCGTCATTCATTTTCATAAATTACACCACGGACATTTGACAATGTAGAGTGCTGCATTAGCGCCACATCACTGACTGATGAGGTGCTGTACTTGCCGCTCGGCAATCGATACGCGCCTTTCAGCAACGAACCAGGCCATACCCGCAAGCCGCGACGCTTTCAAGACTTCGACACGGGAGACTTCTTTCTCCGCGCGGCGACCGAACTTTCGGGGCACTAAGCTGTTGGGTAATTGGCGCGACGATGCCAGATGTAACGAAACACCCGTAGAAAACCTGAACAAGGTCTATTTGGGAAATCTTTGTCGAGGGCGGTTTCATTCCTTCTGCGCATCTGTAAGGGTTTAGGGCTCAAGGATTCAGATCTCGACGACAAGGGTGCATGTAATGCATCACAGATTCCAATTGTTTGGGCTTGACTTTGCATAATCGTCGATGCCGATCGCGGCAAAGTGCTTCTTGGCAGACTTGATCTTCGCTAGCTCGATCGGGCGCAGTTTCGAGTCATCGGGTGTGCTCTTGGTCTCGCGGATCATGTAGATCCGGTCCTCGCCGTCCTCGTGCTTGATGATCGCCCAGTCCGGATTATAGGGGCCGACCGGAGTATCGATCTTGAACTTGGCCGGCAGCTTCATGAACAGCTTGATGTCCTCGCGGGTGTCGAGCTTCTCCGCGAACTGACTCTCGACATCGGAGTCGTAGACGACGTAATCAAAGTCGGTCTTCTGCTGGTTCTGTACCTGATACATCTGGTCGAGGAACCTTTCTTTCTCCTCCTCACCGTCCTTCTGCAGCTCGCGCAGTTCGTAAACCGATCCGGCGATCTTCTCGTACTGAATGCCCTCGACCACGATCTTCGCTAGCTCGTTCAGGATGGCGCGCCTGGTCATGGCAATGAAGTCGTTGGGGTTGCTAATGAACTCGCCGAGGCGCTCACTGCCGACGAGAATGTCAACGATTGTCTTGCGGGTCAGCGATGTGACTTCCTGTAGTTCAGTGATGATGTCAGGCAGGTCGTAGCTACCTTTCAGTTCCGCCGATCGGGTGCTGAGTTCCTCGCCCTTCGCGCCGCCACGAAGCACCTTCACTCCGGCACGGGTGACCTGGATGCGCAGCGGGTCGATCTTCGGCGCGTCCTTGATGGCCGTGACCGCGTTGTCAATGATGTCAACGCGCTTGATGCGTACCCGATATGTCGTCTTACGGCTGATGGCGTGCCAAAATTCCTCGAACTCGGGAGTCACATACAACTGCTTGTTGAGGACGCGCGGGTGCCGCCGGCTCTTCGGCTTGACATACTTCTCGATGTTGGCGCGAGCGACGAGGCTGATGATCTCAGGCTCATAGCTTGCGAAGCGCTCAGGCAGTTCCAGACTGAAGCCGGTCGTGTTCGGCTGGAACTTCGGCGTGATTGCGCCGTCCGCAATGAATCCGTGGGAGTCGAGGTACTCCCAGACTTCCACCGAGCGCTGGTATCCGAACAGATCATCAGTGACCACGCCACCAGCATCTTGGAGCGGGATCTTGGAGAACTCGCTCATGCGCACGCGCCCGATCTCGACGCCTGCGGCCTTGTATTCGTTCTGCAGGCTCTTCGCAAATGCCTGATACGACTCATTGGCGACGACGGTGAGTGTGGCGATGCTACGGTCGGCAACTCGAACGAATCCTTCGTCGGTCTTTGTAACCGGCAGGCGCAGACCACGCCCAAGAGTTTGTCGGCGCTCTGTCTCAGCACCCATCTCGCGCAGGGTGCAGATCTGGAAGACATTCGGGTTGTCCCACCCTTCCCTCAGCGCCGAGTGGCTGAAGATGAACCGGACAGGCGTCGCCTCATCGAGCAAGCGTTCCTTGTCTTGCATGATCAGCTTGTAGGCATCGTCGTCGGCCTTCGTCGCACCGGAACTGTCCTGGAACGTCGTGGTCTTGCCACGCTTGAGCTGCGAAAAGTAGGCGCGTCGCAGTTCGCTCGGCGCATGCGGCAGCAGTTCCTGGTAGCGCACGGACTTAGCGCGTTCCTCGATGAACACCTCATCAAACCACCGCACGAAGTCGCCGTTCGCGTCTTCATTGGTCGCCCCGTTACCCATGAAGTTGGCGACCTTATCGACGAAGAAGAGGCTGAGCACCTTGATACCCTTCGTACGCAGCATCGACTCCTTCCGCAGGTGCTCGCGGATAGTTTCGCGGATCATCTCCTTGTAGATCGCGCCGCTGGAGGCGCCGATGCTCTCGCCCTCGTGTAGGAATCCATGGGTCGTGAGATCTACATAAGCAGGCTCGATGCTCATCTCGTTTATACGCCAACCCTCGTAGATCGGGTTGTTGGTGATGCGCTCGTCGGAGAGCTCCTGGTGCTGCTTCACGCTGACCACCCGACGCTCCAGCGATCCATCGGCCTTGCGGCATGACAGCTCAAGCTTGGCCGTCCACGACGGATCGCGCTTGACTTCGACGAGCTTGATATACGGAGTCGCATCCGCGCCCTGCTGTAACACTTCGGCTACGACAATCTGCTTGACGAGCCCAAGATCGTGGGCATCAACCGGGTCGAGCCGGTACACGACGTTGCGCTGCTTCTTGTGGGTCGCGCTATAGCGCAAGGTGAAGACCGGGGCGAGCTCACTGATGGCCGTCTGCGACAGTTGTGACTCCATGTTCTGCGGCTCATCCATAATGACCACCGGATGCGTGGCCTTAAGATAGTCGATCGGGCGCAGGCCATTCAGCTTGTCGCGGGTCTGGTGGATGATGCGGGAGTTCGCATCGCCACGAATCGAATCGATCGTCATGACCAGAATCTGTACGTTGGTCGAAGTAGCGAAAGACTGTACCTCTTCTGGATTCTTGCCCGAGTAAACCGAGGCGTCGAACGGATAGCTCGGGTACAGATCCTTGAAGTGCTGACGCATGAGGCGGATGCTCGTGCTGACGCCCTCACGAATCGCCACGCTCGGCACGAGGATCACGAACTTGGTGAAGTTGTACTTCTGGGCTAGCTCAAAGACGGTGCGAAGGTAAACGTAAGTCTTGCCGGTGCCAGTTTCCATCTCGACATCGAATTCCAGTGCATCGTCGTAGAGCCCCGGTATGACCTCAAGCCCGTTCCGATCTTGAACGCGCTGAAGGTTGGCCAGAATCACCTCGTGGTCAAGCACAAGGCTGTTGCCGACCGCTCCGACTTCTTGCGTGAGGTCCATGTCAAGCGCCGCCTGACTTGAGTCATCGAACTTCGCCGAACCTCGAAGTGTGGTGATGAGCTTCTCGGCGTCCTTCGGCTGGCCGTCGAAGAGATCGACGACCGACGCTATTGCATCGAGCTGATACTGCTGACTGGCGTCGAACTGAAACCCTGTTCCGCTCATCATGCCGTCCAGAGTTCGATGCCTTTGGACTTCGCCAACTGCACCAGATTCGTCTTCATCTCATCGTCCCCTTGGAACACATCCTCCAGCACGATGATCCGTTGCGGGTCAGCGGCGACGATCGCGCGAAGCTGATCCAGCGTCGGCTTGACGTGCTCGTTCAGATAGGCAAGCACCGCGACGTCACGGTCCGGTTGAAGTACTGAACGGAGCTGAAGGCCATCCACTTCGACTGGCGTGATCTTTTCAGTTAGCGAGTATCCTTGCTTGAGCAGGATCTCGGTCAGAAGGTCGTCCGACGTCGCGTCGTCAGCGCTGCTGCTATCGCGCAGCTCTAGGAAGCGTTGCTGAAGCGCATCCTCGCCGACATCGCTCGAAGTGCGCCACTTCGAGAAGTTTGTATCGACTAACTTGTAGGCTCGGAATCCGATGTCAAATGGCGCCTCCCGGTCGCCTAGCTGTGCAGCAAGTTCGGCCTCCAGTCGTTCACCGGCGCCGCCTATGCGCTTTCGGCTGATCTCAGAGATGAGTTCGTAGCCGAGCGCCCGCGCTTCTGAGTCTTCCGGTGTCGGCTCGGGAAGCTGAACTTGGATAAAGCGACGGGTACCCCCATCCTTCGCGTTTTGGGCCATCACCGCCTGCGCCGTGGTTCCTGATCCCGCAAAGAAGTCGAGCACGATCGCATTCTGGTCATCCGTTATGCGAATCAGGTGCTGAATCAGGCGCACGGGTTTCGGAAAATCAAACACGCCAGCTTGTCCGATGGCTGCCTCAGCCTCGGCTCGGCCGGTTCGGGTAACACCGAACCTCTCCTCGACCAAGAGCGAGCGTGCCTTCGCTCCAACCTTTTCGTAGTTCTTCGTGTAGACGTTGCCGTCCTTGAATACAAGCTGGCTCGCGTCCCGCTGAACTTTTTCTTTTGACCACCGCCAGATCGCGTTCGGCCGGGACGGATTCTTATGTGCCAGTCGATAGACATGGCTGTCGGGTCCGACGAGCTCGTAGTCGAGCGACTTCGAGTACTGCAGGTTCTGTTGGTCAAGTCGAACCAAGGAGTATCGCCCTCGCTCGTCTTCCTGGTTGTACGAAGTCGTCACGGTCGCTTCCTCGTCGAGGCCAAATCTTGTCACTGAGGCACGCCGTGCATAGACGAGCACATACTCATGCTCTACGACTGCGAACTGCGAGTCGTTCTTTCCCGTACCGCCCTTCTTCCACACAAGCTGGCCGGCAAAGTTCGCCTCTCCAAAAACATCGTCGGCGAGCTTACGGAGGTTACCTACTTCAGTGTCGTCAATCGAGATAAAGATCAGGCCATCATCCGTCAACAGGTTCCGCGCGAGCTTAAGGCGCGGGTACATCATATTCAACCAGTTGGAGTGATAGCGCCCCTCGGTCTCGCTGTTGGTCGAGACCTTCTTGCCCTCCTCGTTGACCTGCCGTGTCCACTCAAGGTAGGTATCGAGCCCCTCCTTGAAGTTGTCCGGATAGATGAAGTCCTTGCCTGTGTTGTAGGGCGGATCGATGTAGATCAGCTTGATCTTGGCGTGGTAGTGCTTCTGTAGGATCTTGAGCACTTCGAGGTTGTCGCCCTCGATGAAGATGTTTTGGGTGGTGTCCCAGTCCTTGCTGTTCTCGAAGTCGGGCCGAAGCGTCGCGGTCGTCGGTTCCTGAGCGGCGCGTAGAGCGCGCTTCTTCCCGGGCCAGAAAAGCCCGAACCGTTCGCTGGTATCAGCAGTGTCGGAACCGAGCAACTCCTTAAGTTTCTCGATATCTACCTTGCCGTCGGCGATGGCCTCGGGAATCAGATCGGCAAGCTGTGCAGCCAACTCCGTCTGAAAGTTCGGGGTGGTAGATGGTGTTTCGTAGGTATCGTCAGTCATTTCGTGAATCTCCTTCATAATATTAACAATTTTCGTCGGGTTTGTGAATGGCTCACGGTCTATGGGGCTATCCGCCATCGGATCGTGAACAAGTGCTCGGTGCTCTGCGTGCCCTGAAGCGACTGCTCGATGAGATCCAGATACTTGTCCGCTTCAGCGCGGAGTTTCTGGCGGGTCTCTCGGAAGTCCTCGTCCGCCTCATCTGCGCGCTGCTCCCACTTGCGGGCTTCCTTTTTCAAGCGAAGCTGCTCCATCGGGTCGTCGGTCTGGCGGGCAAGCTTGCGCGCCTCTTTCTCCTTGGTCCGGTGGTCCCGGATGGCACCCTCGTGCTCAGCCTTGCGGTCCTGTTGGTTTCGGTAGATCAGTTCCTCTTGCTGGTCGTAGTACCGGGAGTTGCGACCTTGAACTTCCTTCTCCAGCTCGCTGCGCCGGGCGGTGAGCTGCGGTGTGAAGCGAGCCTCGTCGATCTCCACCGCTTGCTCGCCGATGTTGATGCACATCAGGTCGAGAATGTCGGCCACATACTCGTCGTCCAGCCACCCGCCATCGTCGGTCAGCGCACCCGCCAGCATGTAGGACTCGGAGACATCTTCGTCGCGGGCCTTCATGGTGAAAGTGACGAGGCTAACCATCAACTCGCCGCTGGCACCTTCCAGCGCCTTGACGGCGCTGCTCGCACGCTCTGACTCGCTCAGCGAGAATGTCAGTTCCCGAGGCGGGGTGTCGTGGGACTTCGACGTGTCAACGACATGCTTGGCCAGCGTGCTTGAGTATCGGTACTGGTGTGCGTTCTCTAACGGCTGCGACTTGAAGAAGTATCGCCCGGTCGGCGCATCGTTGACCGGCGACTCATGTAGCACGAAGTTACGACCATCACCCTCGAACGTCGCGAGAGATCGCAGCCCATGCCTCGTCACAGCCAGTAATAGTCGCTCAAATTTGTTGAGTACCTCACCCGACTGCGTGTCATACGCCTTGAGACGGTCTTGAACATGGGGATCAAGGTTGTCGAACACCTTCGCCTTAGCAGTTGCCATCTCGCTGGAGATTTGAGAGGCGTACCGCCCCTCGAGCTCCTTGAACGCGTTGTCGAGTTCATCGGCTGTCCGACAACGGGTCAGGATGTTGCTGATCATCTTCTCGAAGTCGAGACCGTCCTCGATTGCGCCGAGAACTTCGTCGCTGGCACCGAAGACGCTCTCGAAGAGGTGGAACTTGTTCGCCAGTAGTTCGAGAATGCGCTGCTCAGCAATGTTCCCCTTGTTGGAGAAGTTGACGACCACGACGTTGTACTTCTGGCCGAAGCGATGCACACGCCCGATGCGCTGCTCAACTCGCTGAGGGTTCCACGGCAGGTCGTAGTTGACCAGCATCGAGCAGAACTGGAGATTGATGCCCTCGGCCGCGGCCTCGGTCGCGATCATGATTGTGCCTTCGGCACGGAAATAGTCCATTAACGCCTTGCGCCGATCGGCGGAGGCGATGCCAGTAATCAGGTCACCGTCCTTGTTTGCCTTTAGCCATGCTTGGTAGATCGACGTCTGCTCAGGCGAGTTGTTCGAGCCGTTGAACAGCACGACACCCTCGCCACGGCCGGACTCCTTCAGAGTGCGGGCAATGTACTCCTGCGTCTTGGTCGAGTCGGTGAAGATGATCGCCTTCTCTGGCGCTCCCAGCTCACGGAGACGCTCAAACCCGAGGTCGATCGCCTCGCCAAGCTTGACCGCCTTCTGATTGACAGTGATCGACCGGGCAAGTGCCGCATACTCACGTAACTCCGCGACCTCAGCCTGCATTTCACGCGTCAGCGTCTCGTCCAGCGCACCGTTCGCGAATGTCTGGCCGAAGTGCATCCCGGTCTTAATACTGGTCTCGATCTCCTCGGCCTCTTCCAACTCTTCGCCTGTGAGTTCGTCATCGACAACGAAGTCCGCAGCGACCAGACCACCGCGGCCATCTCGACGCTGGCCGGCCGCCACTTCACTCGCGAGGCGGTTCGCAATATTTTCGAGCGTGCTCCCCACGGCGTACGTCGAAGATCCCAAACGCTTGCGGATGATGAGCGCCGACAGGTGACGCTGGGATCCAGCGAAGGCGAACAGCTCGTCGCGCTGCAGGTAATCGTTGACCAAATCGTAGAGCATTACCTCATCGGGCGACGGTGTGAACTCCACCGTCAGCGGCAGGCGCTTGGTGAAGTGGATGTACTTGTCTGCATCCCTGCGTAGCGTGCGTTTAGAAATCGTCGCGACTCTCTCGACGAGATCGTCATCACCATTCAGATCTCGGTTCTTGACGTACCGCTCCCGAAACGCATCGAGCGAGTAGAAGTAACTCGGATCGAACACGGATACCAGCCCATAAAGATCTTCTAGCTTGTTCTGCAGAGGGGTGGCCGTCAGCAGCACCGTCTTGTGTGCACTGCCGACGACATGGGCGACTGCCTCGGCGGCCTTCGTCTTGCCCGTCCAGTAGTTACGTAGCCGGTGGGCCTCATCGGCGACAACGAGATCCCACGCCTTCAGCAACGACAGCTCGTGACGCAATACAAACTCATACGAACAGATCAGTACCTGGGATGAGTGCGAGCCGGACTGCGCCAGCAAAGCATCCTTTGTCTTCGGATCAAGGATCGACGACGGAATCAAGAACTTCTCATGCAGCTCCTGCTGCCATTGCTGGCGAAGACTCGATGGGGTGATGATGAGGATGCTGCGCCGCCGCTCAGCCCAATACTGCGAGATGACGATGCCCGCTTCGATTGTCTTCCCGAGACCTACCTCGTCCGCAAGGATGACGCCCCGCAGAAATGGCGTCTGAAGCGCGAAGAGCGCGGCATCGATCTGGTGCGGTTTCGGCTCGACTTGTGCGTCGAAGAGCAGGCCAGCGAGCTTGCCAACGTGGTCATTTGCATAGCTGCGCTGCAGCTCATGCGCGTAGTACTTCGCCTGATATTGGGTGAGTGGATGCGTCACAGTGGAGCGTCATCCGTCATTACACTTGAAGTTTCTGGGTTGAAAGAAGGCGAGTGGCCCACGATCGGTAAGTCGTTTCGACAGCCAGTATCCATTCAACCTCCCTTCCCCACTCCAATGTGTATGCGTTAATTTTCCTCAAGCCTGATCAGACGATACTGGCGGCTTGTGACACGAGGCCTGAGGTCCCCCAAGGAAAGTAGACGGTGAGTTCACCGTCTCGCACCCTTGCCTAGAAGGTATTCCCCACCAGTAAATCGCCGATCGCCGTCAACTGGTCAAGAATGCCCCGTCAAGACCTAAGACACGGCAGCTCGACGACTACCCACTAGTCGCCCTCAAAGCCTCCGAGCACCCGCACCTCCACCCCTCGAGCTCTCCTTGCTCGCCGCTCCGAGCTTCCTGAGAGCCGCTTTTCGGGCTCGGTACTCTCGGATAGTCATTCAGAGCACTTTGACTACTCCGAAGAGGAGAGAGCGATGACGGTCCTTCTTGTGTGCGAATACTTAGAACAAACCATGGCCAACCAAAGCGACAGCAGACCCCACCGCAAGGGTAGTCAAATCACCGCTTAGACCTCTTCACGGTTCCGTCAAGCAGCCGCTCTACTTCCTCGAGGCCAACTTCTTCATCCCCCTCAAACGGACGCAGGTAATGCTTCAAGAGTGTCTCCTTTGAGTGGCCCATCTCGAGTGCCACCG
>Ga0209702_10005569_pt1 | contig 16989 bp, 16 predicted proteins | sample FRY01_FD_187210 | JGI IMG/M metagenome (GOLD analysis project Ga0209702, IMG submission 187210) | Freshwater microbial communities from Lake Fryxell liftoff mats and glacier meltwater in Antarctica - FRY-01 (SPAdes) (version 2) | ecosystem: Environmental > Aquatic > Freshwater > Ice > Glacier...
CAGTAACCGCTCGATTCAGTCTTATTTTGAATTTTCTATTTGCCTTATATCCTGGGTATAGTGCTTTACGTTTTGCAGACCCATTCTTACCATCAAACACAACAACTACTCGAGTTGGGTTAATTGACTTGATAGCATGACCTATGCTTAATAAAAATCCAGACAGACCTCCGACATGCTCGCCATTGATGTTTGTTGTTGGACTTGCTGAATAGGCTCTAATGAATGTGTTTACTCAAAGGCCGTCAACAATCAACACCCTAGAATGGAGGTGCTGAACGTCAACGGCTTTTTGGTTTTGTATCTCTTTGAGATAAATTAAATACTGTTTATTTTTACTCATAACTCTAATCCTCCACTTCTCCTTCATCTACAGATACTTGATCTGGATCAATATGATTTTGATCTTTGTATCTCATAACATAGATGTCACAGATTTTTTTGTAACAATATTGTTTTAGTTCTACGCTCTGCTCCAACATACCTCGCCACTGCTTAGACATAAATCTTATCTCTTCACCGGTTTCCTCATTAACTAGGGTATAATATGCTCCTGATACTGTAATGATTCCATGATTTTTCATCATAGTCAACCAACTATTGTAATCGTCGATGCCTGAGTTAAAATATATATCAAATGTTGCTTTTTTAAATGGAGGACCCATACGGTTCTTAATTACATGTGCTTCTGTTTGCACTCCAATAATCTGTTCAGTCTTACCAGCTCCACTTTTTAATTTACCAACTCCTTTTAATCTAATTCGACAACTAGCGTGGAAACCTAAAGCCTTTCCACCGCTTGTCGTTAGTTTGTCGCCGAACATCACACCCATTTTTTCACGCAACTGTGAGGTACAGATAAGCAGTACTCTTTGTTTTGCAATGATGTTAGTAATCTTACGCATTGCTTTCGACATTAGGATAGCCTTTGTTGTTGCCCATCCATCCTTCTCAAAGTCTGCTTCTTGTTCAACCTTCGTGGTAGCTGCTGATATAGAGTCTATTGCTATTGTAACCAATCTATCTTTAGAACTCTTACGAACCGTTTCAATAATACTCTCTACAGCCTCAAAAGCATCTTCAATAGTTTCCAAAGGAAGATATAGCATATTTGTTACATCAACACCTACAGCTCTTAAAAACTCCTCGCTTAAAGCATTCTCAGTATCGACGTAGACAGCTAGTCCACCTTTCTTCTGAGTGTTTGCTAGTGCGTGAGCTACTATCAAAGATTTCCCAGATCCCTCCATGCCCTGAAGCTCAACTATTCTACCTACTGGAAAACCTCCATCAGGCCTGTTTGAGATTGCTAAGTCTAACAGAGTTGAGCCAGTTCCGACCCACTCTGTTAAATCTGTTGGAGTATTCTCCTCTCCCGATAAGAAGTGAGCAGCCTTAAAATCTTTGAACTTTTTATTTAAGCTATCTGCTAATATTGAAGCAAGTTCATCCCTTCCCGATATTTCGTCGGGTGTCTTTGTAGACTTGGCCATACTGTTTGTGTATTAAGAATTAAATAACGAATCGAAAGCAGAATTAATATCATCTGCGTTAGTAGCTGTTGTAGCTCCTACAATCGGTTTGATAGCCGGTTTTGTGCCTTGGTCATCTGTGTCTGTAGATGGATCTAACCACTTAGCCAATACATCCGTCATATCCTCATAAGTTGGTTCAGTGAACAACTCTGTGATTTCTTTTTGATTAGATACAATACTTTCAGCTATTTCCTTATCGGTTGTTGCAGGAGTTGTGTTTGGTTTAACTCGTACTGTAAATGATGGGAATCCACCTTCTTTGTCTGGAGCAATGTGTTCTACGGATACGTCACGGCCATTCATTAAATCTGTAATATCTCCATAGTCTGGATCTGTAATTACTGATAACAGCTCTGTATAAACTTGTTTTCCAAAAGACCAAAACTTAACACCTTCGTGTTCTGCACCACGTACAATTACTGGAGCATATACTCGAAATTTAGGTTCAATCTTTCTACCCAACTTCCAATCATCTTTATCACCAGACTTTTTTAATTTCTCTGCGAATTCAACTACAGGATCAGGTCTTCCAAAAGATATCGGAGATATCATGGTTCGTTTACCAATTTCATAATGAAAATACAATTCCAAGAATGGATTGTTTTTGTCGAATGCGTAGGGTACAATACGTACTTGAGATTTTCCTACTGGTGGTTTCCACATAAAGTCACTTGCTCTAGATCCACCTGCTGTTGATTGTTGCATCTTTTGCAACTTCGCTTTAATCGCGTCTAAATTGATCGCCATACTATTATTTATTTATTTGATTATTACTGACCTTATTGAGGATCTTTCCTCTTTTTTACTGGTCTTACTTAACTATACTACTTTTTTTCTACTTTTGCAACACTTAATGTGAAAGCTCCTGTATTTTTATTGTTCTGCAGTTGTACTCACTATCTGATAGTAATAATATATCTTGGTACTGTGACCAATCTATTCTAAATGTTTTATCTAAGACTCCACCATTGTGTGTGCGAATCAAAGCATTGAGTGCATTAATACTATATAGAGTGTTTGATTGTCTTTTTCTATTGATCGAGATTGTATCCTTCATTCTTCTCGCACTTCCTTCTACGTTATAAATACACACAATACTATTTGTATCATCTACGTAGGAATAACATTTAACATTGGTAACAGATTCTACCGTATGTGTTTTATAAATCTCACCAATGCAGTTTGGGAGTTTATCTATGTGTGTGAAAGTGCAGAGTAGTTGTAGCCTCATTATTTTTTCTCAATAGCGTCAATTTGTTGCTTTAGTTTTGCAATCTCACCATCCATAGCGGCTTTTTGCTTTTCTTTATCAGCCTTCTGCCCCGCTAATTGGGATACCTTTTGGTCATCTACAGCGCTATCAGCTGACTCTAACTCCTCAAGAGAACTCTTACGTTTGAACTGGACATTCTTTTCTCGTAAAACTTTTTCAATCTCTTCTCTTATGTAATTCTTAATAGTTAGTTTGTTTGATGACTTACTCATAGGGTGTGCCTTTTTATATAAATAGTATCTAATTTAATAAACAGCTAGATTGCTAAGGTTAGATCCACTCTTTGTTTTGATAGGAAATTTAGTAATATCGATTGCATTTGGAATCACAGTTTGTAGTAAAAAATCTAACTCATCCGGTGGTGTGTCAAATAAAATACTATCATAAGTATATAATACTGGTTTTGTTCTTCGTCCTATTAACCCTAATAGGATTGGTTCAAGTATTAATACATTAAACTCAGTCTCATACATTTGGATGAAATAATTAAATAGAGTGTATTCGTTGATATCTTTGTGGTTGGCTAGTATAAGCCTTCTACCTGATATTGGACTCTCTATATACCCATGCTCGTTTCCAAATAACCACAGCTGTCTAGCTAAGCCGCTAGCTGCTTGGAAGAATGGAACGTGCATATATTGTTTACCTATGCCACCATATATTTGTCTAAATGTTGCCTCTTTAGCAGAGGTTATCTGAGCCTTTGTTGGAGTGTCGCTGTTGTTGTAGTGCTTGGCCAAATGCTCATATACATCATCTGTTCCAAAGTCATATCCCACCAGAGATGCTATTAATCTAGGGTGATATGCATTAAAATCTATTTCTACCAGCTTCCCACCATCAAACCTACTAATAAAGCACTCTCTTGTACCATCCTCTTTATTTAAAGCTGCGAAGTTTATTTTATCAAATCTATTACTCGGACGTCCAGTTGTTGTATAGTAGTTATATTGTGTGTAGCTCCTATCCTTAACTCTAGAGAAGGTTTTACCAAATCTACCCTCAAATAACATACTATCAATCTCTAGACCATTTTTTTCGATCATATAAAAGCAGCTAATCAACTTCTGTTGATAGTATGCTAGGCCGGGTTGTCTCTCTTCTACAAATACCCTATTAAACAAATCGTAAGCAATACTCTCATGTTTAGGTAAACTAACCAACGAGCCTAATATACTACATTCTGAAAGATATCGAGTGTAATGGTTTATTATTGTGGGTGTTTCGAAATTACAACTCTTATTTGTTTTGAGGTAGTGTTGCAGTTGGACATCAATAAACTTATCTGTTTCATATCCTGCATACTTAAATAGAATGGTATCATAGCTAAATACACTGCAGTAATCCAGGAAGTGGAAGTCTTCTACTTGATATAATCCATCTGGATGATTCTTGCTTACCGAGAAGGTTTCCTTTGTGTTGGTATCAATTAAGACAAGTGCAATTATATTACCCTCTATACCATGCCTCCTACTATCTTGTAATATTGGATATACGAATAGACTTTTACCATAAAGCGATTCTAACTGTTGTATGTTGTCTATAATCATACATACAATATACTAATTATATTTCGAATATCAAAATCTAGTAAACTGAGCCTCTTCTGTAAAACTTTTTATTGAAAATAAAATACTTGGAATGATCTTTTGAGCTTTGAAAAGTGCAAGTTCGTTTTGTTGAGCTATTAAATCAAAAGATCCAACTAACTTCCAAATCACACTAGTGTGTGCATATAGTCCATCATCAATACCACCATACTGACCTAACCTCTCCCACTGACCACTATCAATCTCAACAACATAGCTATCATCATCACCCCTCTTTTGTACAAAATACCTCTCATCTTCTCCTGCTTCGAAAGCGGCGTCTTTAGGTTTGTATAGATATGGAATTGGATCAGCGAAGTTTCGAATTGAAATATCAAAATTCTTTATTTTTTCGTAATCATATTGGTATTGTTCAAGATAAACTCTTCCTAGCATTTTTCCACTAGAGTTTGTTTCTGCAGCTGATAGCTTTATCTTTGATTTAACCAAATCTGGATCACCTACTTTGTTTATATTAGTACCTATGTCAATAGGAGTTGGTCCAGTAAAAGCAAAACTACCCTCTATGTGAAACTCACCTATATAATCTACACCATCTAAGCTAAATTCCCCACCCTTAGTGTATAGGTGTGTTTGGGTTTTCTTTCTAGATGAGAATATACTAATGCCTCCAGATCTGTTTTTCTTTTTAGATTTCATTGCTATGTTGTTTGTTTTTTATATCGAGCATGGGTGCTTACTGTTGTAGTCCAATCTTGTATTGATATATCATGTTCAACTGATGTTATTTGAAAATCAAAGGCGTTTGCTATTGCTGGTGGTATTCTATCTGAAGTAACTGCTTGTCCAAAAGCAAACCCGCCTATTCCATCTACCGTAAAACCAAAATCAAATGGTAATGGCATACCTACACAAACCTCTTTTGCTTTATCACTACCATTGATAGCTGATGTAATTGTGTTAATCGCGGTTTTTGTTGTTCCATCCTCTACAACAGAATACATATCGTCAAATATATCATCAAAAGTAGGGATTTCTGCGTCATCCTGATTATCGTTTTCGCAGTCGCATGGTGGGGGATCTACAGCTTTAGGTTTACCCTTTACCCCTATTGAACCGGCATCTGATAAACCAAATGGAATAAATGGTATTGTATCACATTTTGCACCTTTTGAGTTTTGCTTAGCTCCATTTGAGTATAGTGCTTGACTCTTCATTGCTCCAGGGAGCTTCATATCTAAATTCAAATCACGTATTACAGAGTTATTTGGATTAGATGGTACTGCGTACGGTGGTGGTGAAATGTATGTTCTCATATCCACTACAGATATTGTTGGTACTTCATTTGGTGTATTGCAATCCTCCGTAGTACTAACCACCTCTAGTAGGTCATTCCAATAACCACCACAAGCGTTACTAATGCTTCTAATAACATTAGTTAGAAATGTATGAACTTTATTATCACCATCCTCTACCGCTTTCAACTCCTTTGCTAGGAATACACAATTTATCATTACCCCACCAAAGTCAAACTCATCTGGACTCCATATACTCGGAACAAATCCCCTCCAATACCAATTACCTCTTATACTAGCCAACAGCAGCTGTGGTGATCCAGGTATTACACATATTCTTGGATCTCCTGACTCAAGAAGTGGATGTGATTTTACCATAAGATCGGTACTCTTTATTCTCCCTAGAATAAACTGTTTATTGTGTGTTGGGAATGAGTATCTATTTATTGCTGCTTCTAACGTGTAGTATGATATATACCCCTCTGTGGTGTCATAATTACCAAATGACCAGCTAGATTGGGAAGAACCACCGGTAGCATCTCTATCCTCACCCTCATAATTACCCCCTGCGATGACTGGAGAATAAGGGAACAATGGAGCTTCAAACCTGCTTTTAAAATTTGCAAAGGAGTGCTTACCATCACTAGCTGCTGCATCTACATCATAGAAAAAACCACCCAATAGTGTTGGTTTTTCAACAACATCCTTACCTCCATCATCACTCTTGAATGTTTTCTCACAACCCTTACACTTGTCGTTGTGTACCGCCACTTTTGCTTCACCAGTTGCCTCTGCAGCGGCTACTAGTTCAAAACTACAATCCCAGATGTTTTCACTATTTAGCTTGAAACTAAAGTTTGTTATCAAACCCTGCAGTCCATCATATATTGCACTTCTACCAGCTTTGGTTTGCATTTGGCAAATAGCTTTACTATCTGATAAACCACCAGTAACTAGTTGTGGAGGGTTTGCTCCTGACGTTGATGTTGACCACCCCCACTGAACTCTTACAGTCATTCCTGGAATAAAGTAACATTTTTGTAGTGCTATAAGTTGTAAGTCAGTGAATGCCTTGAGCTCAACTGTGCAGCTTCTGGTTGTTCCCAACTCTCCTTGCTTTTTTACCTTTACCCCAGTTACAGTTGCTTTTGGTCTTACAAGACCACTCTCATAACTTCCATCGATTTTTGTATTAATTTTGCTTGACATTGTACTATATTCTGTACACCCAGTACTCATAGACTCTATACTAATCCACGGAAACCTTTGTGCAGCCCAAGTAATACCTCTTACAGTAGATCGTGCAGTTAACTCATCTCTAGTACCTACTGGTACACTTTTTAAGCTAAATAGATTACTCATAACTTATTGGTTTAATCTTATATACTCCTGAAGTACGTCATCATATTCTTTTGGGATTCTCAATAAAGATCCTGGTGTTAGTGCAAAGCTACCTTTTCCAACGCCATTAGCCTCTGCAATTAACCACCACATATTTACATTACCATAATACTGGTGAGCAAGTATATCAATGCGATCTCCTGGTGTTGTGCGTACGTATGTGTCACTCACCTTTCTTGGGATGGGTGGGTATAGTGTAGCTCTAACAACTCGTCTGCCATTTATATCAATTTTATTTGGTATATCTTCGTATCTCATACTTAGTGATTAAAGTAGGTGTTAGTTTTTGAATCCAACATCTGTGCATTGTTTGATGTTAATATCGCTACATCCATTGATACATCCGCTAACATTGGTAGTTGTTTGTCAATGTCCCAAGTGAATTCTGCTGGATTGAAGTCAAATTTTAAAGAGGTGCATGCACAATACACTTTATCAAACATTTTTCCTAAAGTCAACTTGATTAGTGGTCCCTTTACATACCCAGGTCCAGTAGGTGAACCCACCGATGTAATACGAGCTAGGTTTTGTAGTTTTTCGAACATAGTTGTAGCGTTTGACCACGCTACTACTTTAAATCCAAAACTTACATTGCGAGTTACTCCTTTAAACACTCTAAGAGTGTCTTGCCGTCCAACATAGTTTATATCAGACCAACTTGGACTCCAGCTATCACTAAGTGAGGTAATAAGTGCCTTAAACCTAATACTACCTCCAGAAATACTATCTATTTGAAATGCTACAAAATCACTATGCTCATCTTGCTCTACGTTTGGTTTGTTTAATAAACTCCTTTTCTCTATTACACCTGGTATTGGTTTGTTTGTATTTGCATTCCACACTGATGGTATTGATTGGTTTACAACCCTCACATTACCTTCGGGATCCTTCCCTTGTCTTATACCAGTTCGTTCATATTTCCAACCAAGTATCTCACTCTTTAATAGTGTTTCAGCGTCGCTCTTGTTTAACTCTGAGTTGAGTAGCTGTGATAATTTAGATACAGACACCACTTGTCTATTTGTCATAAACCAATCTCCTCCTTGTATTCTTACAAGTGTTTGACTAAAAGCACCTCCATTTTGGAAATCAGTTGTAGGTAGTAGTGCGGAACCGTGGCCAATTCTAGGTAAAAATACAGACACAGCTCTACTTGCTAAATATGCTGCTGTTTGTAGTTGTATTGTCCCTTGATCAACTACTAAGTTATCATACCGACGATTTAATAATTCAACTTCTCCTTGATTAAATAACAAACTACTGAATCCTGGTCTGGATAGGGTTAGTGGTATAAGTTTAACTTTTGTGACTAATCGGAGAGGTTTTATGCTAGATGTATATGATCCATTAGAAATAGTAACACCTTGCAATAGCGCTAGCGTTATAGGTGATATGGCGGCTATTGGATTAACACCTCCTTGTTTTATAACACTTAGTGGTGTATTTAATTTTGTTGTTGATTTGTATTCTCCATTTGAAAACGCAGCTCCTTGTCCTCTTATTATAGCATCTTGAGTTATTGGTTGTCCAAGTACTGTTTTGGATATAAAATTTCCATTTGTAAAAAAAGTACCCTGTGATATTAAGACTCCTGCTTCCGATCTACCCACACTAACATCAACACCTCCTTTATTTCCAATAAAGTTGAATGTTGGAATAGTCACATCACTTATGTGATTAAGTACTCCAAAAGGTTTGATTTTAATGTAATCGGTATATGTGTCTGATACAAAAAACTGAGCTAGATGTTTCGTGCTTTCGATTCTCGATGACTGTTGTAGTCTATCAGCCAATTGCATTGTTTTACCAAACTTAGTTTGGACGTTTGGTAAAAGGAAAGAGGTTAATGGTGTTGTTTGAAATCTTGCAAGCGTTAGTGTTGTTCCCTCTAGTTGTACTTTCGGTATGCTCTTTATTAAACTCTCACCACGTTTACGAATGGTGGGAAGTGATTTCAGTTGTGATTCGTTTGGTGGACGAGAAAGTATATTTGTTTTTAAATTAATTACACCTTGAACTACCTCAGAGGATGGTCTTGCTGAAATATCACTGTATATGCTTGTTTTAAGTCTATCAGTTAGGCTTATTGTTTTAAAAGGTTTCATACTATCTTATATTTGATGTGTTAAGTCCTAGTCGGATAATTTCTCCTACCTTTCTACCATCCATGTTAATGTCACCACCTTTTGAAGCCACTGCGATTAGCACATCTAACTTATCTGCAATCATCTGCATCTTATCTTCTTCGCTAGATGAACCAGATCCACCCATTAGTCCTGCTAATGCTGGGGCAACTGCTGCTAACCTTGTTAATGCTCCAATTATCGGTAGTGCTGCTAATCCCGCTAACGCAAATGCGCCAATTCCTGCAGCCATTCCCATGAACACATAAGGTAATGCTATTAGGTTTTCAAACGGTAAGTCTTTGAGTGAGGTCATTAGTAGTGACATGCCAGCCGCTGCTATTCCTACTCCTACACCAAACATCAACATACCAGCTCCAACAGACAATACCAATAAACTTAATATTCCAACACCTAATGCTACCTGTGGACTACCCATTGCTTTCAACCCCATAGATAAGCCCTTTAAGCCAATTCCAGCTAACCAACCAAATGCAGATACACCTATTAAGAACGGTAAACCCAAAACTCCTACTACTGATGCAAGAGCAAATAAAGCAACATTTCCTATACCCATCATTACCGATCCAGCTCCCATTCCTTTTCCTTTAAGTCCTTGAGATAATCCCACTAATCCGTTTCCTGTTGCGGTTCCAAGGATAGCAGCAGCGGCCATAAACGGAATACCTGCTACTGCTATTAGTGCAGCGGGTCCGAATCCTAATAGATTAATCACTCCTTGCCCAACACCAGCTGCTCCCATTCCTTGTTTACCTAGTCCCTTTGATAAACCCTTTAGGCCACCACCAGCACCTCCACCGGCTGCTAATTTATCTGCTTTTTTATCTACCGATAAACCCTTTACCTTATCGATGGGACCAACTAAGGGAGTACCACCACCAAATCCGAAAGCTGCTTGAACCTTCCGCCATGCAAAATGTGCCTTCTCTGCTAGCCACTGTCCCTTTTGTTTTATCCAACCCAGAGCAGCCTGCTGTCTTTCTTTATCGTAAATCAAACTAATTGCATATGCAAGACCCCTCATAGTTACCAACAAACCATTCTTTATAGCAACTAAACCGTTATTAATTAACTGCAATCCGTTTCCTGTCGATAAAAACTGAACGCTAGCTAATAATAATAGTCCATTTTCTTTGAAGAATCCTGCTGATGCGCTTCCGTATTCCATTATACTTCCCAATGCCGTGGCTCCTATACCAGCTCCCTCACCGAAATATTTATTATGTTCCTCTTGTGCGTCAACGGCCTTTAGTAGTTCCTCTACTGACATTCCAGTAGCCTCTGCTAAAGCCTTTTTCTGCAACACATTCATTTTTTCTAACTCAGCAGAACCTCCTATGTTTTTTAATACTTCAGCAGTTGATCCCTCTAAGTCACCACTTAGTGCTAACTGCCTTGCTTTATCTAAATTAATCTCTTTACCCAATAAAACAGATGCTTCCATCTGTTTATTAATACTATTATCAAAGTCGAGTAAACCTTCAGCTATCTTAGATGCTGTTGCTATCTCAACTCCCATTTTATGTAACTCTATTGCAGACTTACCGAATGCCTCTGCTCCACCCTTACTATATAACGCCATGGCTGCTGTATTACTAGCCATATCCTTCATTATTTTACCAGGTGCAATTCCTTGTAACTCAGCCATGTGACCAGTTATCTCCATCGCCTCTGCTGCAGTTGCCGAAGTCTCTCCTGGCATCTTTGATAGTGTAGCGTTTAATTTTAAAGCTTCCTCTCCCGTTATACCAAAGTGGTGAGCCATTGTTCCAAGCTTGCTTACTGTCTCGCTAGATAGTGCATTTACTGATCCATACTGCTCTATAACTCCATTCATTACACCCTTGACGTCAGATAATCCTAGCATTGACATCAAAGACATTCCTTTAAATTGAGCTTCGATGGCTTGTCCTGCTGATACACCCTGCTTTCTGAATGCCTCAAATGACTCTTTTGCTTTCTCAAGCTTCTTGAGACCTTGTGTCATTACAAACGCTCCCATCACTGCCGGATCTCTTCCTATTGCTTTTGCTGTTTCAAACACCTTGGTAAAGCTCTTCTTCCAACCCTCAGCCTCTTCTTTGATTTCTAAAATAGATGCTGCGATTTCCTCTGTCAAATCTAACTTATCTTGTAGTTGGTTGTTAGCCTGTTGCTCAAGTTTCAGACTCGCTATCTTCGCAGCATAATCATCAGCACTTAATGCTTTTTGGTCTAGTAGTAACTTGTAATTCTTTGCCTGCTCTGCAAATGATCCATGCAAAGACTCTGTGAGCATGACTTGTTTTAACACAAGATCACCCATCAGTTGATTTTGCTCAGATGCTAGGTCATTGGTTGTTTGCTTTACTTGATTAATCAGGTTTTCAAGTCGCATTCTCTTTTGTGTACCCTCAGTAAGCTTTGTAGTTGTTGCCGTCAGTGAGGCAACTAAGCCTATCTCTTCCTTCCGTGCCTTATTAGATTTCATTACATCAGCAAAGGGTATCTGTAGTGATTTACCGTAGGCTTTAGTCATAGCGGTTAGCTCCGCCATCTCGCTTTTAGCAAGACCAAGGGCTATTCTAAGCTTATCCGCTAAATTTACATCTAATCTATCACTCATGTATTAGTATCTTCTAGCTCTTTGTGTAGCTAATGCCTTTAAAAAACGTGGATCTTTGTCTAGTAGTGTGTTAATTCTACTCTCCAGATCTTTAGATGTTATCTTTAGATCTTGGGCAAGTCTCATTAGTTTTGGGTCTAATTTCAATGCACTTCCTAATCCCTGCGCTCTTCTATCTATAATGTCGTAAGCTATTTTTTTTCCAACTCCAGACATCCAACCCACTATATCTTCATCGATTTGTTGTTCGTGTAACTCGATTTCAATAGCTTCTCGTATAATTTTTTGAATTTGTAGTTTTTTCATTATGCTGACTTTGGTATAAATATCAACGAAAAAAGAAAGCCAACGTTGGTTGGCTTATCTTCTTGATTTAGATTTTATTTCTGCGTGTTGCTTTTGTTGTTCTTCATTTTCCTTTTTACGAACATCTGCTAGTTTTAGATAGAAGTATCTTCGTAAATGAACAGGAAGACAGTATAATTCTGTGTATGTCCATCCCATTTTTCCGTAATACATTAGATCAAATATTTGATCCTGCATCATGGGTCTATAGTTAGACCCCAGGCCAAAAAAACCCTACCCCAATGGGCAATGCCATCTTTTCTTGTTCAAACTGACAGTGTGGGCATTCGAATGTAAAGGTGGTATCGATGTCTGGAGTAACCTCCTTTAGATATCTACGCAATTCCAAAGAGTCACGTGATAGCATATTATCTACAAACTTATTGATAATACCACTATCATCACTACCATCTACTGATACTATAATATGTTTTAGTCTTGTTGATAGTTCTGGATCAATTCCAGATATCTTGCTTAATTTTTTATACCCTTTCACCGCTTCTTCAATCTTCTTTTCATCACCGTGAGTTAAGAATTTTAAAGTGAGTTTATTTTTACCAATAGGTAGTGTGAAGTTGTGAGTTGTTTGTCCTTTTTCAAACCCCTCCCAGTTAATTAACTTATCTTCAAAATCTCCTAGGTCGATTACGTGTGTAGATTTCTCCATACAACTTGGACATGTAATCTCTACCTCATAATCCTTACCATAAGCCAATATACGAGCTGCTATGAATATTGCATTCTTATCAACTGTCAATAGGTCGTTGTAATTAATTTTAGTAACAATAAGCGATTGTAATAGCTTATCAATTACTACTCCTTGTTTGATTAGGTTTGCTGAGGATAAGATGTCCTCCTCTTTAGCAGTCATATACTTCATTTCAATAATTCCTTTTGAGAGGATGTGACCTTCGGGATAGAAATAACCTCTTGATGGTAGTGCTATTACTTCGGTAGGTACAATTGATGGTGATGATGTGATCTCTAGGGTTCCAGTGTTAATGGATTCAGCCACGAACTTGGCTTTGATTTCTTCGTCTGAGAGCATTTTTCCTGGATACTCGTCGCTTACAACTTTTGTCATAGATAGATATTAATTAGTAACTTTATTATAAGTATGTCTATAAATAAAAAGTCAACGAACCTTCCAGAAATTAAAAATTCCATAGACAGTGTCTGTGGAATCCTTAAAGCTATAGTTAATTTAAAAATTAATACTCAAGTACACAAAGGTCAACTCCCAATGTTAGTGTTATCTCAACTGGTGTTTCAGTTGCCCAATCCATATCACCAAAAACTGCTGTTTTGATATATGCACCTTTTATGCTCCAGTGTTCAACTTTATCACCTACCGGTCCTAGTACAAAGATATCAATGTTTTTTTTGTAGAAATCGGCATAACCATCCCGTCCAGTTACGGACTCATGTGCTACACGTACCCATTCCATCACTGCTTGAGCTCCAGAGGGAACAATTGCATCGTACATTGTAACTGTGATGTCATTCCACTTACACTTTCCTTTCAGTTTGCGGATGATGTTGATGTGGTCCAATACCACCTCACCACACTCAATACCTGGACGAGATACTTTCTTACATAAGAATGCTGGTATGTCCCCCATTGTTAGTATAAATCTGTTTTGTACCTTAGGTTCGTAAGGTGTGTAAAACATTTCGTCGGTGTCTATTAAATTTGCCATTTTTACTTTGTGTGTTGTTATATATAAGTATTATGCGTTTTCAAAACTCGCTCCAGTAGGAAGTATATTGAAATCTACTATGATAAATTCTGCTGATTTTGCTGGTTGTATATAAATCTGTCCGTACATGATATTTCTATCAATTATATCAGGTGTATTATTTGACTCATCCATAATTACGCGGAAAGCATATAGTCCTTGACGAGATTTTACAGTTTCCAAATATGGAGTCACAATGTTTATGAATTTCTGACGTGTTGTTGTTGTATTGTTTTCGAATACCAAATAGCGGCTCGAAGATGCAATGAATTTTTTCAATGTGATTAACAAACGACGTACGTTGATTCTATCTAAAGCAGATGGTTTTGCTTGTAATGTCTTCTGCCCCCAAATACAGATGCCCTGTCCTGGGAATGTTGCGATTGCATTGAGTTTGTTTTCATATAAGTCGTTACGTTGAGCTTGATTTAATCTCAATTCTACGTCAACAGCTTCAGATACTCCTCCACGAGTTAGACCTGCTGGTGCAAACCACTCATATGCTACTGTGTCATTGTATGCCATTACTCTTGGTACAACAACACTTGGCGGTACCCATACTGGTTTGTTCCTATCTGTATCGATAATTTTAACCCATGGCCAGTAAGTGGCTACGTAGTTAGAATCAATTCCACTGTCGGACACTGCAGCTACTGCTGCCGATACTGTACCACCTTGTACAATTGGATCTGCGATTACAAAACAATCCCCTCTATCTTCTGCTACTTCAATAGCTTTGTTGATGATAGCCGAGTGCTCTCTGATTGTAGCTCCTGGTGTTACAATTAAGTTGATATCATATTCATCAGCGTTGCTGATTACATCGAGTCCTTTTAAGTAAGCTACTCCACCTGCAGAATTTGCACTTGAACAGTTCATTCCGAACAAATTAGTGGATGTGATATTAGCTCCTACTGCTTTTGGAATTGCTGGATCCATCCCGTCAAAACCTCCTTGCATTGGTGCGTTGAATTTGAGTACGTTAGGTACATCCAATCCTCGGAACGTAGAACCAGAGATACTTGAACCTCCGACGAATGTTGATAGTGGATTGATCTTTGATGCGCTTGGGTGAATAAATGCTCCATCTAAATTAAATCCAGTTCCAACCTGAACCGTACCAGCTGCTAATGGTTTTAACCAGTTTGTATTATCTGTAGTTAAATAGTCCCAACCGTAGTATGCTTTTTTATTATAAGATCCATTAATCTCTGGTGTTGATGTTTCTAATGCATATGCTGGGAAAGCATAACTGGATGATATTGGTTGAACAAGTGCTTCAAATCCAAATGGTTTTACATTTGCACTAATTGCTTTATTCTTAACATCATCTACAGCTTCAATGCGGATATATTTTGATACGTTTTTATAATCTCCGTTGATCGATACCACACCCTCACTACTCACTGAGTAAGAACGATCTCCTATTCTTCTACTAATATAGTTAGATGAATCTGGATCTAGATTAAGGTTTGTGTATGACTCAAGGATGCTTGGACGTTGGTCGGTGTCTTTGTAATCACGAACTAGGATAGTAAATGAACCATAGTCAGATCCTGGATCTACTCCTGGCAGTAATGTGTTGATAATACTTATCTTAACGGAAGTGTTTGTATCGGTTCCATCTGCCAAGCATACCGCTTTGAATAGTTGTAAGTTTTGACCACCAATTGTTTGTGATGTGATATACGGAGTTGCGGCTGGGGCATATGCTCCGTAAAGTGAGCTTGAATAGTCTACAGATGCATCAGAGCCGGAGACAAAACTCACTGAGCCTGACCTACCTAAGTCGGATTTTAAGAAGTCGTTGAACCATGTATATAAGTGTCCAACTTTACCTCCCTTTACAGATGTACCAATCACATTACTCAAAGAGTCTGCCGATGTTGGATCTAGTGATGCTGATAATGTTTGAAGTGGTACACCAGAACCTGTCAATGTGAATCCAAATGAACCAGTTGCACTTTCGCCAGTCCAGTTGGAAAAGTCGGACTCATCGTAAGTTCTAGTAGTTGAGTATCCTAATGTTGTTGTTGGCATTATAACCCCAACCAATCGTGTAGTTGGTGTTGCATCCGTGTGAAGTACATGTACTGCTTGAGCACTATATCCACCCTCTTGTAATATACGGACAACGGTTACAGTAGCTGCACTGTTAAGGTAACTCTTAACTGCGTACGGTACATAGGTGTCTTCACTCAAGCCCCCGAACTTCGCTATAAAGTCATTAAAATTTTCTACTTGGGTTGGAATGAATGCAGGTCCTTTTGATGTCGGCCCCACGATCGCAGCTCCAATTGCTGCGATTCCAGCAGGTAAAAACGAAAGATCCTTCTCGTTTGTAAATACACCTGGTGATACTACTTCTGCCATGTTATAATGTGTTGTTTAGTTCTTATTATAAATATCATAATATAACTCGAAACGTTATTTTTTCGTTAATTTGGTGTAAATTCACCGGATTCAAGATCAAGTGAACCTTCCCCATACTTCTCATCTAGCTGTAGTGCAAGATCTTTCTCTTCTTGATTTATGTCAAATATATGCTGTTCAATTAGTAGCTCTTGGTCATTTAAACCATTCAAATACTCTTTAGCATTCTTCTGAGCTAACTTTAGCTGGACCAACTGCACTCCTAGTGTGTTGTACTTATCCTGAAGCTCTTTAATTTTTTCAATCTCTTCTGCTGCGAAAACTGTCTTTTCCATATAACTTTCTTTCATATAAATATCGCTCAATTCTTCAAAAAGCAGGAATGATGTTTACCTATTATTTCTACTTGAATTTATTTGTATGTACCTAACGTACCTATGTAGATGGAACGCACATATAGTTAGTATGGCTGCTATCTCTGTCCATAATAGCGTACTAAAATACAAAAGCATCAACGTACAGACATAAGGAATTATATAAAATTGGTATTTTTGTGACTTTGAGATAGCATATCCAGCGGTGATGAAAAAGGCGATTGCTGTTGTATTGTGAATCCATAGGTATTGATCATAGGAAAAAATAGTAACTAGCATTAAGAGGAAGGCAGGAAGTCGCCAATTCTTCAGTGAAAATAAAAAATAAGAAGTTGCCGCGTTTGCAAAAATAAAG
>Ga0209702_10005570_pt1 | contig 16989 bp, 15 predicted proteins | sample FRY01_FD_187210 | JGI IMG/M metagenome (GOLD analysis project Ga0209702, IMG submission 187210) | Freshwater microbial communities from Lake Fryxell liftoff mats and glacier meltwater in Antarctica - FRY-01 (SPAdes) (version 2) | ecosystem: Environmental > Aquatic > Freshwater > Ice > Glacier...
CCGCCTCGGTTCCGGCCTTCCAGAACCAGCGCCAGCGCCAGCAGACGACCCGCCGCCACCGCATCTCTGGTGCGCCTCGCCGCCGCCCTCAAGCCGCGCGCGTCAAGGTCCGTTCTTGTAATCGCTATCGTCATATCTGATCCTCCTGCCCTCAGAACAGAGGTTAAAACGCACGACATCGTAGCAACTCACGTCCGGCTCAACGGGAACAGCGGTTGGTATTATTCAGGCGCAAGGTAGCCCCATGAAAAAGATCTTGCCGGTCATCGTCGCGCTTGCCGTTCCGATCCCGGCCGTGCTGTCCCATCCCTTCCGTTTGCATTGACGAGCGTCGTCTGCAACTGCTCATTTCGCGGGCTACGCTGCGTGATCTGATTGCGGGCCTGGAAGCGCCCGCAACGGATTGGGCGGCGCGGTGATGTCATCTTTGGACAAGACCGCGACGACGGTGCCAGCGGTTCTGGCGGCACGCTACGGGGTATCGGGCGACACCATCTATCGTTGGCGCGGACGGACCAACTTTGAGGACCGCTCGCACACCGCACATCAGTTGGCGACGACGCTGACCTCGGCACAGGAAGCAGTGGCAGTCGAGTTGCGCTGGATGCTGCTGTTGCCGCTGGACGATCTGCTGGCGGTCACGCGCGAGTTTCTCAACCCCGATGTATCGCGCTCGGGTCTCGATCGCTGTTTACGCCGCCATAGGGTAAGCAATCTCAATGCCTTGCGGCCCAGGACGCCCGCAGAGCCGCACAAGGCATTCAAGACTTGCGAGCCCGGCTTCCTGCATATTGACGTCAAATTCCTGCCGCAAATGGCCGATGGGACCACCCGGTCTTACCTGTTCGTCGCCACCGACAGGGCCATAAGGTGGGTGTTCGTGCGCTTCATGCCCGCCAGGACTGCAGCGAATGCTCGTAAATTCCTGCGGGATATGCACCGGGCCTGCCCGATCAGAATTGCCAGGATATTGACGCAGAATGGGAAAGAGTTCACCGACCGGCTCTTTGCTTCACGGGCGCGGGCACCGTCCGGCGCCCATGAGTTTGACCTGCTTTGCTCCGAATTGGGCATCGAACACCGCCTCACGCCGCCGAAGTCCCCTACGACCAATGGTATGGTCGAGAGCTTCAATGGCCGCATCGCAGACGTGCCGAGAACCAACGGCTTCGACAGCGCACAAGACCAGTGTCAGACCGTCAAGGAAGTGGCCGAGCGCCTGAAAGTCGCCGAGGCGACGGTGCGCCACTGGATCAAGATCGGCGATCTGCGGGCGATCGGCATCGGCAAGGGCTGGCGCATTGCCGATGCCGATCTGGGCGCGTTCCTGCGGCTTCACGAGACAGCGCCGAAGCGCAAAGGGCACGACCCTGACGATGATCCGACTGTGGGGGCATCTTGATCCCGATGATGACCTCATTTGCTGAATTGGCCCTGCTTCTTGTCAGGGCCGCTGCCATCGGCCTGTTCGGGATCTTGCTGCGTCAGCCGCTGATCGTCAGCTTTATTGCGGTCGGTCTGATCGCGGGACCGTCCGCGCTGGATGTTGTGCATTCCGACGCGCAGATTGATCTTCTGTCGGAACTCGGCCTTGCCGCGCTGCTGTTTGTGGTCGGCATCAAGCTTGACGTGAAGCTTGTCCGCTCGCTGGGCAAGGTGGCGCTGCTGACTGTTCTTGGTCAGGTTATGTTCACCTCGGTTTTCGGTTATCTGATCGGGCTCGCGCTGGGGCTTGGGTCGGTCACCAGCCTTTATGTGGCTGTGGCGCTTACGTTTTCTTCAACGATCATCATCGTGAAGCTGCTCTCGGACAAGCGAGAGATCGACAGCCTGCACGGGCAGATCGCGCTGCCCGCGCGCGGAATCGGTTCCGCCCTCGTGCTGCCAAGCGTCAACATCGCGGCAATGAACCTGCATTTGGCCGTGACCAGATCAAGTGGCTCTCGGCGCCCATGCCGTCATCACAACCGACGGCGCGGGTTGGCATCGACCGGGCGGCGGCCTCGTCGTCGCCGACAACAACAGCCTGCTGCCCTTGCCACCGTATTCGCCGTATTCGCCGTATTCGCCGTATTCGCCGGAGTTGAATCCGGTCGAGAACATCTGGCAATACCTCCGCCGGAACTATCTCGCCAACCGCGTCTTTGACACCTGCGGTGCCATCCTCGAGGCCTGCTGCGAAGCATCAAATGAGCCAGTCGGGTGCCCGACACGATAAGATCAATCGCAACCCGGGAGTGGGCAAAAGAAGTCAGCCCACAGGGCGCTTGGAATGAGTGCAGCGGATCGGCACCGACAGGCTGTCGCCAGCATAGCAGACATTGCAGCCGATACATTCGCGGATATCCTCGACTCGACCTTCTTCGATCTTCCTGGGCAGGAACGGGTCGGCGGTTGAAGGACGGACCGCGCCGATCAGGTCTGTCAGCCCCGACTTCACCATCCGCGCCATGGGATCCGGCGAGGTAAATCGGCCGACCGTCACAACGGGTTTCGTGGTCACCGAACCCATAAAGGACATATAATATCAAACGCTCTATGGGCTGACTTCTTTTGCCTAGTGGTGACGGGACCGATCTTTAACGGTTTGAACAGAATATCATAACCGGGGGTCGCGCGGCATGGATTACATACTTGGTTCTGGGGGACTGGCAGGGGCGTGCGTGGCGACCGTCTGCAATCCCGCAATCTGTGAAGGGAACAGTGCGGAAGATGTTCGATGGCCCGTTGCCGACACGTCAGCCACTTGAAATCGTCAGGGTAAGGCAGAAGGTTAAGCCAAAGACCGTCATAAAACGCCTCAAGCCCCAACGCCGCTTGCCTGATGCCGCTATGCCTTCGCCAGCGTGCGCCGGGTCTTGCGGACTTCAGGCATCGCGCTGCCGACCTATGTCATCGTGACGTCCTGCCCCTTTGACTTTTTGCCTGCATGACATCGGCGATCCTTGGCTTGACCGACCTTCGATTCAAAAGGCAGAACAGACACTGCTGCCGGATGCGCCAGCCATTCAATGATTTCACCAAACGGCCGCCCGATCCAAAAAGCAGCAGGCCCGCGCCTAGTACAGCGGTCTGTGTTCGCGGGCGCACGCTTTCGCAGGGCAATCGTCCCACTTGCAAAGGCGTTCATCGCACCGACAGAAAATCTGGTCAAAGCACACCGCCATCCAACCGACCGGCAATCGCAAATGGCGCGCACCAGATTATCCGGCGTGACAGGATCAAGTCACAAGGCTGTTGCGGCTGGCAGTTGCAAGACCTGCAACCGGATCGTTCAGCGGGGCAAACACCAACGGACCGTCAAGGCTCAGCCGTCATAGCGGGTTACGCCCCGACGGCGTTCATCCACCGGATCGTTCAGGATGGCGGCATGGTGCGCGCGCTGGTCGCAGTGGCTTCGCGGGCAGATGCGGCAGTTGATGCCGATCGGAACCATCCGCGCCGATCCCATGCTGAAACCCTCGGCATAACCGATGTCAGGCAGATGTTCGATCGCGCAGCCCATCGCGACGGCCAGCCGGTTGTCTTGTGCGTGCCGCGCCCATGTCGGGCGATCTACCGTGCGCGAGATCACGAAAAACTGGCTGCCATCGGGCATTTCCACGAATTGCGGCACAATGCGGCCGGGGGTGCGGAACGAGGTGTGGACATCCAGACGCGGGCAGGCCCCGCCATATTCCGCCAGATGAAACCCGGTGGCGTTGAACCGTTTGGTTACGTTGCCACCCTTGTCGATCCGAAGGAAAAAGAACGGCACCCCCTGCGCGCCATCGCGCTGCAACGTGGTGGCGCGGTGGCAGGCCTGTTCAAAACTGACGCCGAACCTTGTGGCAATATGATCGAGATCGTATTTTGTGGCCCGCGCCTCGGCCAGAAATCTTTCATACGGCATGAGGACTGCGGCAGCGAAATAGTTGGTCAATTCGACCCTTAAACGCGCCATTCCCCGCGCCTCGGTGATCCCGGAACGGTCTATCAAGGCGTCGAACAACGGGCGTTGCTCCAACAGGCCCGCCATATGAACCAATTGAAAGGTGCGGTTTGTGTGGTCAAGCGCCTCGGAAAGCAGGATCTCGCGCCGCGCCTCGTCATACTGGCGCAACGCACCAGGCAGGTCTTCGACGCGGCACAGGCGCACTGTCACCCCATCCCGGTCGCGCAAACGCTGTTTCAGGGCGACATAGGTTTCGTCCGGTTCAACGGGCAGGTCCCAGAACGCGTCGGCCGCATCTTCCAACTCGCGAAAGTAGTTGCGGTTGCGGCGAAAGACGTCGTGGACTGCCGCCTCGGGTGAACCCGACAGAACAGGTCCGTCGGTCTGTGCAATCGACAAAAGCTGGTCAGTCGTTGCCTGATAGGCCCGGTGCAGCGCCAGAAAGCTTGCAACCAGTCCCGGAGAATGAACCAGTGCGGCGCGCATTTGTGTCAAGTCGGGGCGGCTCTCTGAAAACAGCGGGCCTTGGATCACCGCGCGCAGATCGGCGAGTTGGGCCGATCCGTCATCTTCGGCAATTTGCCGCCAATCCACCCCATAAGATTCGAACAGCCGCAATAGCACCGAAACCGACACGGATCTTTCGTTATTTTCCAGAAGGTTGACATATGAGGCCGAAATGCCCAACGCCCGCGCCATCGCGGACTGCGTTTCTCCCCGCTTGGTTCGAAGCCGCCGCAAGTGGGGGCCGATAAAGGTTTTCTGCATATCACTTCACCCTGAACAGATTTGTCGTGTTTACAATATTACACATATTACGATCTGTAAACTTTCGCGTTTACAGCAAAACGCGCTTTCGTTTTGCAAAATTCCGCAGGGGTGCGAAAGCGACCCCAGATAAATGGAGAACCCCAATGCGCACCGGCATCAACCACCTATTCGTTCCTGGCCCGACCAATATTCCCGAAACCGTGCGGCAAGCCATGAACGTGCCGATGCAAGACCAGCGTGCCAGCGATTTCGGCGATTTGACGCTTGGGCTGTTCGCCGACCTGAAAAAAGCTTTCAAGACGACAACGGGCCAAGTGGTGATTATCCCCGGCTCGGGCACGGGTGCGTGGGAAGCCGCAATGACCAACACCTTGAATGTCGGTGACCGGGTTCTGATGGCCCGGCATGGCATGTTTTCCTCCTTGTGGGTGGAAATGGCAGAGCGCTTGGGCCTGAAAGTAGATGTGATCGACGTGGCGTGGGGGGCGCCCTGCCCGACTCAGGAGTTTGCCCGGCGCCTGTCTGCGGACACCAAGGGCGAGATCAAAGGGGTGTTCGTTACCCACAACGAAACCGCAACCGGCGTGACCTCTGACGTGCCCGCCGTGCGCCGGGCGCTGGATGCCTGTTTTCATGACGCGCTTTTGTTTGTGGATGGCGTGTCATCGGTCTGCTCACTGGATTTCCGGATGGACGAATGGGGCATAGATCTGGCCGTGACCGGCAGTCAAAAGGGTCTGATGCTGCCTGCGGGTCTGGGAATTTTGGGCGTTTCGGCCAAAGCGCTGGAGGCGACCAAGACCGCGACCATGCGGCGCGCCTATTTCGAACTGAGTGATCAGTTGAAGAACAACGCCACCGGATATTTCCCCTTCACACCGCCCACGCAACTGCTGCACGGGCTGCGCAAATCGCTTGACCGGTTGCAGAAGGAAGGGCTGGAAAACGTGATCGCCCGCCATGCCCGTCTTGCATCCGGGGTGCGCGCGGCGGTGCAGGCCTGGGGGCTTTCGACGGCTGCCGAACATGTGTCGTTTGCATCCAACACGGTCACCGCGATCCGGGTGCCGGACCATGTCGACGCGCGTGACGTGATCCGCATCGGCTACGACCGTTACAACTGCTCGTTCGGGACTGGCTTGGGCCCGCTCGCCGGTCGGGTGTTCCGGATCGGGCATCTGGGCGATCTGAACGAGGGGATGTGCCTGACCGCCATCGCGCTCGCCGAATTGTCGCTGCATGCCGCCGGGGCGCAGATGACCTTTGGGTCGGGCGTTGCCGCAGCTCAGGCAATTTATGCAGAAACCCCGCAAGCCGCTGCAAGCCTCGCCGCAGAATAGGACTGATCATGAGCCATACGCTTTTCCCGCTGCGCCGCGCGCGCCTGCAGCGTTCCGAACTTGCCGTGCCGGGATCGAACCCGTCGATGATCGAAAAGGCCGCCAACGGACCTGCGGACTATGTGTTTCTTGACCTTGAGGATGCGGTCGCACCGCCGGAAAAAGAACAGGCGCGCCGCAACGTCATTCAGGCGCTGAATGACATCGACTGGGCCGCAAAGGGCAAGACGGTGTCGGTGCGGATCAACGGGTTGGACACCCATTACATGTACCGCGACGTGGTAGATGTGATGGAACAGGCCGGCAGCCGGGTGCACACCCTGCTGGTACCCAAGGTGGGCGTCACCGGCGACCTTTACATGGTCGAGGCGATGGTGAACCAGATCGAACAAGCCAAGGGGTTCACGACCCGCGTGGGATTGGAGGCGCTGATCGAAACCGCGCTTGGCATGGCGAATGTCGAATCCATCGCACAGTTCGGCGGTCGGCTGGAGGCGCTGCACTTTGGCGTCGCCGACTATGCGGCGTCGATGCGGGCGCGCACGACGAACATCGGCGGATTGAACCCGATGTATCCGGGGGATCAATGGCACGCTGCGATCTCGCGCATGGTGATCGCTTGTCGCGCTTACGGCTTGCGTCCTATCGACGGTCCGTTCGGCGATTTCAGCGATCCTGAAGGCTACAAGGATGGTGCGCGCCGCGCGGCAGCCTTGGGGTGCGAGGGGAAATGGGCGATCCATCCCAGTCAGGTCGAACTGGCCAACGAGGTTTTCTCGCCCCCCGAGGCGGAAATCGCCAAGGCCCGCCGGATCATCGAAGAATTGCGCAAGGCCGAGGCGCAAGGCAAGGGTGCGGCCTCGCTCGACGGCAAGATGATCGATGCGGCATCCGAAAAGATGGCCAACAACGTGCTGCTGTTGGCCGATGCCATCGCTGCGAAAACCTGAACCGCCCCCGGAGTTGTTCGGGCAGGTTCGCGCCCAACACCTGAACTTCTCTGGGACCGCCCGCACCTAACGGAGACAGCAATGGACATTCACGAATACCAGGCCAAGGAAATCCTCGCGCGCTTCGGGGTGCCCGTGCCGCGCGGTGGCCTTGCCTACAGTCCCGAACAGGCCGGCTACCGCGCCCGCGAATTGGGCGGTTCTGGTTGGGTGGTCAAGGCGCAAATCCATTCCGGTGGACGGGGTGCCGCGGGCGGCGTTAAGTTCTGCCAATCCGCGGACGAGGTTCACAAATTTGCGGCTACCCTGTTCGGCAAGCAATTGGTCACCAAGCAAACCGATGCAAATGGCAAGGGCGTGTACCGCGTCTGGGTCGAGGCGGCGTCGGACATAGCACAGGAAATGTATCTTGGCCTCGTTCTGGATCGCAAATCGGAACGCATCATGATCGTGGCATCTGCCCATGGCGGGATGGAAATCGAGGAACTGGCCGAATCCGATCCCGACAGTTTGCGCCGCATGACAATCGACCCCGCTGTGGGCCTGTCAGAGTTTCAGGCGCGGGAACTGGCTTTCGCGCTGGGGCTCAAGGGCGGCCAGATCGCGCAGATGGTGACGACCCTGCGCGCCTGCTACCGCGCCTACCGTGACCTTGATGCCGTGATGGTCGAGATCAATCCGCTGGTCATCACCAAATCCGGCGACCTCGTGGCACTGGATGCAAAGATGTCGTTCGACACCAACGCGCTGTTCCGCCAGCCGCAGATCGCCGAGTTGCGCGACCGCAGCCAGGAAGACCCGCGCGAATCTACGGCGGGGGATCATGGCCTGTCATACGTGGGACTTGATGGCGATATCGGGTGCCTGATCAATGGCGCCGGATTGGCGATGGCCACAATGGACATGATCAAACTGGCCGGGGGCGAACCTGCCAACTTCCTTGATATCGGCGGGGGTGCCAGCCCGGAACGGGTGGTGCGCGCGTTCCAGACCGTGCTGGCCGACGGCAATGTCAGCGTGATTCTTGTCAACATTTTTGCGGGCATCAACCGTTGCGACTGGGTCGCAGAGGGCGTCGTGCTGGCTTACAAGCAATTGGGTCTGACACTTCCGGTTGTCGTGCGTCTGGCAGGCACCAATGTCGAAGAGGGCAAGGCCATCATCGCAAATTCAGGCCTGCCCCTGATTTCCGCAGACACTCTGGCCGAGGCTGCGGCAGTCGCAGTCGCCGCCCGTCCTGCAAAAGCCGCATGAGGTAGACACATGGCCATCCTAATCACCGAAAAAACCCGCGTCATCGTGCAAGGCATGTCCGGCCGGATCGGCGGCTTTCATGCGGCTGACATGATCCGCTACGGCACCAATGTCGTGGGCGGCGTCACCCCCGGCAAAGGTGGCGAGCGGCACCTGGACCGTCCCTTGTTCAACACGGTGCGCGAGGCAGTCGAGGCGACCGGGGCCGAGGCGAGCCTTGTGTTCGTGCCGCCGCCGTTTGCCGCCGATGCCATCATGGAAGCGGCCGACGCAGGCATAAGAACCGCCGTTTGCGTCACCGACGGTATCCCTAGCCAGGACATGATGCGGCTGAAACGCTTTTTGCGCCGTTATCCCGAAAGCCGGAAAATGCGGCTGATCGGGCCAAACTGCGCGGGCGTGATCTCGCCCGGCAAGGCCTTCATGGGCATCATGCCGCCGCACATCTACATGCCCGGCAGGGTCGGCATCATCGGACGTTCCGGCACGCTTGGCTACGAGGCGGCAAGCCAGATGAAAGCATTGGGAATCGGTGTTTCAACGTCTGTCGGGATCGGTGGCGACCCGATCAATGGCAGCAGTTTCAAGGATATTCTGCAGCTGTTCGAAGCCGATCACGACACCGATGCCGTGATGATGATTGGCGAAATCGGCGGTCCACAAGAAGCGGAAGCCGCCGAATACGCGCGTGCGCACATGACCAAACCGGTTGTGGCCTATATTGCGGGCCTGTCCGCACCCAAAGGTCGCAAGATGGGCCATGCGGGGGCAATCATCAGCGCCTTTGGCGAGTCCGCACAGGAAAAGGTCGAAATCCTCGCAGCGGCAGGCATCACCGTGGCGCCAAATCCGTCCGCAATGGGCGAGACCATGGCCCGACTGCTGACGATGCGAAAAGTCGCCTGACCCATCGCCGTGCGCCCCGTCGCCTGAATCAGGCGCTTGGGGCCCACGCGCGACCAGGATTGGCAAGTGGTTCCGCCCGGACAGGGCCGAAACATCTGCCATAACACTCACAAGCGATTTTCGGCGAAGGTCTGGCCCGTCAAGGGCGGGGCTCTTTCGCGCACCGCAACCCTGCCAACGGCCGCCGCTTCCCGGTCTGACGAAAAAGCACGGGCAAATCGCGGCCGCGTTTGGCACATTGCGAAACTGTGTAGATGACAGACGGAAGTTTATCGGGCAACCTAGGGACAGAGTGCAGATCGCGCCTTGGGAGGGGCTCCATGAAGATGGCCGAAGCGCGGCGCGTTGCCGCCGAACCTTCTGTCGTTAGCTCAGCCGCGATCGACCTCTGCGTGACTGTCAGATGCGTGCCCCCCGGCTGCGAAAGCCCGACCGGCAGCGTCTTCAAAGCTGTGGCCATGCAAAAGGCGCTGCCGTTGAAGGCACGCTTTGGCGGGAAGCCGTTCCGGCCTGACACAGTCAAAGGCAGGTCCCTCCGGATTTCGGGCAAAGGTCCGGGCCACGCCACGTCAGGCAAAAACAAAGAAGGCTGGTTTGGACGCATAGTCGACTGAACCGCCGCAGCGAACGAGATTCTGGGAGGAGGACCAATGACAAAAGTAACGATGGTTGTGAACGGTGTAACCGTTTCCAGGGAAACCGAGGGGCGGACACTGTTGTCGGCCTACCTGCGCGAAGGGCTGGGACTGACGGGGACGCATATCGGGTGCGACACCTCGCAGTGCGGCGCCTGCGTGGTGCATGTGGATGGGGTGGCGGTCAAAAGCTGCGCGGTGTTTGCGCAGGATGTGGCGGGCGGGCGCATCACCACCATCGAGGGGATGGCGAATGCCGATGGCTCCTTGGGTGTGATTCAACAGGCGTTTCAGGATCACCACGGTTTGCAATGCGGCTTTTGCACACCGGGCATGGTTATGACGACGGCGGCGCTGCTGGCTGCGAACCCGCGCCCGACAGAGACCGAGGTGCGCCACGGGCTAGAGGGCAATATCTGCCGTTGCACGGGATATCATAACATCGTCAAGGCCGTTCTGGCTGCCTCTGGGCAGTCGGCGATGGCCGCAGAATAGGGGGGAATCATGCCGAAAGATCACGGGATTGGCGCAAGCGTAAAGCGGCGCGAGGATATACGGTTTCTGACCGGAACCGGGCAATATACCGACGATATGGCCATGCACGGCCAGACCTGGGCGGTTTTTGTGCGCAGCAACGTCGCACATGGCCGCATCGTAAAGGTCGGGGTCGAGGCTGCCAAAGGCATGCCGGGCGTGCTGGCGGTGTTTACCGGCGAGGATTTCGTGGCGGTGGGTGGCAACCCGGCGGGCTGGCTGATCAACAGCCGCGATGGCACCCCGATGCGCGAACCCAAGCGCCCGGTGATGGCACATGGCAAGGTGCGCCATGTCGGCGACGCCTATGCCGCTGTGGTGGCCGAAAGCTATAACGAGGCCAAGGATGCCGCACAGGCGATTGCCGATGCGTCCCAGATCGACAAGCTGCCCGCCGTGGTGAACATGGCCGCCGCTTTGGCCGACCCCACCAACCGGGTGCATGACGAAATCCCCGACAACCAGTGCTTTGACTGGGGTTGGATCGAAGACAACCGAGCGTCGGTCGATGCGGCGATCAAGGCGGCACCGCATGTCACCACGCTGGAGCTGATCAACAACCGTCTGGTCCCCAACGCGATGGAACCCCGCTCGTCGATCGGCGAGTATTATCCGGGCACGGGCGACTACAAGCTGACCACCACCAGCCAGAACCCGCACCTGACGCGGCTGCTGATTGCGGCATTCGTGCTGGGCATCCCGGAAAACAAGCTGACGGTCGTGGCCCCTGACGTGGGCGGCGGCTTTGGGTCGAAGATTTATCATTACGGCGAAGAAGCGCTGGTTCTGGCTGCGGCCAAACAACTCAAACGCCCCGTGCGGTGGACGGCTGACCGGTCGGAGTCTTTCCTGACCGATGCGCATGGCCGTGACCATGTGACAAAGATCGAACTCGCCTGCGAAAAGGACGGCACGTTCATCGCCTTCCGGACCGAGACGATGGCCAATGTGGGGGCGTATCTGTCGAACTTCTCGACGGCGACGCCGACCTTTCTGCATGGCACCCTGATGGCCGGGCCTTACAAGGTTCCGAATGTCTATGTGAACGTGAAGACGGTTTTCACCAACACCGCCCCGGTGGACGCCTATCGCGGTGCCGGGCGGCCCGAGGCGACCTATTCGCTGGAACGGGTGATCGACAAGATGTGCCGCGAACTGGGGCTGAACCCATTCGAAGTGCGCGCCAAGAACTTCATCACGCCCGACATGTTCCCCTACACGACGCCTGTCGGCCTTGCCTACGATATCGGCGATTATCAGGCGACGCTGGACAAGGCGATTTCGCTTGGGGATGTGGCCGGGTTCGAGGCGCGGCATGCGGCATCTGCGGCCAAAGGCAAGTTGCGCGGCATGGGCCTGTCAACCTGGGTCGAAGCATGCGGCATTGCACCGTCCAATCTGGTGGGGGTCCTTGGTTCACGCGTCGGATTGTTCGACGCGGCGACAGTCCGGGTGAACGCAACGGGCAACGTCTCCGTCATGGTGGGCGCGCACAGCCACGGCCAAAGCCACGAGACGGTGTTTGCGCAGATCGTGGCCGCCAAGCTGGGCATCCCCGAAAGCTCGATCGAGATCGTGCATGGCGATACCTCTAAGATCCCGTTCGGCATGGGGTCCTATGGATCGCGGTCGCTGGCCGTCTGTGGTCAGGCGATGTCCAATGCGGTCGACAAGATCATCGTGAAGGGCAAGAAGATCGCGGCCCACATGCTGGAATCGGTCGAGGCAGAGATCATCTTCACTGACGGGGTGTTCACCGTGTCGGGCACCAACCGATCCAAGACCTTTGGCGAGATCGCGTTCTCGGCTTATGTGCCGCACAACTACCCGCTCGCCACGTTGGAACCGGGGCTGGAGGAGACGGCGTTCTATGACCCCGCCAACTTCACCTATCCCGCCGGGGCCTATATCTGCGAGGTCGAGGTGGACCCCGATACCGGGCATGTCGACGTGACATCGTTCACCTGTGCCGACGATTTCGGCAATGTGATGAACCCGATGGTGGTTGAAGGTCAGGTGCATGGCGGGGTGGTGCAGGGCATCGGTCAGGCGCTGCATGAGGTGGGCGTTTACGACGAAAACGGCCAGCTTCTGTCGGGCAGCTACATGGATTACACCATGCCGCGTGCCGACGACGTGCCGTTTCTGACGGTGGACCATTCTTGCGCAACCCCTTGCACCCACAACACTTTGGGCGTGAAGGGCTGCGGCGAGGCGGGGGCGATCGGGTCGCCGCCAGCCGTGGTGAATGCGGTTCTGGATGCGCTGAACCGTGGCGGTCACAAGGTAAACCACATCGACATGCCCCTGACGCCGTCGCGCGTCTGGTCGGCGATGAACGCGTAAGAGGGAGAGACAGATGATCGACTTTGATTTCGTAAAGCCCTCGACGGTCGCGGAGGCGGTCAAGGCCTTGGCGGCAGATGGCGCGCAGGCGTTGTCGGGCGGCCAGACCCTGACGCCGACGATGAAGCAGCGGCTGGCCACGCCTGCGGTGCTGGTCAGCCTGACCGGCATCGATGCGCTGAAAGGCGTGTCGGTTGCGGCGGGCGTTGTGACCGTGGGGGCAGCCACGCCGCATGCCGTGGTAGAGCGCGAGGCCGGAGCCTATCCGGCGCTGGCGTCACTCGCGAGCGGGATCGGTGACCCGGCGGTGCGCAACCGGGGCACCATCGGCGGCAGCTTGGCCAACAACGACCCTGCGGCGTGTTATCCTGCGGCGATCCTCGCCTCGGGGGCGACGGTGGTCACCAACGCGCGGTCGATCCACGCGGATGACTACTTTCAGGGGATGTTCTCGACCGCGTTGGACGAGGGCGAGATCATCACCTCGGTCAGCTTCCCGATCCCGCAAAAGGCGGCCTATGCAAAGTTCAACCAGCCTGCCAGCCGCTTTGCGCTGACCGGGGTCTTTGTGGCCAAATATGCGGACGGTGTCCGGGTGGCGGTGACGGGGGCGTCGAACAACGGCGTCTTTCGCTGGACCGAGGCAGAGGCGGCCCTGTCGGCCAACTTCACCGCCGATGCGATTTCTGGCCTGACAGTCTCTGCGGACAACCTGATCGCAGACCTGCACGGCAGCGCCGCCTACCGTGCCAACCTGATCAAGGTGCTGACAGGTCGCGCCGTGTCGGCGGCCTGAAGCTAACCCTGCGGGACTGAAGGGTTTCAACCCCCCCCTCGGTCCCGCATCGCGCCGCAACCGGACGATCAACGGCTTCGACAAGGTTGCGCGCTACGGTCATGCCCAAAACGGCGAGGCGCGGACCGATATCATGCAGCCGAGAACGGATCGGAAACTCCCGGATGGTGGCCGGCTGTTTCCAACGTGTGGCCAGCCGCCAGAAGAATGTCTTCGCGAAACCGCCCGCTGACCAGTTGCACCCCAACGGGGCGATCATCGACATACCCCGTTGCAAGACTTAGCGCGGGCATCCCCATCGTCGGCAATCCGCGCTGGGTCAGTTGAGCCTCGTAAACGGCGCTGAACGCAGCTTCAGAACTGACATCAAGCTGCTGATCAAAGGGCAAATCGCCGGACACCGGGCACAATAGCAAGGGGTAGCGGTTCAAAAACACCTCCCACTGGCGCACCAAGGTCGCGCGGATCTGCAAGGCCCGCATCAGGCTATCCAGATCAACCGGACCCACAGCGCGGCTCATCTGCGCGAACACGAACTGCGAGTCCGGCTCGCCCTCGCGTGCGATCATGTCCTGAGCGCCAAGCCGGGTTTCCGCCATCCAGAGCACCGCATTGATTTCTGCGGCAAGGCGCATCGGCGGGCAGGGCACCTCTTCCACGACCCACCCGGCGTCTTCCAGGGTTCGTGCGGCGCGGATCAGCGCATCGCGGACCCGCGCATCGACGGGCATTTGGTCGGGCGCAAGTGTCAGGGCGGCGCGCCGTTCATACGGGCCGCTGTCGAAGGGCGCCGGCGTATACCAGGGATCACGAGGGTCGGCGGTCGCCATCGCGTGGTAGGATAGGCCAATGTCCTCGACAGAGCGCGCGATGGGGCCAGACACCGCCATCAACTGGGCACCTATAAACCGGTCCGCAACAGTAGCGTTGTAGGCCGGTATCCGACCGAAGGTCGGCCGCAGCCCATGCAATCCGCACGCATAGGCCGGATACCGGATCGACCCTGCGATGTCCGTCCCGTGACCCACCGCGCAGATGCCACTGGCCACAGCCGCCGCAGCGCCGCCCGACGACCCACCCGGCGTGATCGCCTTGTTGCGGGGGTTCAGCGTCTGGCCGTGCAAGTCGTTTTTGGTAAACCAGCGCAACGAAAACGCCGGTGTGTTCGTGCGCCCCACAATGATGGCTCCCGCCTTTCGCAGATTGGCCACAACGGGACTGTCGTGTTGCGCAACCGTGTCTTTCTGGATGCGAAGACCATTCGTGGTGGCGTGACCGGCCTGATCAACATTGACCTTGATCGTTACCGGCACCCCAGCGAGTGGCCCCGGATCTTCACCCGCCGAAATCCGGGCATCGAGTGCAGCCGCAGCGGCCATCGCTTCATCGGCGAAATCCTGAACCACGGCGTTGATGATCGGGTTCACGGCTTCAAGCCGATCCAGATGGGCCCGCGTCACCTCTGTAGCCGATACGTCACGTTTGCGGACCGCCTTGCCGAGTTGCGCTGCAGTTTGGTGCCAAAGGTCGGACATCTTGCAAGGCTTTCTGATCTGTGAAGGTTACAAGGACGGTAGCGGGAAGCCAAATCTGTGGGAAGCTTCATTTCCAGATACCTTCACTGTCCCGCGACGCCCCTGATCCGTCGCGCAGGGCGGTGGAAGAGAGGGTTGGATCTGCCATCGGCAAGACCACATCCTTCATTTCGTAGCCCGTTCCCACCCGATGGAAAGACCGTCGCCCGACAGGTTAAGGCTCAGTCCCTTTCCCGCCGGATTGAAATAGATGATCACGCCCTTCCGGTTTTCCAGCGCGGCAAGAAAACTGTCCTCACCGGGTCTCGGACCCGCAGCCGCGTAAGTGCCGAAAAAATCTGCCGGATTCCTAAGATTGTAGGTATCGATCCCAACTGCATCGCCATGGACGAAACTCAAACCCCGCAGGATGAACGGATAGGTATGGCCATCCAGCGTCAACTCGCCCAAGACCCACGCGTAACCAAGGCCGACCCCGACACTGCCCCCGGAAAACCCGATGGCCTCAGACTTGGCGCTGCCCGCACCGATGGCTGATGTTTGACCATAAACGGCCCAGGACGGACCCAACAGCGATAAGAGCGCAAGGCAAAGACCAAAGCCGCGCTGGATGGCACGGGCCCGCAGGCCCTCTCGGCGATTGGCGGTCGGGTGATCAGGGTCCTGAACGGGTGTCATTGCCGTCTTCAGTTCCATTTGGTTGATGGCAGCACCCCAAGGCGTGTCGCGCCACGATCATGTCCGTCGACCTGATCGCAATCCAACGGCCAGAACGCACAGCCGGTTTCCGGGTGCCGCAGGGTCAAAGCCTGCGTGCAGGGCCGTGTGGCATCTTGCCGTTTGACAAAAGGCAAGCATGTCGCTGGCCTGTGCTTGGGGGATTTGGGCGAACCCCGCATTAACCCAGATCAACCGGGGCGGGAATTTCGATGCGAACCGCCAACCATCGGCCACCGCGCAGCACTTGCACCTGCGACCCATCAGGCTCAGGGCTTTGGTCACGGGGCCGCACACGTCTTGGCTGCGCTGCGCGCGGGATGGACGCCGTCCTGTGCATCTGCACGATGCAACCCGCTCTTGTGTTTGCCGGTCCAAACGCACAAAGCAAAAACCAATCACATGTCGCCCAAACGGAGCCTGCAGCCATGTTCACGACACTCATCACTGGCGGCGCGGGGCCCTTCGGCCGCCATCCTGCCAAAGGTCAGAGCGCACAACATCTACCCCTGTGGTTTCGCTATATCACAGCGGCACTGTCGCACCTGCATGCTCTGGTGCCCCGAATGCCACGGACCGATAGCTACAGCCGGTAGCTACAGCCGGCCGGGCCAGTTTGCCGGTCGCTGCTTTCTCAAGCCCTGCCCGAGGATCGTCTTGACCAGCCGATCGCACAATCGCGTACCCAGAAATCGGCGGCCTGACACATGCACACAAAACGCATAGCTACCATCGATCTGCTGCGCGCCGATCTGCAGCGGCAAGCCCGATTGCTGCGCGGTCCAGCTGCGCCGCCGCAGCAGGGGTGGCGGTTGTGGTTTGGCGCTTTATCTCCGCGCTTTGGTCCGGTCCTGTTGTGCGGGATTTGCATATGCCGTAAGCGCCGTCGCCGTGCCATTGGGATTTCACTTGTGGACGGGATTTGCGGCGTTTTCGACTGACGTGAGCACTCATAATGAGTTCACTGGGGACTCCCGGGTGAGCTCATTGTGAGGGTCGGGAAGCCGCCATGTAGTAGGCCCAAGGCATCAGAGCGTCGATATCCTTGGCGAGATGGCCGTTGGCGAGCCTGATGAAGAGTAAGCGGCGTCTGCGCCCCATTGATTTTCCGGTTGCCTATGTCGGCTTTGGGCGGATGAGCGCGTCCGGGAGTCCTTGACGAGGTCATTTTGATGTGGCGGGCTTTGTGACGTAGGTCCACGGCATCAGGGCGTCGATGTCTTTATCGAGGTGGCGGTTTGTAAGCGGCGTCTGCGCCCCATTGATTTTCC
>Ga0209702_10005579_pt1 | contig 16962 bp, 9 predicted proteins | sample FRY01_FD_187210 | JGI IMG/M metagenome (GOLD analysis project Ga0209702, IMG submission 187210) | Freshwater microbial communities from Lake Fryxell liftoff mats and glacier meltwater in Antarctica - FRY-01 (SPAdes) (version 2) | ecosystem: Environmental > Aquatic > Freshwater > Ice > Glacier...
AGTTGTTATCCATGCAAGCTTACTCCCAGTGCTGCTCTCGTTTTTTTGTGGACTAGCAATAGCATTAAGGGGGAGCACTATTAATATTATTAATATTAAATATTTTTTCATAGCATTCATTATATACCCCATAATACCATACAGGTTACGAAGCTATCATTACAAGAATGAAATCTTGAATTACTCATCACTACCACCATGTGGTTTTCCTTCCTCATTATCGCTGTCAGATCCAGATTTTGATTTCCCACTACTCTTACCATCTGGTTTTTTAGTTGCGCCTACTTTTCCGTCTTTGATCATTCCTTTTCTATTTTGCAGACGCGCCTTAATGCCTTTTTTGATTTCAGCTCTTGATTTCTTATCTAACCCTACTTTCTCAAGCATGTGATTTTCTGCCGCACCAGACATAGTATTACCCATAGAAGTAGCGGAAGGTCCTCCAGTACTTGTTAATTTCGCAACCATTTTGCTAGATAGATCAGCGTAACCATAAATACAATATGCTATAATTATTAGAGCTATAACATGCTGCATATTAAGCCCCATCATACCAGAACGATTATCAAATCCCCAAGGAGCAAACCAATTAATACAAAATAATTCAATATTAGCAAATGCAGGATTAAAGCCTGGAATTTGCGGGAAAGGTAGTTTGATAGGTAGAGCACATTTCCAGCAAACACTATAACCTACAGCAAAATCTAAATAGATAGTAAATAACTGAGTCATAATTATTATTCCAGCCATTAAAACAACAGGCTCTACCATATATCTGAAAGTAAATCTAACCCAGTTATCAAATAGATATTTAGTAAAATCAAACAACATGAAAGTAAGAAAAAGAGGTGTCAGACCAATAAGCACAGCAATTGCCATAAATGCCATAATATAGATAGCCATTGCTCTAAATATTGTAATAAGCATTACAATTAGAGCAATAAATATTATAATAAAATACAAAACCCCGGTAACTCCCATGGAAAGCAAAGCAAGAAGTTGCGATATAAAAGTTTTAGTCATGAATATTTTAGTCAGTAATGAATCCATGAACATAAAAGGATTCTCAATAGTTTGGTTATTTGAAAACATACTATAACCAGCCATATTTGAAACTATTTGGTCTGAAAAGTTAGTAACAAAGTCAAATACATAATAATTAAAGAAATCAAAAGTTTTATGGCTCATCAAGCCACCAACAATACCAATCTTGACCACTCTAATAACTAAATCCACTTGGCTAATCTGAACCATACCAAGTAAAAACATTGCAGCATAGGCCATTACATACAATGTTAGCATTGCTTTAATATAGGAGAAAAAATTCGTACAAGATGTCACAGCATATACACCTTTATTTGGGTCACCCTCATAACATGTCATGTTTTTAAAAATTTGCTCAGCAGCAGACCGCACCCTATCTTTAAACTGATTAACTAGCACATTTAAAATCTTTATATTAAAACTATCAACAGCTTTTGAAGTAAAAAATTGTACCGTATATTTACCAAAACTATCTTTATAATCAGTATAATTATTATTTATTTTCATCCATAAATATCCCTGAAACTCATCTGAATCAGGAATATTAATTACTCCGTTTTTTGTTTTATCATCTGGCATCACAAGGCTTTGAACCGCGTAGCTTACCTTAGCCTCAGTAGGGTCAGCAAGCGCTTTAGAACTTGCTTTTGGATTTGGATTTATTCCAGGAGGAACAACTATATAATCAATTCTCCCTCTCTCTTTCATTCCTGCATCATCCATAGGAATACCATTAGATCTACGACATTTTGTATGTTTAATATTTAAAACAACTCCACCCTTCCTATTAGCAAAGTTGTTGTTGGTGGCGTTAGAGGGAAAACGATACTGCAAATAAGCAGTGTTGTCGCCCATATAAATATCATTATATATGACATGAAATCTAGGATTCTTAGGATCTGGATTATATATAGTCTGATCAGATAGTAGCCCCGCAAACCTATAGCCTTTATCACTAAACTTCAATATGTCAGAGGCTGGATTCCCTATATTTTTGTTATTAGTTGGCACTTCGCTAGTGTCAAACCTATAAAGAAGACCATCGACTATATCAGCTGAAAACCAGAATTTTTGTTTACCTTCTTTAAAAGAAAATTCTGTATTAGGATTAGTAAGATCATATGAACCATTATCCAACTTTATGTCCGCACCTTTTGCATAACTTTCAGGATATGGTGATGGCACTGGTGTTTGCGGCGGCGCAGAACATTGAGGGTTAAAATTCTTAAATAAATTATTAATATCTTTATCTTTATAAGCAATTTTTGCTGTAAACCCCTCAAAATTTACTGACCCATCATCCTTATATGTTTTAGGAGCTGGGAGCATAACATTAGCCCAACACCAGCAAGATCTAGCTACCCAACGATAACTATGAATCATATTTGCAGGCCAATAGTCACAATTACTATCACCTACTTCACTACCATTATCCCATATAATATTATCACGAAAACATCTCTTCACATTACACATACATCCATTATCTTTAAACTCACAACCACTCACATATTGAGTATCATTATATACAGAATATCTTCCGCAAACTGGACTATATTGACTTTGCCCTTCACTACAATCAGTAGTGGTTGTAGTTTTAGTAAAACTATCATAAAACTTAACGCCTACAGAATTTCTTGTTACTGCACCTTTATCACTTTTTATCAATTTTTGGTCAGGGGATACTGAAATTACAATATGATCATTATAATATAATTCCGCAATATTACGCCATTCATCTATTGTCGCATCAAATGTGAGAGATAGCGGGTCTTTAGTGGTATTATTATCCATAGCAGTATCTTCAATTCGTGGAATTGCTATTCTCTTTCCATCCTTACTATTTACATTTAAAAGATTTTGTACATTATTTTTAGGTAAGTAAGATTTACAAAGGCTAATATCCCCTCTTACTGAAAATTGCATTATTTGACCCTTGTCAACAGCCATATTCGTATTAACCCATTCTCCATAACGATTTGGGTCAAGTGTAATTTTGACAGAATTGTCAGTTTCAACGATAGTATCAGAAGAAATAGTAGTATAGTTAGCATGCGCCATTAAGCTTACTATATTAGTTGCGCTATCACCATTTATCAAAGCTCCATCATCAGATAAATTATATCTATATAAACATCCTTCTGTGGATTTAACAGCTCCTATAGCAGCTAACATTGCCATTATAAGGCTAATAATTACTACTAATATCGCAATAATAAATAAAAATTTTAAAAAAGCTTCTTTCATATAATATTATCTTTTACTTACCCGCTACACTTTGCAATCCACCACCAGCTCCAGACTTATCTCCACCATCGGCAGAAAGAGAATCTTTTGCACCTTCACCATCCTTACCTCCTTCACCATCCTTACCTCCTTCAGCATCTTTTCCTTTTTCTCCATCTTTTCTAGACTTCTTATCATCACCTTTACCTGGAGCTCCATCATTAGCCTTTCCTTTCTTTGCATCCCGCATCATTTCATATGCTTTATAAGCTAATTCCATAACTTTAGTTGGACTTGCAACAACTGAAGACATAAGAGGTCCATTGGTAATTTCAGAGGCAAATTCGCTAATAGATTTAGAGAAAAAATAAAAAACAACCGAAAATAGAAAAACATAGAGAAATTTATATATTACCTTTCCAAAATCCACAACTGAATAAATCGGGAATAATATTAGATTCCATTTTTCCCATCCATATCCAGCATAATATTGAAGCATTTTATACCCAAAACTCTCTGTACAATCACTCGTTTTTATAGATTCAGATGAGGTTGGTATACGTAATTCAAATGTACTAAAATTACTGCCAAATATATCATAATTATGCCTCATAAACTGACAGTTTCCATATATGGCATCGTCATACATCGTAAGAAGTAGAGCAATAAAACCTGCAATCATCGCAGGCTGTAAAGCACAAGAAAGTATAATCCTAAGCCAAGAATCAAAATAAGATTTTGTTCTTGTAAATAAGGCCATAGGAATGAATATTGGAGAAATATAAACCATAACATATAAAGTTATCATACATACTAGATAGCTAGTTATAAAATATAAATTTATGGATATAAAAATAATTACAAATACCATACCAGAAACAACAATTAAAATATTCCCAGCAATCAGAAAAGCGAATAATACGACAAAGAATGGTAATCCACCGCCGGTTTTTAAACTATCTAAAGTCTCGTTACCGGAGTCTGTAATATCAATTGGCTTACCAAGATCACGTGTTTCAAGTGCTTTACCTACTAGTTCACCTGCCTGACTTACATCTGCTGCAGCTTTATTGGCCATGTTACCAATACCTGTTGCAGCACTCTTCATAAAGGTTGCAGCATTACTCATAATATCCATACCAAGATAATACCCAATTCTACAATCAATCGAATCCCAAACCGCATAGAATTCATAACCTGATTCATATTTACTCAAGTCAAATTCGCATAAACCTTTTGCGCCTCCAGCAGAAAAAACTATCTGAGCAAAATCTGATGTCGTCTGCAGTAACAATGGTAAGCCTAACTCCAACATACCGTTTCTAGTGGTTTTTTTACCAGCCTCATTAAAATATAACGGTCCAAGCCCAGCAGAAAAATAGCCAACTATTACCAGCTTTATCACAAACATTGATGCTTTATCTGGATATAAATATTCCTTTTTCAGTATAACATTAAAACCATAAAGTATTACATATAGAACAAAAGCAGCTCTAATTGCTACTCTTAAAGATTCTTGGAAAATAGGAAATGGATTTAATGAATCAATACTTACGTGACTTTTGTCATTGCACTTAGGACCTTCAAAAAAAACTTTATCAAGAGTCTCTTTTACACAATGAATCGCTTGGCCTGAAAAATTAAATAGAGATTGGCTTTTTGACTTACCACTATAACAGGAATTACCAATATTTTTACATATATTTGATTCAGGATCGACGACGGGGGTGATAACAGCAGAATCTTTACACACTAAAGGAGTTGTACCACGAGAAGTGGGCATCATTAAACATACAAAATTATTAAATATAGAAACTGTTAAAGCAATATTTTGTAATTGTGTCACCCCTCCTAATATTGAATTGGTTGGATCAAGCTGAAAAAGGGTCTTAGTTTCACCAACTTTCATAACAATATTTGTACAGTCTGGGGGTTCATTCTTGGGATTTGGGACCTTTGGCTTCCTTATACAGAAATTTAACCCTGTATCATCCTTTTTACACCCTAAATCAAGTGATTTAATATCTATATTTTTGATTAAATGACCATAAGCAGTATTATTTTGTAAATCACTATCAGAAAGAACAATTGGTAATGTGGCAGAACATGACTCGCCATAATTAGCAAATGCCCATGATCCTAATAAGGATAAATATAATTGTAACAATATTACTATATAAATGTTACGCATCTGAGTCATCTTTTTTTACTGGATCGTCTTTACTAACACCATGTTTTTGTACTGATTCTGCCTGACGGACAGTATCAGTTCTTTCTACTGACGTTGCTTTTGGCCCTGCGCTCACCGCAGATTTCTGAGCTGGGGTGCCGCTAGGTAATCCAGGTATATCAGGTTTATCCATAAGTTTACTTATTGCAGAATTATCTGCAATGTCTCTAGTATTTATTTTATCCGCATCATCTAATTTAGCTTGATTTTGCTGAGCGGGGGTCAAGGCTCTATCATCCGTTTCTATAGCACCCGATCTTCCTCGACCCTCCATAGCTTTATCTTGCTCTGCTGGAGTCAAAGCCCTATCATCCGTTCCTACTGCACCTGATCTTCCTCGACCCTCCATAGCTTTATCTTGCTCTGCTGGAGTCAAAGCCCTATCATCCGTTCCTACTGCACCTGATCTTCCTCGACCCTCCATAGCTTTATCCACTCGACCTCTCCTGTTTCCTCCTATGGTAGCAGCAACAGCATCTATCTCAGTCTCTGTTATAATATCTGCTCCATCCACTCGACCTCTCTTGTTTTCTCCTCTGGTAGCAGCAATAGCATCTATTTCAGTCTCTGTTATAATATCTGCTCCATCCACTCGACCTCTCCTGTTTCCTCCTCTAGTAGCAGCAATAGCATCTATCTCTGTTTCCGTTATAATATCCTCACTACTATGAGAAATGGCCCCAGATCTTTTTCTTGTTCCAGCTGGGCTTCCACCGCTAGCAGAAAAAGAATCTTCAGCGTCTTCCCCGCCATCTGCTACTACTTTGTCTTCACCATCACTGTCACCATCTGCTGCCCCTTTGTCTTCAGCGTCACCACCACCAGCGGACAATTTATCTCCAGCTCCCTTCATCTGTTGAGCTGCAGAAAGCACCTTCATACCAGTTTTATAGAGAGTTTGCGGGTTAATTGTAACACTACTAAGCGATACGCCCTGCGTCATATCCGCTGCAAATTCAGATAATTGAGCGCTAAAATGATACATTAAGTATAAAGAAAAACATGCCGTTATAAGAGCAAGAACAATATCCCTAATCTTTTCAAACGCCACTTTAGGTGATATGAAAAACATAGCTGGTGCGTATGTTACAGATGCTAAAAAAGCGAATTGCGCTATATATTCTTCAGTTTTGGTTTTAGGATGGACCATATCTTTGACGGCACTTTTACTATAATCATATGCCGCCTGAATCGGGTTATTTAGCATATAACCAAGACTATTTTTACATTTCTTCGCATCATCCTTTTGATAAGACTTCTCCCACTCATTATCAATGTGGAAAATTTTAACTTTTCTATTATTATCTGATCCAAAAATATTAGGAGCACCTGCAGCAGCAAGACCTGTTATAGCACTATTAACTTCTATTGATTTATATTTACAAGTACCATAAAATCCAACATCATAGACTGAAAACATTGTTATCATAAACACAACTACAACCATAGGCTGCAATAGGAATGAGATCATGAGTTTTACCCAAGATTCAAAATAACCCTTAGTGTACTGAAATAACATCATAGGAACAAAAAGAGGCGCAAGGATCCCTAATATTACAATTGAAATCATACAAATAACTGTAGAATTTACCAAGTAAGCTGCTACTGAAATCACAAGCAAAGGATACATAAGAGCAAGATTTACAAGTGTCATATTGCCACTATAAAGCGCTGGAACCAACAAATAGAAATATGGAGGGGGAGAAAAACTAAAAAAATCAAAATTTACAAAATCATGACTTCTTGCCTGATTTTCAACTAAAACCGTAGCAACAACATCTAAACCAAGATAGTGACTTACCCGACAATCTAAAGCATCCCATAGAGCTAAATGAGCAAGCTCTGGAGAATAGTCACTCGCGTTAAATTTACATAACTCTGATGGAGAAGCATCCATAATCCAACTAGCCAATTGGCTAATCCCACCTAACAGAAAAGGAAAAACCCATTCTATCATTCCATCCAATCTACCATAATCTGAATTATCATTTGGGTTTATATTAAGCCCTATAGAAAAATAAGTTACAAAAACTATTTTAAGTACAAAAGTAGTAAACTCACCTTTTTCCGGAACTTTACCAGTTAAAATTATTTTAAAGCCAAATATGATAACATATATGGTTAAAAAAGCTACAACCGCTTTATGCATATTTCGTTGAAAGATAAAAAACGAACTTGACTCCGCTTTTGCTGAACCTATTATCAATTTTTTATCTCGAAAACTACATGAATCCTTACTAACCAACAGTCGTACAGCCGCTTCCCTTATACATTCTATCAATGGAGCAGTTATAACTATACCAGTCTTTGAGTTATTAAAAGCTCGTTGATAACAACCACCTGGGTTATTACACTTTGTCATTAACATCTGATCGTTTGAAAGCGTTGTATCATCAGCCTCTTCAAGATCCATAAAACTTGAATACATTGATTTAGGGAATGGCTCTTTAATATATTTACACCCAACTGGCGTAAGTCCGCCCATTATATTATAGGTTGACACGCATAATCGATCATTTTCTTTGGTTATTTCCCATGGGATAGGGAAAGGCAGGTCATACAATATACCGTGGTCTCCTGCAGCCTGATTATAATATACACTATGATAATCAATTCTATCTTTATTCAAAGCCTCTTTGATATCATCCCAAGGATTTTGTCCTGTGACCAAACCTTTGAGTATCGCAATAGATGCTTTTGCTACAGCTTTAGCATTAGCTATTAATAATTTGGCATTATTACATAAAGCAAAACTGAGGACTTCGTTATTTGGTTGGGCTTTAGTATTTGCATTTATTCTATTTTTTCTAGCGCATGTACCACCAGGAAATTTTACGTCTTGCAATGTCTCCTCTAAATCAGAACTGTAGAATATACTATCGTCATTTATTTTAAGACGTAACATTGTATCTGCATAAAGTAGTGGCGAAATAATGTTGGCAACTACTAAAGTAGCAAATGGTGCTGGCACACATGTATGCGAAAATTCTGAATGCAATAAATCACCAACGCCCTCTGTTTCACAAGTAAGGCTGCTAAGTTTATCAACGATAGTTTCTAAGGTAGTTTTGTTAGCAGCATATATAGTTTGTATTAAGTTAAAGCTTAAAACATAGATTAATATTAAACTACTTAATAGACGCCTCCATTTCAAATACATGTCAGAGTTCTTTTACTCCTTCATAAAATAAAGGTAACCATTTTTCAGGATCTTCCCCTGTAGTTGCCCTGATTTTGTCAAGTATATCTAATGTAGTGATTCTACTAGCTAACACGTTTATTATATTATCCATACCTTTTAGATTAACTTTGGCTACTACAGCACTTACCCCTTGTTTTACTAGAAAATAACGTGACGATGGATCAGTTGTCTTAATCAAAGTATATTCACGCTGACTAAGCATAAATGCGCTACGATAGACATCTGTGGCTTTTAAATTAGGCAAGAAAATCTGAGTTGCGGTCTGTTGTATAAGCGTGTCACTAATTTTACTTTTAGCTGCATCCTCAACGCTTTGAGTAGCAAAAATTACGAATGTATTTAGTTTTCTTAGCACCTTTAACCAATCTTTGATGATTGGAGCAAATACTGCATTATCAATTAGAGCCCATGCTTCATCCAAAACAATCATAGTTTGCGAACCATCTAGAGATATATTAATTCGATGAAAAACATATAATAATACAGGTGGCAAGCTAACGCGATCTTTTAATAATTCAGCCATTTCAAAGCCAAATACCCTAGCCTTATGTAAGTCTATATCATCTTCATCATTATCAAATATTTTAGCATACGACCCCTTTCCGTGCCACATGGCAATTCTACCTGCTAACGTTCCTGGACCATCTATACCTAAAAATGCTACAACATTACTTAATTTTCTGTCCTTCCTTTCTAACCTGAAATTTCCATCTATTACTTGAGTTAGAAGCTTTATATCCTCAGCAGACAATGTTTCTCCATTTGATGTGACCAATAGCTTTAGCCATTCAAGTATAAAAGTTCTATTTGTACCATTATCTGGCATTTGTAGCGGGTTAAAATTACATCTTTTACCTGGATCAATCTTAGTATATATACCACCAAGAGCCCTAATAAATATTTCAGCACCACGATCTTTATCAAAAAAGAACATTCTAGGTCTAAATTTCTGCGCTTGAGCACATAAAAAATTCATTAAAACAGTTTTACCTGCTCCAGTCGGCCCAATTATCAATGTATGACCTACATCCCTAACATGAAAATTAAAATAGAAAGGCGTGCCAGATGTTGTATCCAAGACAGTAACATGATCGCCCCAATGATTTCCATAAATTTTACCCAAAGGATAATTATGCATGGACGCAAAACCAGACATATTTAGGGTATTTATAGTAGATTTACGAACTATGTAATCAAGATTGCCAGGAAGTTGCCCCCAATAAGCGGATTCCATGTTAGCTTTCTCCCTCACAGGCTGCATACCACAGTTGGATAGTTCTACTGATGCCATTGATAAAACATTCTCTAAAGACTTTAAATCATCATCAATACATAGAATAGAAAAATGATGCTCTCCAAACCCTATATCTCCACTCATTGCCATATCAAGTGCATTTGATATTTCAGCGATTTGCGACACCGCCTTATCCTGAGCTTGGATCATCCTATTTTGCTGTAACTGCATTTTACTAATTGCAACTGTTCTATTTGCAAAAACAAAGCTTTGTGTCATTACATATTCAAAAGGCATTTGCAGGAAACCATCAAATATACCAGCTGAAGTACTAGGACCATATTCTTGTATGCTAATTATACCAGCATATTTTCTTCCGCGTGGCCCCCTTGCTTCAATGGATTTTGACCCAAAAAACAACCTGTTATTCCCAATATATTGATCAATAGTATTACGTGGAACCATCATTTCCATTGATTGCCCACAATTAACAATTGCGCCCAAAAACTCCATAAGTTCACAATAATAACCATTTGGCGTTTTTTCTACACCGAGTAATATTGCGTCATAATCCCTAAAAGTATTAAGTACACGAGTGGACATTTCCTGAAGATTTTCTTTCATCTCCCGCATGTCACTTTCCCAAACGGATTTATTAGATTTTTGCTTTAATTTTTTGAAAAAATACTCAACAATAGCAGCCCCTGCTTTATCAGGCTTATATAGAATGCTTATATATAGTTCATTAAAAAATGACTCAGAACTCGCATATTTTTTTCGCCACTCATTTGACAAATAAGTGACAAAGTCATTTGGTACTTTTATAGTTGGATCAAAACTATATTCTCTTTTTTGTGAAACTACTGGCTTTCTTCTCCTAACAGTATGAAAATATATGCTTATATTTCCAGATGCCATGGTTTTTAACAATGAATTTCTAATATTCTTACGAATATCCAAATCTTCATCATCTGCGGTTTCGAAAGAAAAACCTCCGACTTTAACCACCTGAAGCAATTCATTTTGTTTAGTTAAAATGGTGTTACTATCCCAATGACATTTATATGGAATAAAATGAGATATATTCTTTTCACTTCTAGACTTACCTTCTTTTGCCGCGCGAGTTTTGAATAATTTCATCATTTAAATATTATATGAATTAGCGCCATAAAAAGACCTATTTGTACATTGATTGCATTTTGCAGCTTTATTTAAATATATTTGCATAAATCTTGGTTCTTTAAAACATAATATGTAACCTATTAAATGCATAACAGCTGCAATAAATATAATATATATGCCACTCGTTTGAATAAATGCGACAGCAGATATTATCATGTTTAGCATTCCGTACTGGATACTTACCCCAAATATCATTGTAGGTCTTGTTAGCCCTACAAATAATGGATCTGATATTAATTTTCCTGACATAAATTATTCCTTGTTATTTTATTGCTTTCATAGATAGTAATTTAAAAGGGTACCATAAATCAAATTTATAATATATTTTTAATAAAGGTTTTTGTTTACTGATACATATCAACATCAAAAGCTGATCTTATGACACGCAAGGTAAGAAGTATAAAATAATTTCCAAGTAAATTCTAGTATGTTTATTTGGCTTTTTAGTTTTGTACGATAGAGAGTCTGTAATCTGATGTTATCTTTATCAAATATGTTTACGAAGTTATAGAACTTATCAAAGAATCTTTTAAAGCTAGTGCATTTTTATTATATTTATCAATAAAGCTTGGTAACGCCAACTTTATAATATTAATATTTTGCCTGATATTCTCCACTGCGTTAAATATGACAAATGGACAATCAACACGATTAACCGTTAGCATTTTTTTTAAAAATTCATCATCATCATATACACCAGATGTAGGACCAACTAAACACGGCACTCCTAAACTGAGGCTTTCAAGAGCAATCATCGGAGAACATTCACTATTAGTTACGTATAAAGTTAAATCAGTATCGCCCATTAAACCCATTAATTCTTCATGAGGCAAGTTTTCACTAAATGTTTTAAGTTCGACTTCTTGCATAATCCAAGAATCATATTTATTAAACTGAAAATTAGTATAACAAGTAGTGTTTTTCTTTAACATACCGAGCGCTATAAATTGCGGATAAAGATTTTTAATCCATATTCTTGATGCGCTCCAAAGTCCAATCCGAAATTCCCTTGTTCCACCAAAAGTAATAATTTTTTGCGGTTGATTTGGTATAAAATTTTGCAATAGATAAGATTGTACATTATGCACTAACAACACTTTTTCCAAATCTTTTTTTAGCGTTATAATAGCTTTAATTTTATTTTGCTTATAGAAATTTAACCATCTATTGAATGCCTCACTATGATTAGGCTCAACCCATTGAGCAGGAGAACCGTGCCACAAGAAATAAATATCAATGTTGTTATCAGCTTTGATTTCATATAGCTTTTCAACTAACTGGACTTGAACAAGACCCCCTCCAGACATTATTAACTTTTTAACTTTAAACTCAATCAAAGACTTTGCCATTTTAGTAATAATCTTATCTGGTAAACCCACATATTCCGTTAATATGGATGATGGCAATGGAAGCACTTTATTGAATAAATGTGTTGTTGAGTTGGCAACCCCTGGAAAAAGAGTCGCATATACTACGTAAATATCATTATCTTTTTGCCTCTGCTCATTATTCAACAGACTATATTTTATTAAAGATTCATTGAAACTACCGGAGTTTTGTTGTAAAGTGATGTGTTTAAAGATTGGTCTAATGATAATCTTAAAGAAAGAATATTTTAATAAATATTTTGCAGTTTTTTTAACAAATTTATTAGCAATAGTTTGTTGTAATATCGCTTTGACATCAAAGAATTTTCTCTGCTTTTTAATTATATTAAAAGTTTTTAGAATTTTCACCTTTTCAGCTAACCTATTTTTTTTAGAAAGATGCTTTATTGAATCTTCTATTAAAGAAATCCACAAATTTTGAAAATGTGATTTATTACAGAAAATAGTTTGATAAGCTGCAAAATTTTGTTTTTTTATTTCTGTTAATAACTCTCTATTATTGTTTAACTTCTTTATTGCTTCAACAAATTCTTTTGCATCACCTTTAACTATAAATTCTTGTTGAATTTGGGGCAATATTTCTGGAACAATACCAACATCAGTACTTATAATTGCGCAAGCCATAGCCATAGCCTCAATGGCTGGCAGTGGCGTACCTTCAATCTTTGATGCGATCAATAATATATCAGTTTTTTTTAAGATTTCCAAAACTTTCTGTTTAGAAATTTTTTGTTTAGCAGCATCAATTATATATTCTTCAATATTAATGCATTCAGATTTAATTTGGTCGAGCGTTGGCTCTATTATTGTTTTATACCCCTTAGCATCGTAATTCTCCTTAAATCGCCATTCACCCCATTTACTGTTACCTACCCAAGTAACTACTAATTTATCATTATTTGAAGTAAAATTAGGCTCTTGTTCTTCTATTAATATATTATCATATATTACATTCGAAGGCTTTGGGTAGTGTGTTATATTGTAGTAAATATCATATAGTTTCTTTGAAACTGGGTAATAATTATCCACAAATTGAAATATCATTAATTTATCTAATATTTCATTATTATCCCCTATAAATAAGTGATCAGGTACACTGGTGGTAGTGCCTGCATTTAAAAATTTTGCTAATTTAGGATCGTTTTTATCCAAACGTCTTCTTGCTAATACTTCTAGTAATTCAGTTAAATAGCCTCGGTAAAAGAAATGGATACAATCTACTTTTGGATAACTATTTAGACATCCTAAGAATTCCTCATGATTTTTTAAATTAGCTGTGTAAACTATGTAACAATCATACTTATCCTTAAGTAAAGTTAATATATATTGGGCAATATTATCAAAAGCCCAACCTTTAACATCAGCGACTAAAATTATTGTTTTTTTATCTCTCACTTTAATAACTAACTTTAATAACTAACTTTTTTGCTAAATATCATAAAAATCAATATCCTGACAAAATAAAAGGCTAAATAATAATTTTAGTCATTTCTATAATTATAAGGATAATCAGTCTATCATTAATATATTAGGCTAATATGCCATTAAAAAAAGTGTGTCAAGGAAAATTAGATACACATGGAATAGTATCTATGATATATAGATAGCATTAATTAAAAATTAGTATATATGTTTTCTTTTTTTTCATCTAAAATTGTTTCGATTATAAAATCTTGTCTTATTTGTATAAAACAGAACCGATTAATGCATAAAGAAACAACAATGAAACCTTGTTATTCTTCATTTGGAGAAGATATTATTTTGGACCATATATTTAAAAATAAAAAAAATGGATTTTATGTTGATATAGGATGTTATCATCCAGAATGGTTTTCTAATACTAAAAAGCTTTTTGATAATGGTTGGGCCGGTATAAATATTGATCCAAACATAGATACAATAAATTTGTTTAATGAGTACAGACCTAATGATATTAACTTAGGTTTAGCAGTATCAGATTTAAATGGCCATGGTGAATATTACAAATTCCTTGCAATAGATATTGCAGGCGGTGGATCAGGTAACAGTCTAAATATCGATAGAAAAAGTGAATATGCAAAGCAAGGCCTCAGTTCATCAACAATAAATGTTACAATTCGTACATTAGCTGACATATTAAATGAATACACTAATGGCCGGAAAATTGATTTTCTGAATATAGATGTAGAGGGTCTAGATTTACAAGTTTTAAAATCGAATGACTGGAATAATTATCGTCCACAAATAATTGCAGTGGAAATATGGGAAAATACTGTAAATTATGATTCATTACCTTCAAACGAAACTTATAAATTTCTTCGTGAACAAAATTATGTAGCTTTCTCCAACACTATTCACACTTGGTTTTTTCGTGATGCAAATAAAATTTAATTCGAAAAACTTAGCTATTGATTGGATACCTAGGATTAATCATGAATAATAACAAATACTATTATGAAATAGACATATTAAGGGGCATAGCATGTTTATTAGTCTTTTTCTATCACTTCCCAATATATAGAGTTTTAGGATCAGATGCTTTAAATCTCTGCTCTGGTTTGGCTGGTGTGTATGCATTTTTTATTATTAGTGGTTTTATTATTACAAAAACATTTGGCCAACAATTAATTAAAATTGATAACTTTGATCTTGATAATTGGTATAATGCATTTATACAAAATCGTGAGCAGATATTTTTATTTTGGTATCGTAGATTTTTAAGACTTTTTCCAGCTATGTTTTTGTTGTTTTGCTGTGCTTTTATATTAACATTAAAATTTGGCATAGAAAATAATGAAATATTGAAAGCTATTGTAACATTCTTTAGATTTATTTTAACTCTTATGTTACTTGGTGATCCTTTTGAGAATTCCATTGCTTCTGGGATCAATCATTTCGTTGAAAGAAGTATAGGTGTCACTTGGTCACTAACTTATGAGATCTTATTTTATTTGATCTTTCCATGTATTATAATCTTTAAAAATTTCTTAAGAATTTTACTTGCATTTTTAGCTATTAGTTTTATTACAAGATATCAACATTTACTATGTTACAGCGCTTTTAGTATAGGGGTATTATTAGGTGTCTATCATGATAGGATCAAAATAAATATGTTGTTACTTAATGTTTTGACTATTGCAAATTTGTGTGCATTAATCATTGGTGATGCTAATGGAGGATACCAGCATAGATACCTATTTTCATCAGCATTCCTAATATATGTCGCAGCAATGCAAAAAAATATCTTAAATTTTCCAGTGATAGGTGCAGTATTAAATTTTATCGGTATAAGGTCATATTTTATATATTTGATGCATAACATAATTAATATTATAATAACGACAATCTTCTCAGTAGAACACTTCGCATGCTTATACAACTACATTCCAAAATTAAAAATATTAGTACTTAAAGATAGTCTAACAATTATTCACATCAAACATATTTTAATTTTAATAGTAACTATCTTATTAGCAGATTTATTTTATAGATTTGTAGAACGACCTTTCATCGAGAAAAATAGACATAGGGCTTCATTTAATTAATAATATTACTATACAATTAACTACAAAGATATTTTACTATGAAAACACCATTTACTATTAAAAATTTTATTACCCTTGTATTTATTGGGTTAATAATACTTATCTCTTTCTATATATACCAAAAATCTAAAGGGGCTTCTGACACAAATATTTTCTCAAGAATTTATAAAAATGATAAATGGACAAAAGGTTCTGGTCCTGGTTCAACTATAGAGAATACAGTTGAATATAGGAAATTATTACAAGATTATTTCAATGATCATCGTTTCAGAACTATTATAGATCTAGGTTGTGGTGATTTTCAGTTTATGAAATTAATAAATATTCCAAGCAATAAAACTTATAAAGGAATTGATGTAGTACATGAAGTCATAGAAGAGGATAAAAAGCTTTATGGTAAGGAAAATGTACAATTTTATTTCATCAATGATCTTTATGATATAAAGCAAGGAGACAAACTATTCAGAGGTGATTTATTAATTATAAAAGATGTCTTAATGCATTTGCCAAATGCAAAAGTACAGTATTTTATAGATAAAATTTTACCTAACTTTAAATATGCTTTAATTACAGATACTGTAATACCGAATGATAACATGAACAAAGATATATTAACTGGACAATGGAGACCAGTAGATATCACCGCCCCACCCTTTAATCTAGAAAATGTTGTAACAATTATGGACTACGAAAAAGCTACAAACCGTGAAAAATATTGGTGGAAGAAAAGGGTGTATTTTTATACAAACCCAAGATTATAAAAACATAGATTTGGGCTTTTTATTATACTTTCTATACATTAAAAATAAAACTCGACCATTTTTTTTGCAATAATTTGTGCATCATATTTATTTAATATATCCTGACGTATCATTTTACCTAAGTGAATCCTAAGTTCATTGTCTTTTACTAACAATTCCATAGCACTTGCC
>Ga0209702_10005581_pt1 | contig 16958 bp, 16 predicted proteins | sample FRY01_FD_187210 | JGI IMG/M metagenome (GOLD analysis project Ga0209702, IMG submission 187210) | Freshwater microbial communities from Lake Fryxell liftoff mats and glacier meltwater in Antarctica - FRY-01 (SPAdes) (version 2) | ecosystem: Environmental > Aquatic > Freshwater > Ice > Glacier...
CTTCCTTTGGGAAATGTACGCCCTTGAAGTCAACCATCGCTCCGCCCCTCTCGTCCGCCACCTCTGCCGCAAAATTACTGCCGCATCACGTGACCCGGCGAAAGTCAAAAAAGTTTGCGACAGAACCCTTGCGGGTGGGGTGTCGTGTACCGAATAGGGATATGCCCAGTCTTACGCCCGACCCAAAGGTCACGCTCGATAAATATCTGCGGCGGCAGTCTTGTTCACAAGGATATGCTCTTCGGTTTCCTGGCGTGCAGCCAGAAGATCGCCCTTCTGCAGAAAGCTCAGGATTCGCTCATGATAAGTCAGTGACCTGCGCGTCAGCAACGCATCGCGCAGTACCTGGTAGCGGACCGGCAGCGACACTTCGTTGACGTATACCATGACCTCGGCAATCGGGCGGTTACCGGTTTCGGCGATGATGCGATCATGGAACACTTGGTTCTCTGCGAAGTACTGCCCGATGTCATTGGCCACCAAACAGGCCTCCATCCGCACATTGCTGGCATGCAGATCGGCAATCATAGCGGTCAGCGGCTTGCCTGCAAGGGATGCTATGACCAACCCTTCAAGACTGGCGCGCAGATCATAGAGATGTTCTATATCCGCAACCGTATAGGTACGGACGCGAAAGCCGCGGCGTTCGGCATATTCGACCAGTCCGCCCTGCAACAGCATACGCAAGCTTTCTCGCACCGGGCCGCGAGAAGAGCCGAATTCACGCTCGATATCCTGTTCACGCAGGGCCTGACCCGAAAGGTACTCGCCCGTGATGATCCGGCGGCGCAGGTGTTCGACCAGATGGGCCGAAAGGGTTCGTGGCAGGGGGACGCCGCCGTCGCGATCAGGAGTTTGAAGTTTGTTCACAGTTCACTCACGATCTGGCTTCGCATACTTATTTAACACAGTCTGGTATCAGACCCAAGGGTAAGGTCATTGTGTCTGTTCGATCTGGACGACAACGCGTCCCAAGGCATTGAACAGGACGCTCCGGGACAAATTTAGCGGCGGTACCACCATCAGGCACTCGCCATGTCGTCCGCCACCATAGACCAGCATCCGCTGCGCCAGCATGCGTCGCTGCAGTAGCGCAGATCTGGCGGGATCAGGCTGGCCCGTTCCGTCGCAAAAAGCGATTGCGGCCTGTGCGCCCGCAATGCGCAGGGCCGAAACGCCGTGCCTGCCTACAAGCGGCTGCAACTGTTCGTACAAGTCTGCGCCAATAGCGGTCGCATGGTCAAGCAGCGCCTCATCCGCAATTGTGTCGATCGTTGCCACCGCCATTGCGCAGGCCAAGGGATTGCCCTGAAACGTGCTGGTATGCATTCCGGCCGGCCAATGGCCCAAAAACCGCTCTGCGGCCGCCACCGCGGCAAGAGGCAGGCCCGCCGAAAGACCCTTTCCCATGATCACCATATCCGGACTGATCCCTGCATGATCAAACCCGAACCAGCGCCCTGTGCGACCGATCCCGTTCCATATCTCATCCAAGGCAAGGGGCACGTCATGGTGGCGGCACAGCGTCGACAGCTCCTGCAAAAACGTCGTGTTTGCCCCGATCAGGCCCGAAACCGCCTGAACTGCCTCAACCACCACTAGCGCAGGCAGATCGCCTTGTGCTGCGCGTTGTTCAAACAAACACTGCGCTGCGCTCAACGCCAGGTCGGTGGTCACGCTTTCGCCGGGATAGGGCAAGATATCGATATTGTCGGTCAATAGATGAAAGGGCGTCCGGATGCGCGCGCCCGATGTCAGCGACAGCGCCCCCAGCGTGCGACCGTGATAGCCGCCATCAAACGCCACAAGCCGTCGCCGCCCGGTGGCGAATTGTGCGGCCTTGATCGCCGCCTCGATTGCTTCCGAGCCGGAATTTACAAGCTGTATCCGGCTCAGACCCCCCGGCAGGATCCGGCTCAGCCGGTCATAAAGTGCTGCCCGAAAGGGCGACGGCAGCCGCGTGCCGGTATGCATTATGCCGGTGGCCAACGCCCGCCCGATGGCCGCCAGATGATTAGGGTGGCCATGCCCAAGGTTGGTCGTCGCTGAACCGCAGACCAGATCAAGATAAGCCGTCCCTTCGACAGTGAACAGATACGGCCCCTGACCGCGCACGAACACCGGCGGATCGCGCACCAGCCGGAACGTATTGGATGACGTACTTTCATGAGCGGCGGTAAGAGCCAGCGTGCAGCCGTCCGCCATCATGCCGCCAGTACCGTGGCCGCACCGGGCGCGATGATGCAGCCCACCTTGGTGCCCTGGGGAGGAACGGCGGCGCTGCGCGGCAGGTCGGCCTCGATCAGTGCCCCGTCCGGACAGCGCAGCGTCAGGCGCATCGCGTTGCCGGTGAAGATGGCGTCCATCACCTCGATCTGACCGGCACCAGTGATCTGCACAGCCTCGGGGCGCAGGGCAAGGCGAACGGCGCCAATTGGTGGGGCCTGCCCACTGGCCAGAACCGGGCCAAGGGCGGCGGTGTCCACATGGGTCAGCCCGCAGGCCGTGCCAGTGGCCTGACCGTCGATCAAGGCGCAACGGCCCAGAAAGGTGGCGACAAAAGCGGTGCGTGGGCGGTCATAGATATCCTGAGGCGTGCCGATCTGTTCAATCCGCCCGTCACGCATCACCGCGATCCGGTCAGACATGGTGATCGCCTCTTCCTGATCATGGGTAACGGCGACAAAGGTCAGTCCGACATCGCGGTGCAGGCGGCGCAATTCAACCTGCAACTGGCGGCGCAATCCTGCGTCCAGCGCGCCCAAGGGTTCGTCCAGCAGGAGCACGCCAGGTTCTAGGATCAGCGCCCGAGCTAAGGCGACACGCTGCCGCTGCCCCCCCGACAAAGCCTGTGGCAGTCGATTGCCGTACCCGGAAAGCCCGATGCGGGCCAACCATCCTTCGGCGGCGGCGATACGCGCGGCCAGGTTAACCCCACGCATCTTCAGCCCGTAACTGATGTTGTCGGTAACGCTTTTATGCGGAAACAGCGCATAATCCTGAAACATAATCGACGTGTCGCGCTGGTTTGGCGGGCGGCTGGTCACATTCTCGTCACCGACGTGGATGGTGCCGGTACTTGCCCCTTCGAGCCCCGCGATCATTCGCAGCACAGTGGTCTTGCCACACCCCGAGGGGCCAAGCAGCGTCAGGAATTCACCCGCATCGATGCCAAGGTCCAGGGGATGAACGGCCTGTACCGCACCAAAGCGTTTCGAGATACCGGTCAAGGTGACGGATTTGGCCCGCATATCAAGAGGCGTCCTTTCGCATAAGCAGCCACTGGGCCGTAACGCCCAAAACCAAGGAGAACACAAAGACCATGGTCCCCAGCGCATTGATCGTGGGGTCAAAGCCGGTGACCAGCGTAGTCCAGATTTTGATCGGCAGGGTGATCGAGAAGTTGGTCAGAAAATAGGCAATGACGAATTCATCAAAGGCAAAGGTAAAGCACAAAAGGAAAGTGGCTATCAGTGACACTCGGCAGGCGGGCAGCACAATCTCGGCTATCGCGCGCAGGCGCGATGCGCCCAGCGCCCAAGCCGCTTCCTCATGGCTTGTGGGCACTTGCGCTATGCGGTTGCGCAGGTTCAGCACCGCGAGAGGCAGCACATATAGAACCTGCCCCACCCCGGCGATGGGCAGGGACGGTTGCAGACCCAGTTGCTGCGTCCAGATCCGCAGCGCGATCCCGACCAGCAGCAGCGGCACGGCCAGCGGAGCCAGCACCAGTAAGGTTACGGCGGTCTTGCCCGGAAAACGTGAATTCACCAGCGAATAAGCACAAGCAAAGCCGATCAGCGTGGCCGCAAGGCTGACCGAGGCAGCCAACACCAGCGAATTGATGAAACCGGCCGTATACTGCCCATCCGTGAACACTCGCAGATACCATTGGGTGGTGAAATCCTGAAACGGCAAGATCTGATAGCGCGCCGAAGAGAACGAGAATACCGCCATCATGCCGATCGGCAAATAGATCACCGCTGCGGTGACCCAGAACAACAAGGCCAGAAGGCGGTTTGTCATAGGCTACCCCTGCAACCTTGTGCCGCGTACCAACAGCATCACCGGGGCCACGCAAATCACGATCACGAAAACCAGCACCGAGGCAAAGGTCGCCGCCATCGGCAGATCATATGTTCCCTTCAGCACCGACAGCATGACCTGCGCCAACACAGGCTTGAACCCGCCCCCAAGCAGCGAAGGCACCGCATAATCGCCAATCGCGATGATGAAGGTTAGCGAGGCACCGATGATCCAGCCCGGCAGGGTCAGGGGCAGAACCACCTCGCGGAACGACGACCACCCGGTGCCACCAAGAACGGCATTCGCCTCAAGCAGGCGCTTGTCGATGGTGACCATGGCCGAAAACAGCATCAGCGAGATCAACATCACACCAAACAGAGTCAGCCCGAATATCGACGCCGGAAGGGTATACAAGAACCCCAGCGCCACCTGCGCCCCGGTGATCTCGCCCAGCAGGGCTGCAATCACGCCGGAATCCGCCAGCACCATCTGCCAGGAAAAGGCGCGGATCGTAAAGCTGGTCCAGAAGGGCGCGATCAGAATGAAGAGATACAGCATCCGGCGGCGCGGGCTGACCGCAAAGGCCAGAAACCACGCCAGCGGCCAAGCGATCAATGTCGCAATTACCACCACCGACAACGCCAGAAACACCGAGCGCAGCAGCGCATCTGTTAGCCGGTCCTGGGTCAGAAAGCTGTGGTAATTGGCCAGCGTAAGGCCTGTCTGCCCCTCAACCGTCAGCGACAGGCCAAGGGTGTAAAGGATCGGCAGTAAGAAGAAGCCCGCCATCAGCACCACGGCGGGTAATATGCCCTGCCATAGATTGGCAACAGGTGCGCGCGCCATCTACCAGTCGACCATGATGGTCCGCATCATCGCGCCATCGATGCAGGTGGTGCGCAGCGGAATGGCCCAAAGATAGGGTCTGTCCGACCCCCACAGGCCAATATCCCGCAAATCCTCGACGAAGGGCACATTGCGGTTGAACACGGCATGATGTGCTACGAATTCATGGTTGAACACATGGCGCTTCGGCATTTCACGCGCCACCCTGTCTTGGGGGAAATCCAGCACGATGGCCTTGGGTTTCTGGTCAAGCAGCCAGTCGGCTGCCGTAACCTCCAGGTTGGGGGCCGCCAGATGCCAGGTTCGGCTTTCATACCCCATCCGGTTGGTCAGATCCGACCGGAGCACCACCATATCGCCCGGACGGATCACACCGGCGCGGGCGGCCAGAAGTTCGACGGTGATTGCTGTGGGCAAAGGCAGATCCGACAGATCAATGATCTTGGTCGTGCCGGTAAAGAGATCCAGCCCCTCATTGGGAAGTTGCTGGATGGTCATTCCGTCGCGCCGCATGTGACGGGGGGCATCGCAATGGGTAAAGCCGTGCCCGCGAAGGGTGAAGTGTACCTCGTCGCGGTCGGCGCCCTTGTGGCTGGCCGGGCCTTCCTCGACATCAATGTACCAGCGCCAATGGTTGAACATCGGGGTTGAAACATCAAGCATCCGTGGGTTGTCTTTCGGCCATTCGGTGTATACGATCGGACGGCAGGGCGAAGTTGTGGCACCCGGAATCGCCAGTGGCAGCGATAGAGCAAAAACCTCGGCATGCTGGATTGCCGAAAGATTGCAGGCATTTTCGGTGACCAGCAGACCCGCCCTGTGCAGGGCGGCGCGAAAGGCAAAGTTGAGGTTTGGCTCGTTTTGGTCGAACAAGGGCCTGCGCGGCGGCAGGTTGTTGCAGGGCACATCCAATATGACATGCGCATAACCCGCCGCCGCGATCAGCGCGGCGCAGGCGGGCGCAAAAACCGGAACTTTGCGCCAATAGTCTAGAAACCCGTTGCCGAAGCGGTCGGGATGCCCCGTCCGCAGGATCAAAATCCTGCGCCGGGCTGGGTTGGCCAGATGGGGGCGCAGATCGTCAGGGCCGATCCGCGAGCCCGTCGCATCAACCACACTGGCAACACCGGCCACAGTCTCCAGCGGGTGGTCGTCCAGCCGGGACGCCCCCGCGATACGCCAGCCGGGGGCCGAGATGAAGGAAAACCCCTCACCCCGCCATTTTAGCCCGTATTCCTGAAACTCGTCACCGCGACCGGGGTCTTGGCTGACGAAGGAATGGCTTTGCCAGTGGAAATGCGGCTCGATGGTCTGGGCGCAGTCAATGATGGACATGGGTCACCTGAATTGGGCACCGCGCCCCAAGACAGGGCACGGTGGAAGCGTCTGTCGTACCTCAGGAATTCTTGAAGTTTTCCCAGTTCGTAAGCCAGTCGGCATCATTGGCAGGCATCTTGCGCGGCGACAGTTTTGCCATGAACTCGGAATCGAATTTGTCAAGATCGGCAAGGTTAAGAAGCTCGCGTTGCTCGGTCGTCAGGGCAGCGGCGGCAAGTTTGTTCGGCACCATGGAATAATAGGTCTTTGCGACCGCCAGCTTGGCCTGAAAAGCCGGGCCGGTGACGTATTGCAGGAACTTGACCGCATTTTCCGGACGTGGCGTGTTTGCGGCGATGCAGGGCGCCTGATCCCAGGTGACCCCCCCCTCTTTGGGCACCGCCGCCTTGAACGGCAGGCCAGAGGCGAACATGCCCGCCTGCACCCATTCCCCGGCAATCGCCAGATCAAATGTGCCCCCCGCCAAGGCCTGCTGAACCTGGCTTGTGCCGCCTACCATGCCGACTTGCGGGCGCAGACTGACTAGCGTGCGACCCAGCGTTTCAAAGGCAGCCGCGTCCAAGTCGTAGGGGTTTGCATTTCCGTTGTATTTCGACAGACAGCCCATGTTGGGCAGATACCAGTCGAACAGCGCCACCTTGCCTTTGACCGCCTCATCAAACAACAAACCCCAGGATGACGCGTCATCCTCAGAGTATTTGGTGTAGTTATAGGTGATCCCGTAGTAACCGAAGCGGTTCACGATGGCATATCGCTTGCCGTCCACCATGGTTGGCGCCCAGTTGGCGATGATCGGAAAATAATCGGCCAAGGGATAATCTGCGTCGTTCAGCGGCATCAGCAAACCTGCCGCCGCCGCACCGGGAATGAAGGATGAGGTTGGCGTTATGACGTCAAACGTGCCTGAGGCGGAGGTTTTCACCATTGCCACCATTTCTTCATCCGACCCGTCATGCACCTTAAGGTTCACCGAGATCCCGGTTTCGGCGGTGAAATCATCCAGCATGCCGGGTTCTTCATAGCCGCCAAAGGCCAGCACGTTGACAACATTGTCGGCCGCAAAGGCCGGACGTCGCCACAACCAAGGAAGGGCAATGGCGGAAGCTGCGGTCGCTTTCAGCAAAGTGCGGCGGCTAACGCCAGATTTGTCCGTAATGATCATTTCAGTCATCCCAGTGGTTGGTTTTTTCTGGATAGAAGGTCGAACTTGTGATTGAGTCGATTCTGTTGACAATTTACAAAATGATCTGTTTCTTTCGTTGCGTCAACATTTCTGTATTCACCGGGCTATTTGAAGATCGGGACGTTTCATGTTGCACAACAAAGACGACAAAGCGGAAAACACGGCCACCAAGGGGCGCATGGACAACGGGCAGCACCAGAATGATCTACTGGCCTCTCCGGCCCTGCGGCGGTCGCCCACACTGGCTTTGGCCGATCAGATAGAAGCGGCCCGAAAGGCCGGGCAGGATGTGATTTCGCTGTCGACCCCTTCGTTTCCCACAGAGCAATCGGTGGAAACGGCACCTCTTGGCTCTGGCATGCGCCTCAGCGCGCCAGAGGGAGATCCAGCGCTGCGGGCCGAGGTGCGGTCAGGTCTGTTTGGCCACTGGGATCTGCCCGACCATCAGGTGTGCATCACCGCCGGGGCCAAGGCCGCGCTGTTTTCGGTGTTGCGCTCCCTGCCGGTCAGTGGTGCGGCGGTCCTGGTGCCCGGCCCTGCCTGGCCCAGCTATGAAGATATCGTGCGCCTGGCGCGTCATGTGCCGCACCCGGTCTGGACAAATTTTGCCGATGGATTCCGGCTTGATCCGGATGTTCTGGCCGACCATCTGCGCCGCACTGGGGCGCGGGCGGTGTTGCTGGCCAATCCCGGCAATCCGACCGGGCGCATCCATACCCAATCCGAATTGCAGGGCGCGCTGGATGCGTGCCGGGCGGCGGACGCTGTGCTGGTGCTGGATGAAAGTTTTTCGGAAATCCTGTTTGATGCACCCTCTTGGGCCACATCAGTAACCGCCCCCGATCCGGCACTGGTAATCGTGAACTCGTTTTCCAAGAACCACCATCTTCAGGGGCTGCGGGTGGCGGCCTGCTTTATGCATCAAAGCAGGATGGATGACTTCGTCGCCGTGCATCAGACCCTTGTCAGTTCGGCCCCCAGTTTCGGACAGGCCGCCGCCCTTGCCGCCCTGCGCGGTGGACCGGTCGCCAATTATGCCGAGTCGCGGGCGATATCGGCCCGGATCATTGCACGGGCGGGCTGGGCCTGTCAGCCCAATCAGGGAACGTTCTACCACTTCCCCCGCATGCCTGATGCACAGGCAGTCTTGGCGCAACTGCGCGACGCGGGGCTTTTCGCGCTGACCGGATCGACCTTTGGCGCGCCCTACGGCGACCATCTGCGCCTGTGTTTCGGCAGACCCGTCGCTGAGATGGCCGAAATCCAGCGCCGCATCGAAGCGTCAGGCCTGTTGGGGCCGCTTTGAATGGAAAACGTGATCTCTCCCAACACCGGGCAGACCATCGGCCACTGGCATCCCGACAGCCCGAGCCGGATCGATGCGGCGCTGGACAATCTGGTGCCTGCCATCGCTGCCATCGCCGCCCCCGCCGACCGCATCGCCCTGTTGCGCGCAATGGCCGCCAAACTGAACCGTCAACGCGCCGATCTGGCCACCATCATCACGGCCGAGGTCGGCAAGACCCCCACCGAAGCCATGGATGAGGTGGAGTATGCAATCGGTTTTCTTGACCATGCCGCCGCCCACCTACACCCGCTCGAAGAACCCGCCACCAGCCCCGACCACCGTCTGCGCATCGTTCCCGTCGGGCCCGCGCTGGCGATCACCCCTTACAATGACCCGCTGGCCGGGATCGTGCGCAAGATTGCCCCGGCCATTGCCGCAGGGTGCCCGATCATCGTCAAACCCTCGGCCCTTGGACAACTGACCGCCCAATCGCTGTTCGCGGCGGTTGCCGCCGTGGACCGAACAGGCGTTGCTCGCATGGTCAATACGCCCGACCGCGACCTGCTGCACAGGCTGATCAGCGATCCCCGTTTCCGCGTGCTCAGCTTTACCGGATCGACGCCAACGGGTCGGGTGATCGCCGCCGGTGCCGGGTTGAAACGGCTGGTGCTGGAACTTGGCGGCAACAACCCCTTTCTGGTGCTGGAAGGCGCTGATCTGGACCGCGCCGCCACTGATGCCGTCGCGCGCAAGACCAGGGCGGCGGGGCAGGCATGCTCGGCACAGAACCGGATCTATGTCGTGGCGTCGCTGTTCGCGGCCTTCCGCGACCGGTTCCTGGACCGGCTGTCTGCCGTGACTTATGGCGCTTCGGATGCGGGGGCAGACATGGGGCCGGTCCGGTCAGCCCGCGATATCGACCGCTTGACCCTGCTTGCTGCCGGGGCGCCACGGTTCGGTTCACGGATTGGATCATCGCCCTTTGCCTTTGCCCCGGCCGTGTTGGCAGACGATACGCCCCTGCGCCATGCCGAGGCTTTTGGCCCCCTCGTCTCGCTGTGCCCGGTGGCGGATCGGCGGGCGGCGCTTTCTCTGGCCCGGACCGAGGATCAGGCGCTGGTCTGCTATGTCTATGGCGACATTAGCCCCGCCGAACTGGCCCCGCTGCGCTTTGGATCGCTCGGGGTGAACTCCACAAAGGTGCAGGGGGCCGACGTGCCCACCGGGGGCTTTGGATCCGCCGGGATGGGCCGCGAGGGCGGGCATTGGGGCCTGCGCGAATATCTGACAACGATCAATGAGAAATGGGGTTAGGACATGCGCGAACTGGTTACAACAGATGCGGTGCCCGCGTCCACATCGCCTGTGTCGCTGGCCACCAGGGGGGGTGGGATGGTCTGGGTGTCGGGGCAGATGCCACGCGACCCCGCGACCGGGCTGATCCCGGCAGATGCCAGGCGGCAGGCCGAACTGTCGCTGGATCACTGTCTGAAGATCCTTAAAGCGGCGGGGTCCGGCCCGGACAAGGTGATGATCATCTGGGTCTATGTCACGGATCTAAGCGTGAAAGCGGCGGTGAACTCGGTGTTCCGCGACGTGTTTGGCGACACTCCGCCCGCGCGCAATCTGGTCGCGGTCAAGGATATCGGCGATGATGCGCTTGTCGAGATGTCGCTTATCGCGATGGCCTGACCGCGCGGATCAGGATGGCGGCAGCACGGTCAATCTGCTCATCGGTCACGGTCAGCGGCGGGACCAACCCGATCACATTTCCGCCCAAACCACATTCCCAGGTGATCAGCCCCGCCTGCAACGCGCGGCTCCGGATCTGCCGGGTTTGTGGCTGATCGGCCGCCCCCTTGACGTCAAGCACCGGCAGGCCCAGCATCACCCCGGTCCCAACCAGAGGCCCCATCGGTGCGAACGCCGCGCGCATCGCAGCCTCGATCTGCAGGGCACGGGCGGGCAATCCTTCCTTCTCCAGAACATCCAGCATCGCAAGGCTGGTGGCCGCCGCAAAGGGTTGCATCTGGAAGGTCGAGGATTGCGCCCCAGTCCCCCAGCCATGCAAAAGCGCCGGGGTTCCCGCCAGCATCGCACCAGGCATACCGCCCCCGGCAGCCTTGGCCAGGATCACTAGGTCAGGCATTATATCTGCGCCCTCAAAGGCGAACAGGCGGCCGGTCTTGCCATAGCCGGTAAAAACCTCATCCAGGATCAACGGCACGCCATATTGGTCCGCCGCCCGCCGCAACAGGCGCAAAAAGCCCGGCGGCGGCACACGCATCCCGGCGGTGGCCTGCACCGGCTCTGCGATGATCGCGGCCACGTCACCCAACCCCAGGGCCCCGTCCAGAGCCTGTTCCAACGGCGCAAGATCGGCGTCGGGTGCAGGCCAGTCCAGATGGGTGACGATATCGGGTGGCAGCGCAAGGCGGCTGTTGGCGCCGCGTTCGTGACTGATGGCCAAGGCCCCAAGGCTGCGCCCGTGATAGGATCCGGCAAAACCGATGAACCGGTTGCGCCCGGTGGCATGAACCACCGCCTTGATCGCCACCTCGGTCGCCTCGGTGCCATTGGTGGCCGGGTGCAGCACAGACAGGGCGGGGGGCAGAAGATCCGCCAACCGCGTGATCAAAGCCATCTGCACTGGTGACTGAAAGTGCGGGCCAAGGTGCATGATGCCCGTCGCCGCCTGATCGGCCACGGCGCGCAGAATTGCCGGATGGGCATGGCCCAGAACAGACGTACCTGACCCACACGCAAAATCCAGATAGGCTCGACCTTTAGTGTCAAAGAGTTCTGTGCCCGCCCCCCATGCGAAAATCGGTGGATTCGTGCTGAGCGACAAAGTTTTGGTGCCATTGGACAGATGGCTAGCAAGCGTCTTGCGCATTTTGGCATCATCGGGCGGGGGTCCGAACAGCCGCCCCAAGGCAGGTCTGTCATGGCCCTGATCCAGGCTTGGGCCCCGTTGCAGCAACCGGCAGGCATGCCAGACCAGGGCGGCAGGGGCAGTCAGCACCGGCTTGCCCAATTCGGCTTCCAGCCGGGGGATCAACCCGCCCAGCCGCAGGCCGCCGCCCATAAGAAGGATCGCCCCGGCCCCGGCCCGGTCAGCCTGACGGGCCGCGAAGGCCCAGACTTCGGCATCTGTCCCGGCAATCGCCAGTTCGTCATCAAAACCCAACTGATGGCAGGCCACGACATCAACCCCATTGGCACGCAGGAAATCCACCCCGGCTGCGGTCACCCCCGCATCATAGGGCGAGGTTACCGCGACCTGCGTCACCCCCAGATGCGCCAGTGCCGCCAGAAGGGCAGTCGACGGCGTCGTGCCGGCCCGCGCCCCACAGGCCAAAGCCACCGCCCGCCCCTGCGCCAGATCATGGCCCGGCCCCAGAATGAACGACCCGGCATGGTCGCCGATTGCCACCACATCGGGATGCGCCTCGGCCAGCACGCGGGCGGCGGCAACCATGGGCTCCAGCCCGGCCGATGCTTCGAATGTCGCGCGGTTAAGGGGCTGGTCCGGCAAGGTGCCGGGGTAACGCTGGGTCAGCCACGCAACACCATTGGGCAGATAGCGCCAGTATTCATCATCGTTCAACCCGTCGCCGGGCCATAGAAATCCGATCCGGCCCAGATCACCGCGCTGCATGTCTAATGCCCCAGTATATTGTCAAGAAACCGCGCCAGCCTGGGGTGCGGTGGCGTGTCGAAGAACTCTTGCGGCGCGGCTATTGCAACGATTTGACCCTGATCCATAAAGGCCACCCTATCAGCGGCGCGGCGGGCAAAGCCCATCTCGTGGGTGACGACGATCATGCTCATCCCGCCGGTGCCAAGTTCGACCATGACATCCAGCACCTCGCGGATCATCTCGGGGTCCAGCGCTGAGGTCGGCTCGTCAAATAGCATCAGAACCGGATCCATCGCCAGGGCGCGGGCAATGGCCACGCGCTGCTGCTGACCGCCCGACAGTTGCGCGGGCAGTTTATCGGCATGGCCACGCAATTGCACCCTGTCAAGCAGGGTCTCGGCCCGGGCATCGGCCTCAGCCCGGCCAAGGCCGAGCAATTTGCGGGGGCCCACGGCAATATTTTCACGCGCGCTCAGGTTGGGGAACAGGTTGAACTGCTGAAAAACCATGCCAACCCGGCGGCGCAGCCCTTGCAGATCGCCGGGGGCCACGCCCTCGACGGTGATTGTTCCAGCGTCAGGCTCTTCCAGCCGGTTGATGCAGCGGATCAACGTGGATTTCCCCGAACCAGAGGGGCCGCAGATCACAAGACGCTCACCGCGCACCAGATCAAGATCGACGCCGTGCATTGCGGTGAAACGGCCAAAGGTCTTCACCACTCCGCGCAAGGTCAGAAGGGTCATGCTGCAAGGCTCCGTTCCAATCGGCGCGACAGCACCGTCACACTACCGACAATGACAAGATAAAGCAGGGTCATCTGCACCAGAATCTCTATCACGACAAAGGTTTCAAAGATCAGCGCATTGCCCACTTGGGTGATCTCATGCACCGATATAACCGACAAAAGCGCCGACGCCTTAATGACGTTCGCCAATTCGTTGGTCAGCGGCGGCAAGATCCGGCGCAGCGCCTGCGGCAGTAGCAGTTCCAGATAGGACCGCCAGGGCGGAAAGCCCAAGGCCAAAGCTGCCTCCAACTGCCCGCGCCCCAGACTTTCGATCGCAGCTCGCAGTATTTCCACCGCATAGACCGTGCCCACCACCGTCAGCGCTGCAACACCGGTCCAAAAGCCGGACAGGACCAATCCGACCTTTGGCAGGGCGAAATAGACAAAGGCGATGACCACCAGTGGTGGCACCCCGCGCACCACCTCGACAAAGGCTTGCACCAGCCAGCGCAAGGGGCGCGGGCCGATCAGCCGCGCCGTCGCAAGGGGGGGGGCAAGCAGGCAGGCCAGACCCAAGGACAAGACGCTGACCTGCATCGTTATCCACGCCGCGCGCAACATCCGTGGACCGTATTCGGCAAATGTGCCCCAATCGAAACTCATCTGCTGGACGCCAGTCCGCCAGAGGACGCCATCTGCCGCTCCATTAGGCCGGCTATCAGGCTGATCCCGTATATGAATACGAAATAAAGGAACCCTTCGACCACCAGCACTTCAGAAAACCGCAGGTTTGCCGAAATGATCGCCTCGGCCGCCTTGTGCAATTCGAAAAGGGTAATTATCGACAGCACGGAAGACGCTTTAATAAGTTGCGACAATTCGTTCATCACCGGTCCCATCATGCGTCTTGCGGCCTGTGGCAGGATGAACTGGCGCAAAGTGGCCGGTCGGTCAAAGCCCAAGGCGGTTGCGGCCTCCCATTGGCCTTTGTGCACCGATTGCACGGCGGCGCGGCCAATTTCGATCTGATATCCGGCAGAATTGAACACAAGTGCGATGACGCCCATCCAGAACAAAGGCACATCCAAGCCGGTCTTTGGCAGCAAGAAATAGATGGCAAAGATCTGCACCAAGATGGGCGTGCCGCGCACGACGAACACCCAGGCATCGATCAGCCGCGCGGCCCAATGACCGGGCCGCGCCTCGGCGCGAAACGCCCCTAGGGCCAACCCCAGAGGCGTCGCGATGGCAAGTGCAGTCACGGAAATCAGCATTGTCAAGCCAAGGGGCGGCAAAAGCCGCACCATAACCTGTGCCATGAAAACCGGATCCACTACCGCAATCCAGTCTTACCAGGTTGGCGCGGTATCTGGCAGGTTCGCCACGAAGGATTGCCCAAACCACTTGATCTGCAACTCTTCCAGCTTGCCCGACGCCTTCATCCCGGCAATGAATCCGTCAAAAGCCATGCGCAGACTGTCATCTTTCTTGGTAAAAGCGGCCGCAGTCCATTCGCCGCCGAACTTGCCATCGCAGTTCCAGCCCATTGCCATCAGGTCGGGATTTGCCTTAGCAGCCTCCAGCAGCGACACGATGGTCGAGGCATAGCCCGACACCCGCCCCGTTGCAAGCGCCTCATAGGCCAGTGCGTCATTGTCGAACGTCTGTATGTCGCCCTCATAGGTCATGCCTTTTTCAGTGGCGCAATCGGTCAGCATGCCGATTTGCGGCGTCCCCGCACCAGCACCCACGGCTTTGCCGGAAAGGCCCGCGAAATCCGCCGTGCCGCCATCCTTTACCACCAGAAGGCCCGTGGCCGCATCCATATAGGGCACTGAGAAATTCACCTTTGCAAAGCGCTTCTCGGTGGCGGTCATGCCACCCAGCACCATGTCGAACTCGCCCGAGTAAAGCGATTCCAGCACTGTGCCCCAGTTGGTGTCCACCGGTACGGCCTTGACGCCCAAGCTTTCGGCAAAGGCGCTGCCAAGGTCGATATCATAACCGATGATCTCGTTGTTCTCGTCGCGGAACTCGAAGGGGCGGTATTGCGCCTCAAGCCCGAACTTCAATTCGCCTTTGGCCTTAACCTCAGCCAGTGCATCAGCCTGTACCATGCTGGCACCAGCCAGAGTGATGGCCGTGGTAACCAGCATTTTGAGGGTCAGTTTCATCGGATATCCTTTCTTGTGGGGGTTTGTTTCACAGCTTCTTATAATTTGCGGCAGCCATCAGCCGGGCAAGATCGATCCGGGGTCGGCACAGCGCCTCATCCGCATCGAATAGGGATTCCAGCGTCACGGCGATATCGGCAAGACGGGCATCCGAATGCAAGGGTCCGACGATCTGAATGCCAAAGGGCAGTCCGTCAGGCCCTTTGCCACAGGGGATCACTATGGCCGGATTGCCCATCAGCGTCACGCCATAGGCAATCGCCTCCCATCGCAGGTAATTGGCCATCGGCTCGCCGTTGATCTGTTTTGGCCATTCATCTTCATGCCGGAAGGGGGCCACCGAAGCGGCAGGGGTGAACAGCAGATCATGGTGCTGAAAGAACGCCTGTGACGCGCGGTGTATGCGGGAATGTTCACCCATCGCCCATGCTGCATCATTGATGCCAAGCGTCATGGCACGTTCAACCTCATAGGCGACGTTCGTTGCCAAAGAGGCCTTGTCGCGGTCATAAATTTCCTTGAAATCATGCACGAATTCCAAGGACCGCATGACAGCCATCACTCTGTCCACCGTGCTGAGGTCGGGGTGGGCCTCTTCTGCGGCGTGAAAGAACTGCGCCACGCGAGCCATCCTGTCGCGGAACGTCGAGCGCACCCCATTGTCGATGGGGCAAAAGCCTAGGTCTTCTGAAACAGCGATCCGCAGGCATGACAGATCAACCATGCTAGGCGCATCGAACCCCGGATCACGCCGCTGCGACAAGGGATCAAGCGACAAACGGGCCGCCATAGCGGCAAGCAACATGCGGGCATCCCTAGCCTCGCGCCCCATCGGCCCCTCGACGTTGAACGGCGAAAAACCAAACGCCCGCCGTTCATTCGCTACGGTGCCAGCTGAGGGGCGTATGCCGGTGATTCCGTTGAAAGAGGCAGGCGTACGCAAGCTACCCGCAAAATCAGATCCCATGGCCAAGGGCACCATACCCGATGCCAGCGCCACCGCAGTGCCCCCCGAAGACCCCGCCGCCGTAAAGTCCGGATCGTGCGGGTTGCAGGTCGTGCCCCACAGCGGGTTGGCAGATGTCGCGCCAAACCCCAGTTCGGGTATATTCGTCTTGCCCACCACAATCGCGCCCTGCCGTTTCAGGTGGGCCACGATGAATTCGTCCTTGACAATCATATTGTCCCGAAACAGCAAAGAGCCATAGGTAGTCCGAAGTCCGGAAACATCGTTCATATCTTTGATACCAATAGGTAATCCATGCAGCGGTGGCAGATCATCGCCCCGCATCACTGCTGCTTCTGCTTCCCTTGCCTCCGCCATCGCGGCATCTGGGCGCATATCGCAAAAGGCGACCAGCAGCGGGTTCAGATCCGCAATCCGTTCCAATGAAGCCCTCATCACCTCGACGGGCGATATAGCACGGCTTCCGATAAGGCGGCGTAGATCAACAGCAGAGAGATCATTGTGCAAGGTAGCATTCCATTGTCCTGACTGACCGTTCAAATATTGTTGACAATTTACATTATTGCTGTCAACCGCATTATTGCGAAATGTTGTAACAGCCCAGGTAGGGGCTGTGCGCTCAATCGAGGCGCAGTTGTTCGATCAGTTTAGCTGGCTGTCCCATCAGTGTATCGAGCAGAATCCAGCCCTGTTTTCTGGCGGTAGAGATGACGGATCGGATGACGGCGAAGTCGTCGGCGCCGTCGGTTGATCGGAAGCCGCCAGA
>Ga0209702_10005582_pt1 | contig 16958 bp, 14 predicted proteins | sample FRY01_FD_187210 | JGI IMG/M metagenome (GOLD analysis project Ga0209702, IMG submission 187210) | Freshwater microbial communities from Lake Fryxell liftoff mats and glacier meltwater in Antarctica - FRY-01 (SPAdes) (version 2) | ecosystem: Environmental > Aquatic > Freshwater > Ice > Glacier...
GGATCAAAGATGAGGAGTTTGCAGCCGAAGACCAGCGCGAGAAAGAGATCCGCAAGTGGCTCAGCGGCGTCCCTGAAAACCAGCCGATAAGCGCCCCGAAGGGCGAGGGGGAAGAGATTTGGAGCGGTTACAACGTCGTCACCAAAAGCGTCGGCGATCCCGCTCGCCCATGGCGCGCTACCAACTGGAGCCGCTACCCCCGCCCGGAATGGACCCCCGAAGAAGAGGCTGAATATGAGCGCCTTTTTGAATGGACCCGCTCCACGAGTTCAAAGCATCCCGACTTTACGAAAAACTGGGAGAGGCTCAACGACCTCGGAATGCGGGAGACGCTTCCCGGGAAGTGGCGCTGGGTGCCCACAGGGCACCAGGAGCACAAGACCCGCTACGAGGCCCTCGAAGAGGCGCTACGCTCGAGTGGCGGACGGAAACAACCGGTGATCGGGGCCCTCTTCGCATCCACACCCCGCAGCGAAGCGAACACAGAGCGCGATGCCGAATACTTGAACCTCGCGAAAGATCCCGAGGGAAATCGAGATGCTTTGCAGGCGATGGTTGATGAGAAAGTTGCTGGCTCAAGATACAATCGTCGGGGGGCTCGTTTCGGCTTTTACTTAAATGGAGTTCCGCTAGAACCAGGGGTAGGACAGAATTTCGGGCCAGGGTATTATGTTGCCGAAGGAGTCAGCGCATCGCAACTCACCTCCGGTAGCGTTTCGGTCAATCCTGAACCGAATAAGGCCGGGCTAGAGCGTCTTGGGTTGACCCCAAAGGATGTTTCTTACCGAGCCGAGGAAGTGGTCGTCGATGCGATGCGTCCTTTCACGATTGACTGGGTTGGCTCATCCAGCACCCGCCTAACCCCTGCTCAAAAAGCGTGGGTTGACGCTGAAATCATATCTCTCGGAGCGGTGAATAACGCGATCCGGAAAATCCAATGGCTCGGCAATTCTGACCTCGCACGATTACTGAAAATAACTGAATCAGATGCTGCGATTGGAATTAACAACGATCTTTCGAGAGATTACTTGGCTGTAATAGCAAAACTCATTCGGGAAGGGCGATTGCCGTTTGATTCAATACGGGGAATCGGAGGACGGTCCGCTAATGGACCGATGGCATCTGAATTAGTAGTGATGCGCCCTTCGCAAATTAAATCCTTAGCACCTGTCACCTACGACGAATCCGGCAACGTCATCCCACTCTCCCAACGATTCAACCCCGAGAGCGATTCCGTCCTCTTCGCCTCAACCCCTCAACCCCTCAATTCCTCCCCCCCTTCTTCCCGCGCCCCCGGCGAGACCCTCTTCGACGGCGCGCTCAACAGGGTCACAGCCGCGATCGCCGCCACCGACACCGTCCAGGCGTTCAAAGCCAAGCTCGCCGAGGCCTACGAAGCGCCCTTCGCGCGGCCCGTGCATCGGTTCGTGGACTTCCTCCTCAAACAGGCAGTGCCGCTCCAGCGCCTCGACGCCGAGGTGAATGCGATGATGCGTGAGATGGCCGTAAAGCAGGCCTTCGGGCAAGAGGAGGCCATGGATGTCGTCCGCAGCGTTTCCAACAAAGCCAAGTTCAGTGATCTCGGCTGGCCCGCCCAGTATGCGAATGACAAGGGCATGAAAAAGCGCCTCTTCCTCGCCATGCAGGGCAAGCTCGCCATGGACACCCTGCCCGCCGAGGTGCAGGCCATCGGGACCGAACTCCGCCGCCGGCTCAACGTCACCGCCCTCGAGGCCGTGGCACAGGGGCGGATGCACCCCGACACCTTCCGTGACCTCCGCGACACCTACATGCCGCACTACTACTACGATACCGAGAAAGCCGCCGCCGGCAGCCTCTTCGCGCGCATGAAGCTGGGTCTCGGCGACATCATGGCCCAGCGATCAACGATGTGGCGCATCGAGGACATGGAAGCCCGCGATCCATTCACCGGGGAAGATGGAGCCCTCGTGACCTGGGACGACAAAGGGAAGAAGGTGCGCTTCCGCGGAGAGGACCACCGCAACGCCTTCTATCGCGACTTCATCCGCGAGCGTGCCGTCGATCAGATCAAGACCCGCGGCAAAGTAGCGGCGTTCTCACCCGCGACCCGTGCCCAGATCGAGACACTCACCCCCGCCGATCTCAACCGCCCCGACAAACTCACCGACGAACTGCGCGGCTACGCGAAGCGCGTCGAGCAGGAGATGAAGTTCCGCTACCGCAAAGGCGACCCGCTGAGCGATGAGGATCAGGAGAAAATCGGGCTCATTCAAGATCCCGTCTACGCCGTCGCGAAGCAACTCGCGAGCATGGCCCACGACAATGCCACTGCCGAGTTCTTCAACGGCCTCGCCGCGGTCCCCGGGATCGTCGGCCAGCCCGACACCGCCGGCTACGTCGAGTTGCCGAACAACCGCAAGCTCGGCCGCCTCGCCGGGAAGTGGGTCAAGAAAGACGTGGCCGAGGAAGTGACCCAACTCGTCAACGCCCCCAGCGACCTCGCCCAGTTCTACGACGGCGTCATGGCGCTTTGGAAAACAGGCAAGACCGTCTACAACCCCGGCACCCACGTCCGCAACGTGCTCGGAAACGTGCTTTTCGCGCAGATGGCCGGCGTGAACCCGCTCGACCCGCGCAGCCGCATCCACTACGCGACCGCATGGACCGCGATCCGCAAGGGCGGGCCCCTGCTCGAAGAGATGTATAAGGAAGGCGTCCTCGGCGGCGACTTCCTCACGGCCGAGTTGAGGCAGGATCTCGCCGAGATGCTCCCCGCTCTCGACATCGAGACCGGCGACGACTGGCTGATGAAGGTCTCCGCCGGCGTCGATAACATCATGCACCGCACCGGAGTCAAACAGGCCAAGCGCAAGATCGAAGGTGCCTACCAGATGGAGGACGAACTTTTCAAAGCAGCGTCCTACCTTCGCGCCAAATCCGCCGGCATGACCAACGCGGAGGCAGCGACCCACACCCGCAAGTGGTTCGCCTACTACGACCAGATCGGGACCAGTAGCACCATTCGCGTATTGCGCCGCACTGCGATGCCGTTCTTCTCGTTTCAGCGCGAGGCGATACGCATTCTTGGCAATGCCGCCCGCGAGCGCCCCGCCTCGCTCGCTTTCGCAATGGCGGCGCCGGTGATCCTCTCGGCACTGTCCGCCGCCGCTCTCGGACTCGACGACGAGGACTACGAGAAGATCCGCAAAACCGCGATGAAGGGCATGGGCAAGTTCTTCGCCCGGGATTACCCGCTCTTCGCCATCCTCCTTCCCACTCGCTCCAACGAGGGCCGGCTACAGCAACTCGACCTTACTAACGTGATGCCGTTCGCCTCGCTCCTCGGCAGCCGCATGGAGATCGACCGCGGCACCCCGCCGTGGCAGCAACTCGCCCTTGAGCTTATCACCGGTTCACCGATCACGGGTATCCCGCTCGAGATGGCCTTCAACAAGGACACCTTTCTTAACAAACCGATATGGGAGGAGAACATGACCCGCGGCGAGCAGGCCGGTGCAGCATTAAGCCACGTCTGGCGCGATGCGGTGCCCCCGCTCGCCCCTGGTGGCAGCGGGTGGAACATGGCAGCACAGGCGGGTGACCGCTACAGCAACAAGTCTCTCGAGCGGCGCAATGCGGCGCAGAGCTACCTCCGCGCCCTCGCCGGGATCGATGTCCGGAACGCCTCGCCGAATCTCTACGCGATGGCCGACCAGTTCCGCACCGACCGGAATCTGCCCTCGCCCGACTACGGCAACTCATCCACCACGCCCGACAGCCGAGCCCGCGCCCGGATCTGGGCGCAACTCGTGCAAGACGCCCCGAACGAGCGCGCCATCGCCAAGGAGCTTGCCTTCCTCCGCAGCCGGGGCCGCCCCATCGAGAACGACCGGGATCTCAATCGCCTGCTCTTTTTCAAAAATCCCATCATGGTGATCGACGGCGACGACAACCAGCGTGCCTTCCGGCGCAGCCTCTCCCCCGAGTCGGCTCAGGTGCTACGGGATGCCGAGGAAGAGTTCGCCCGCATCCAGCGCCAGAGCGGCGGCATCCTCCGCCAGGCGCAAGCGCTCAGTAAGACGATCACCATCCCCACCCCCCGAGCGGCATTGTGAAAACGAAACCCGCAAAACCGCTCCTCGACGAGGCCCCGGAGTTCGCCTTCGGGATAATCCGTCAGCAGCAGCCATCTTCCATCACCTGCGTGCAGACGTGCCTCGCGATGGCCTTGAGCGTCGATGTCGCTCGCGTGATCGCCGTCTTCGGCGCGGCAGCGATGAATCAAGAGCAACTCACCAGCGCCCTGACCCGTTGCGGCGTGTCGTGGAATCAATTCATTCACGGCACCCCGATTTTCGACGGGTGGTATTTCGCCGTGGTCCCGAGCCTCAATAATCGGGGCGGGAATCATCAGATACTCATTCACCTCCATGGCGGCATGACCGTCTTCGACCCATCGGGAGCGACCCGCTACCGGACCGACGGCAGTGACCTCGCCGGGTGGAGCTACCTCACCCCGTTCTGGCCCGGCGGCACCCTTCCGGAACCCCCGACAGCCCTTTCCGAACTTTCCTGACCCCACCATGAACATTGATCCCATCACCGACGACTTCGACGACGACACCCCAATCTCCCCCGACAAGCCCCGCGTTGTCTTCCAATCTCCTTACCGTCTCTCCGTCCCGCAAGAAAACGCCCTCGTGGAGGAGGCCATGCAGCGCCTCGAAGACCTCGAGAAAGAGCTGGGGCGCGATCTTGTCGGTAATATGGACTGGTGCAGCAGCGCCTCGACCGACCAGGTCCACGCCGGGAGCAAGACCTTCCTCGGCCGCCGGCAACTCTACGAACTCACCTACCACAATGAGGTAGAGTGGCGGGCCCAGATCCTCGGCGGCATCTTCGAGGAATCCAACTGGGTCGTGCCGATCAGTCGCCGCATCGTTTCACACCAGGTGGCGCGCGCCAACAGCCACTTCTTCGGGAGCGATCCGTATTTCTCCGCCGACATCCAGGCAGTAGGAGTGGATCCCGACCTCAAAAAGACCGCCGAGCGCTGGGTGCGGTCCAAGTTTGCCGACGCCGGCGTGCAGGCCGTGCTCGAGGGAGCGACGGAGAGCGCCTTCATTCGGGGCGAGTCGGTCGTGAAGCGAGGGCACCGCAAGCAGGAAGACTTGTTCGAAGCCGAGATGGAGATCCTCATCGACGCCACAACCAACGAGCCCGTCCTCGACAGCAGGGGAGAATACATCACCCGCGATCGCCGGCGGCGCATCATTCAGGAAGTCGTCGAGAACAGCGGCGTCACGCGCCTGATGCCAGCGCCACCGGCAATGACCACGCGAGACGTGGAGATCGTCGAGGACGATCCCGGCACTATCCTCCCGCCCCGCACCGCTCAGAAATACGAGACCCGCATCGTCCCCCGCCGTCAGGTGCTCTACAGCGGCCCCTATGCCGAGGAGTGCTACTTCAAAGACATCCTCATCCCCCTGACGGCCAAAGACATCGACAGCGCATCCACAGTCTGCCATTGCTACGACACCAGCGTCGTCGAGCTGGCCGACCAGTGGCGGCGGGAGAGCGCCGGGCTCGGCGAGGCGGAGCGCAACGTCGATACCCAGAACGCCGTGCGCGCCATCATGGCGATGCGGGGGAACCGAAGTTCGCAAGAAGTGGGGAGCCAGTCTCTCGAGGCCGGGGCCACCAGTCTCTACCGCACCGAACTGCCCGAAGATCAGGCCGGTTACCATGGGCAGGTGATAACGCAGCCCGAGCACGCCAGCGCGAAGGTGGTGGAGTTCTGGATGCGGCACGACGCCAACGGCGACGGCATCCTCGAGAACATTCTCCTCGTGCTCGATCGCGAGAGCCGCACCCCGATCTTTTACGACTACCTCGCGAACGTCACCCCCGACGGCAAGCGCCCCTTTTCCGTGCAGCGCATCAACCCCATTTCGGGCCGGTGGTACGGAGTCGGCAGTATGCAGGCCTTCGACATGATCCAACGCATTGCCGATTTGCAGATGAACCGGTGGAACTTTGCGCAGGGGTCCAGTGGGCGCGTCACCTTCTTTAATCGTCACACCATTGTCGGCGGAGAAACTGATAAAGAACTCGAGCTCAACTGGGGTGAAACCTACGAGCTCAAAGAGGGATTCACGGCCGCAGATGCAATATCCTACGTGACACTGCCCGAAGTGCGGGGGGAAGACCTCAAGTTAATGCTCGATTTCTACCTCCAGATGGCGCATTCCATGAGCGGTGTGCAGCAGCCCAACGACGTGGGTGTCCAGGCCAGCGAGGCCAGCAAGACCGCGACATCGATCATTCAAATGACTAACGCCGGGCAGGAGATGTTCGGCCAACTCCTCAGTCACCTCACTCCCGGCATCACTGATGCCGTCAACGGGCTTGCCGAGATCGCGATCGTCCGGATGGAGGAGAACGACCCCTATTCGTGGTCCGATGGCGAGCAGCAGCAGTTCGCGCTTTTCGACCGTAGCCTCGTGGGCGAATACCGCCTGCGCTTGCGCCTGCTCCTCAGTAAGTTCAAAGCTGAGCAGGAGAAAGTGGCGCTCAATCAGGGCCTCGATCGCGCCGTGGAATTTTACACTCTCATTCCCGAGGCGCAGGTGCGGCTCGCGAAGATGTATCAGGCGTTCCTCCGCGCCCTCGACTTCCCGAACGTGGACGAACTGATCGTCCCGAGCGGCATGTTGCCGCCGCCTGGTGGCGACCCCGGCTTCGATGCCACGACGACCCCCTACGGCGATCCGTCCACCCGCAGCGATCCCGCCGCGTTCTCCGGACAGATGGAAGGTGGCATGGCTGGCGGGATCGCCGCCGCAGGTGGCGCGGCAACCGCGTGACTTACCCCCCATGAGCGAACCCGAAGACGACGAACCCGAAGACGAAGGCACCGCCATCGCCAAGGACGTGAACGATTGACACCCCGAAACCAGCCCACACCATGAACATTTCCGACATCGACCTCCAGACCCAGCACCTCACCACCTTGCGGGATCATCCCGGGTGGCGCGACATCATCGTCCCCAAGCTCCGCGCCCGCATTGCCTCGCTCGAAGTGGCGCTCGTCGCCTTTCCGGCAAAGATCACCGGCGAGGAGACCGAGCAGCACCGGCACGAGCGGCAGATCCTACAGTCCATCATCGACCAGCCCGAGACCCTGCTGCGCTCCTTCGCCGAGAACCGTCGCCTCCTCAGTCGCAGGCCCGCCACGACCGAGACCGACGGTGCCGTGGAAATTTCGTAGAAATCACTTGCGTCCCATCCATAGGTATTTCGATTCCCCGTAATACCGCAGCCAATCCGAGGTGTTATACCCGGCTCAGCAGCACGCAGGCAACCGACTACGAATCCATGAGCGAGCAAACCATTGCAGCCGACACCGACAACGAAGAGGAGATTCCCTTCGATGAGTTTGTGATCCACGACTACAGTGACGAGACCGTTGATGCTTCCGCCACGGTTGAGAGTGATGTTCTTCACTCCACTCCCACGCTAACCGACGACGACCGCGAGACCCGCGAGACGTTGCAGCCGGTGACAGCGCGGCGTCCCGATCCCTCGCAGGATCTCGACGCGTTCCTGGAAGGAGCAGACATCGATGAACTGGAAAGTCTCGCCCGAGATTTAGCCCGCATCCCCCTGCCGCCGTCGAGCGAGGTCGATCTCAGTATCGATCCAATGGGCGATCTGCCCGAGCCCGTCACCGAAGTGGCCGCTACCGGTCCGGTGAAGTTTGCCCCCGTCGAGATGCCTACCGGCATCGCGCTTGAGGAAGAAAAAGCCCCGCCTGCCCGTGCTAAGGTGAAGCTCACCAACGATGATGACCGCGACGTGGTCTTCACCGCCAAAGAGCAAGGTATCACCCTGCTCGCGGCCGCTCAGATCGTGCTTGCCAAAAAGAGTGCCACTGCCGCTGCCGCCCTCGACGATCTCGTTGAGATTGACGAGCCGATTCCGGCGGCCAATAAACCAGCCGCCCCCTCGCCTGCCGGAAGCCCTGCTACCGTGGCCGAGGCCGAGGCCCGCCTCTACGAGATGGACGCCGCCGCCGACAGCGCGCAATTCCGCGAGTACGACGACGAAAAAGCGTTCACTCTCCGGGAGGAAATGCGCAACCTCCGCCGCAGCATCCCCGCGATCGCCGCCGCCGAGAAGCAGTCCCGTGACAGTGAATTTGCGTCAGCTCAGGCCAGCTACGAGACCGTCTACGATGCGAATGAGGCCAAGGCACGGGAAGTATTCCCCGAGCTTGCGAACGCCGCCGACCCCATCCATGCAGAGATGGTGCGTCTCGACCTCGAGGCACAGACCAACGACGTAGCCCTCTACGGCTCACCCACCAAATTTTTCGACCTCGCCGTCGAGGCCCGCCGTTCGCTGGCCCGCCGCGGAGTCACTTCCACCAGTTCCTCGATGTCTGCTCCCGCCGGGGCAGCCGCACCTGTATCCGTCAGCTCGCCTCGCAATCCCGTGGCCCGTGGCGTTAGCGCGAGCCCTTCGGCCCGCGCTACCACCGCACCCCCGGCGACACCCCGGCTAGAGCAACGGATCGAGGAAGCGACGACCTCAGACGATCTCGCGGAGATCTATGCCCTCATGCGGCACTGATCCCCCCATCGTCTCGACGTAGTCGCCAGACCGGCCCGTTTGTCCGCCCCGAGGTGTGTGCCTAACCCCACACCCCACCCCCTCATATCATGGCTGACAACGATTTTATTGTATCCCCCAACACTGGAGCCTCGCTCCTCGCATCCGACGCTAATTCCGAGCGCAAGCTCTGGAAAAAGACCGTCGATATCTCCGAGTCCGAAGAGGACTTTTACCAACAACTCGAAGGCAACCGCCCTGACAGTCTCATCGAGACCGTCACCGACACCGCCGCAGGCAAGGGCCAGTCCATCACGTTCAGCGTGACGAATGGCTTCTACCAGGAGGGCAAGCACGGAGACGAGAACTTCGAAGAGCCCGCCGACTTCGAGAAGATCGTCGTCAAATCCAACCAACTCTCCGTTGATTTCGTGCGCCACGCCGTTCGCTACAACGAGCGCATGGAAGAGCGCATGGGCTTGCGCTACGAGCTCGTCAACAAGATCCCGGCCGAACAGGGCAAGTGGATGGGGCGGAAGAAATGCCGCGCCACTGAGATGAAGTGGATTCGCAAAGCAAAAGCGAACTCCCACAACTTCGCTTGCGCCGGCGGCGGCAGCAGTGTGGACGAACTCGGTGGTGCCAACGTGCTGGGTTGGGACGACTTCGTTGATGTCAATGCCATCCTCGTTTCCCACGGCGCGGCTCCCGCAATGCTGGGCAAGATCGGCAAAAACCGCATCAAGCGCTACGTCACGATCGCCCCTCACATCGGGTTGCGCAGTCTCAAGAAAGATGAGAACTATCTCGCGGCCCAGCGCGATGCAGGCGAGCGCGGCGAGAGCAACAAACTCTTCACCGGCGGCTTCGAAGACATCGACGGGACCATGATCCTGTCTCGCGAGATCCTCGACCACGACGGTGACGGCCCTCTCGGCGCCGCCCTCGCACCCAAGCTGCGGCTCTCTGCCGCCGTTACCGCGGGCACCACCACGTTTGATGTCACCGGCGGCACGAACACCAAGGTGCTCTACACGGTCGACTTCCCGAACCACGCGTTCAAATACAACGCGAGCGACGCCGAGGCGACCGCGACCGATCCGTTCTACCTCCTCGTCGTGAACCCGCCCAACGCGCCCACTGATCCCGGTAAAATGGGATTTTACAAGTGCGTCGGCAACACCGGCAAGGCCATCACCATCACTGAGCGTCTCGCCGCCGCAGTCAGTGGCATCGCGAACACCACCGTCGGCAGCGTCGTGTGGAACACCGCCAAGTGGCTCAACAAGACCACCGACGTTCACCCCGCCGGTGCCATGGCCTACTTGGCGAATGCGAAAGGGCAGCCGATCGGGTATTCGATCTTCACCGGAGCCTGCGGCATGCGTCGCGGCTACGGCAAGTATCGCAACGCCCGCGCCACGGACAGCAAGGAGGGCAAGTTCATCAATGAGTCCTACATTGTGAGCGTCTTCGGCATGCAGCCCAAGATTAACCTCCGTGAAGAGTTCCCCAACTTCATGGTGCTCTGTCACTCCCTAGCCTATCCAGGCACTCCCATCCCGACGGATCTTTGATCCCTTTTGTTGGTGCAAACGCCGGCGGGGAAGGTTTCGGGCCTTCCCCTCACCGGGCGGGAAAAATTTATTCCCCGCCGGCTACCGCACCACACCCTCTTACCCCCGAGACCACACCCTATCGCACCCATTCTTTTCCACCACTCGACCCCACACTGCCATGGACCCGACCGACACCCCTGATTCTCCTCTTTCGTTCCCCATTCACTTCCTCGTCATCAGCTACGTGCGCCAAGGCCAGGGCCGGGCCTTGCGCGAGATCGGGGCGTTCCGGTTCTGCGATGTGCTCGACTGCTGCGTCTACGACAGCCGTGGCTACGATCCCGAGTCACAGATCGACATGGAGGCGCTCGACAAGGCGCAGGCAGACATCGGCAAGTCCGTGCGCCTCGATTTTAAACGTGTCCGCGTCTTGCCGGCCGCCCACATCCTCGGTGCCTACGATCGCCAGATCGCCGAGCAGACCGTCCTGGCGGGAGTCATTGACGCAGACCGCGCCGAATCGATCCGCCTCGCCGAGCTGGCCGAGATCGCCGCCAACGCCCCCGCATCCCCGCCCGAGGCCGACCCTCGTAAGAAGGGATTCATCCCGCCCGCCGGCGAAGAGGGCGACGAAGAAGAAGTCCCGCCTTACAGCGAGTGGAAACTCGCCGAACTGCGCGCCGAGGTCGAGCGCCGCGGACTCGAGCCGCCCACCGAAAAGCCCAAAACGAAAGCGCCGTGGATCGCCATCCTCGACCTTGACGATACGATCGACGAAGCGGTCGCGGCGGCCAACGCTGGCGATCCCGCAGCCCTGTAACCCACCCTCCCCTTAACGCTCGACCCACCCTCCCCGCCCGATGACATCCGCCGAACTCAAAGCGCGACTCCTGCGTATCATCGGCATCAATCAGGCGGGGAGCGCGAGCGCCTATCAGATCGATAGCGTCGTTCACGCCATCAATCACGCCTACCAGGTTCTCTGGCAGGATGTGCCCAAAGAGCGGCGGGCCGCTTACACTCGCCGCCCCGAGACCGTCACTGTCTCGGTGGGCAACACCTCCGTCGAGCTCGACCCGCTCATTGCCTCCGTCCTGCCGCCGGTGCGTCGACTGCCCGACCGCGTCCCGCTCAGCCCCTGCTCGCACCGCAGTGAGATCGAGTGTTACGGCCTGCTCACCGGGCGAAAGGTCACCGACGCGCTCAGCGGTCCCCCGCAGGTCTACTTCCTCGAGTCGCGACATCAGGCCATGGCTGACAGCCTGCGCCTGACCCTTTACCTCGCCCCGGCCCCCGCGAGTGATACCGAGATCGTGATGGATGTTGAGATCCACGCCCCATCCATCACCGCCGCGAATCTCTGCTCTGCCAGCCCCGTCGCCCTGCAGATCCCCAACGACTACGCCGAGTCTCTGCTCTACCCCATCGCGGCTTACCACCTCGCCACCGTCTCGACCGAGTTCCGCCAGCCCGAAAAGCTGCCCGCCATCGAGGCCGAGTATGAAAGGGCGAAGGCCCGCCTCGGCATCACCGACCCCGCCGTCGTTGCCGCAAAGACCGTAGTGAAGCCCGCCGATCGATAAACCCTCCCGAGAGATGACCACATCCGAAGCCGCCTACCGCCTCCTCCGCCACTGCGTCGTCAGTGACTTCGCCGCCCTCACTGTCTCACAGGGAACGGAGCTGATGGGTGCGCTCGGCTATGCCGTGGGCGAATACTTCCGCTTCGGGCCCGCCATGCTGCGGCAGACCACCGCCAGCGCCACCCTACCGGGACCGAAGACCGTCACCGGCATGTCCATCGCCGCTGGCGGCCTCGAAGTGACGAGCGGCACCCCTTTCGGGCTCAGCCAGCGCGGCGCATCCCTCGAGATCGCGGGAGACACCAACGTCAACGAGATCGTCTCCACCGTCGGCTGGCTCAATCCCTACCAGGGGTCCACCGGCAGCGGCAAGAGCGGAATCGTCTACGGGGATTGTGTGCCTATCAGTAGCCGCATCATCGAGCGCCTCCTTTCCGATCCGTGGATCCTCGACAATTCAGGTCGCAGTGACGCCCGCCGCACATTGCAGCGCATCGACGACGAACACCGCGAGCCTTCCCGCACCCGCAACACGAACGGCACGCCCTCGTATTACGCCATCCAGCCCACCGGTGTTTCCCGTGGCGCCACGACCCAGTGGCTCATGCGAGTATGGCCCCGGCCAGAAGAGCAACTCGTCATCCGCTTCGAGTGCGAGGTGCAGCCCGATATGTTCGACCGGCACAACATTTCCGAAGTCGTCCTCGACCTCCCGTTTCCCGACGTGCAGATGGAGACCATCATCCTCCCGCTCGCCGAAGAGCGGCTCATGGCATCGACACTGCTCGACGAGATCAGCGATCGCATCGCCGCCACCCTCACCCGGGACGCCGATCGCGCCCGCGGTCACCTCCGCGCTATCCCTCGTGACCACGGCAAGCCCGCCGGCCGGTTGCGGACCCGCCACGGATTCTAACCACCATGTTCGCAGACCTACAGACCGATCCCGACTTTCCCGCCTGGGCGATGGATGGCGATGAATCGTCTCTCCGGAATCAGGAAACGATGGTCAGGCAGGATGAGGTCGCCGAGTTCCTCATGCAATGGGCACCGATTGAGATCACGTCCGCCGACGGCCGCAGTTACTTTGTCCTCGCGAGGCCGAGCGCATCAGATGACTTGGCGGCACCTTGGACTCTCTACCAACAGGGCAATCAGTGGCTCATGCGTCTCGGGCGGATTTTTACTGATCCCGGGGATGCTGAAAAAGTCGCGCCTATCGTCAATGCCGACGCGGCGATCTCCGTGAGCGCCAACTCCGTCGTTTACCTCGAGATGTCGGGGTTTCCGGATAAATACACCATCACCCTGAAAAGCGGGAGTCGCTGGACGGGATACCCCGAGACCATTGAAATGAGCAGTAAGGCAAACGACCCGCCGCCCGTCTTGAAATTCACCCGGTTTTTATTGTGCCGCATCCTCGGCAGTGAGAATGAGCACACGGCACCGTTGGCGAAAAATCTTCACGCCGAGTATGTCCGGCGCAGTCCCGACGTAATGCTCGGTTGGGGTGCCCGCGCCTTCACTGACGGCACCGGACGAAGGGCGACGGTTCCCATACTTATATCCCTCTGATGTTAACCTTGATCATTACCGTCATGTTCACCTTCCTCACGATCGGCGACCCATTTTCTCCTGAAGGCGGGGGCGCGGAGCAGATGAGAGCCAGTGCACCTATTCCCGTCCGCCACCCCGCCCTGCCCGGCCAATTTATCTTCGCGGCAAATGAAGACCCTATATCCATACTGAACCTCCTTGAGTTCGGGAACGAGACACCGCTTAAAACGGCCCCCTATTTCGACCAGGAGCGTGAGGAGGGGGATTCCCAGTGGTTTCCCGGCACTTTTGATGCACCCCCCCAGATCATTCTCGACCATCTCACAGGAAAGAAGTTCCGCATCACCATTGACATTGATACCGCATGGGGAAACCACCATGACGCATTCGAAATGGAAAAGGGCCAGTCGCGTTCCACTACTACGGGCGCGGGCGGAGAGGTGATATCAGAGACGCTCCCAGCGCCGGATGAGCCTTTCCTGGACCAACTCTTTCATCACGGTGGGGGCGCCACCACTCCGTTTAGACACCCTTCATGGAGTCTCTTGTGCCGTGCCGGCTTCGACCCGGATAAAGGCGGGTATTCCCCCGACGCATGGGGGCTACTGGGTAGTGGGTTTGTCGACTTGGCGCCGCTAATATTCCTCCAGTTTCAGTGGGGCACGTATAATTCATACCTCGGTTACGACGGGATGGGCAAGCGGTGGCGATCCCCCTTGATCGCTCGAGCTAGAGTGTTTGAGAGCTTCGAACCAGCCGAGGGGGCGGATGAAGACGCGGAGCCGCGACCCCCGGAAGTGAGGGCCGCATGGGAGTGCAGCCCCCTCATTATCACACCCGGCAGCAGCGGCTTCCCCGTTGACTCGACGCCGCCCGATGATCTGCCGCCCTTTGCCAGGCAGCCTATATTCACTTTTGAGGCACTCGAGCATATCGACGACTTCCTTTCCTTCGAACGAGCCTGACACCATGCACGACCTCACCGAAAAACAACTCTCCGCGACCATCTTCGAGGTCGTGAAAGAGATCAATCGCGGACTCTGGCTCGCCGATCGACGCGGCGGGGCCCTCGGTGGCATCGGGGTCAATCTACCCACTACCGTCTCGATTAAGGCGCGGGTCACTGCGTTCCCCGGTCAGGTCATCGTCGAGACCATCAGCGTCTCGCAGGCCGGCGAGCAGCGCACCAACGGCACTGAATCCGGGACGCAGGATCAGAGAGGCAACACTAACACGGGTCAGTCCGGCGGCAACACCAACGACACCACCAACACCTACGGCGAGGTCTAACCCCCTTTAAAACAACATGGCAGCCGCTCTAAAAAGAACCGTCACCAAATCCAGTAAGGGGCAGGCATCACAGACCATCTCGCAGCAGAATCAGCATCGCAGCGGATCCAGTAGTCAGATCACCGCCCCGCGTTCCGACACCCAGACCGTCAGCGCCGGGATCGTCATGGACATCGCCTTTGACTTTACCTTCACCTCAGTAAAGCCCGTCACTCCCGAGGGCGAGACCGAGGCGGAGAGCTGCTAAACCACCACCTTTCTAAACCGCACCCCTACTTTCCCTCCCATGGCCGCAGGCACCATCCAGACCCGTATCCCCGAGCGATTCACCTCTGTCATCGAGAGCAGTGGCACGGGCGTTTACGCGTGGACGCGCGACGGCGACGGGGCCCTCGTCCCGAGCGGCAATGCCGATCTCACCGCCGGCCAGGCGTGGGAATACGATGGCAGTGGTAATCTCGTCCCCACCGGTGACGCCATCACTGACGATCCCTATTGGGAGTATGACGGCGGCGGTAACCTTGTCCCGATCGCATGAACATTGTCCCCCTAGAGAGCAGCGACACCCTCGGCACCAGCGGCAATCCCTACGCCGCTGTCTACGTGGGCACCGCCTATGCCGGCGGGACCGAGTTGGCCAAGATCACCCGCAAGCTCGACGACTTCGCGACCCCCGACGACAATACGGACCTCGACGCTACCTCCGGGCGGCACGGGCTGCTTTCCAAGCTCGACAAGATCAAGCTCGACACCATCCTCCTCGCCCAGATCACTGATGGCGACATGGGCAAGGCCACCTACGACCCCACCAACGTGAACGCCGACGCCTTCGCGATGGCCAACATGCAGGGCAGTGTGACGACCGCACAGATCGGGACCGCGCAGGTCACCCTCGTGAAGTTGGCCGATCTCGCGGAATCCACCGTGATCGGGCGGGCTGCGGGAGCTGGGCCTGGCGTTCCGGTGGCACTGACAGCGGCGCAGCAGCGGGCGGCGGCGGGGCTGGGGACGGCAGCCACGACGGCCGCGAGTGACTATGCGACGGCAGCGCAGGGAGTCGATGCAAGGACGCCGACCGCGCACAAATCGACTCACGCGACGGGCGGCACGGATGTGCTGACGCCAGCCGACATTGGAGCCGCTACGGCGGCGCAGGGAGTCGATGCAAGGACGCCGACCGCGCACAAATCGACTCACGCGACGGGCGGCACGGATGAGTTGACGCCAGCCGACATCGGAGCCGCTACGGCGGCGGCGGCGGCCAATGCACAGAGCACCGCAGATGATGCCTTCACTACCGCCAGCACCGCTGCCACCGACGCCAGCACCGCCATCAGTGACGCAGCCTCTGCCCTCGCAACAACGAATTTCATCACCGTGACTCAGGCCGTCGATCTCGACACGATGGAGAGCGACATCGCGGGCAAGGCGGCGACATCCCACACGCATGGGACGGCGGGCATCGATGATGCGGCCGTCACCCTCGTGAAGCTGGCGGATCTGGGCGCGGGGACTGTCCTCGGGAGGCCGGCGGGCGCGGGGACGGGCCCGGTCGTGGCGCTGACTGCGCTGCAACAGCGGGCGGCGTCGGGGCTGGCAACGACCGACGCAGTTACTTTCGCTGGCTTGACCAGCGTCGGGGCGTCAGGCAATTTTACAGTTTCGGATGGGAGTATCTTAGACACTACCAGAAACGCCTTGTATCTTGCGTATTCAAGGAAAACTATCGATTTTAACAACGGTAGAATGAGACTGAGCGCTGATGGCACGGTCACTTTAAGTGGATCTGATGCCGGCTTCTCTCTGGCCGACCGAAACGCAGTCACCGGAAACTTCACCGTTTATAGCACTAACGGAAAATTGCGCTTTTTTAACGGTTCCGATCTTTTTACTCTAGCTGAAACCACCGGCGACATGGTTGTATCGGGTTCCGTAAAAACGCCAGGATACCTCGCCAATGGCATCACGACCGTTGCGTCACTCCTCGCCGCCGCAACCTATCCCCGTTACCGCATCTGGGTCAGTGACTCGACCGTCGCGGCCTCCGGCAATTTCGCGGCCATCGTCGGGGGCGGTGGCGGCAACACCGTCGAAGTCAAAAGCAACGGCACCAACTGGGTAATCTGTTAGAAAATCATGAAACTGAGACAAATCATTCTGAATCTCTCCTACGAGGGAGCCATCGCCAACACGAGCGTCGTCGAGTTCGACGGGCCGGATAAAAACCTCCCGCCCCGAAACGCCACACCAGAAGACATGGCCCTCATCGGCGATGCTACCAGCGCGGGCTATCTCGCCCGCATCACCGAACTCGAAACGGAAGCTGCAACACTGGACGCCGTCCGCGCCGAACTCGCCGCCTCGCAGGCCA
>Ga0209702_10005586_pt1 | contig 16946 bp, 23 predicted proteins | sample FRY01_FD_187210 | JGI IMG/M metagenome (GOLD analysis project Ga0209702, IMG submission 187210) | Freshwater microbial communities from Lake Fryxell liftoff mats and glacier meltwater in Antarctica - FRY-01 (SPAdes) (version 2) | ecosystem: Environmental > Aquatic > Freshwater > Ice > Glacier...
AATTCTTACATACGCTGGTATAACGAAAAGCGCATCAAAATCTCCCTTGGCTCACTCAGTCCGCTCGAATATCGAGCGAGCCTCGGACTTACGGCATAAATCAGTCTAAGATTTCCGCCGCACCCCCTGGTGGTCAATTCGAGGCCGGCGTCAACAGCCATGGGTCTTTAATCACTCTCGCGAGAGTCGCTCGGCGGGCGCCCACAAGGCGAGCACCGCGTTGAACTCGGCCGCATGAAACACCCTTGCGTCCGGCCCCGTTGCATCGCCGGCGAAGCGTCCGAGCCGCGCCGCGCAGTCGAAGAAGCCCGGCGCCGGCAAGCCGCGGCGCGCCTTGCTGATGACCATGGCCGCGATGAAGGGGCGGTCGGTCGCCGCGTCCTCGGCCATGATCTGCTCCAACGCCTGCGTGACTTGATGAATGGTGTTAGGGGGCGAGAGCAGTAGCCCTTTGGCCGCCTCCAGATAGGTGATCGGTAAGCGCAGGGGGGCGAGCGCTTGAAGATGCGCTCGAAGCCGGCGGGCGAGCGTTTCAGGCATGCGGTCCTCAACGGTCGTCGTCGCAGCGGGATCCCAAGCGGTGACAGTCATGACGCGGTCCGGACGAGGTCGAGCAGACTTGGGTGATCGGTGTTGGCCGGCGGGGCTTTGGCGGCGGGCGCGATGCTCTCGACCAGCATGAAGGACAGCCGCTCGTGCCAGGTGCCGTCGGGATCGACCACCACGGTCCAGGCTCGCGTGCGATACCTGAAAGTAAGACGTGTGCGTCCGGCGTCCTCGTTGAGGCCAGTCTCGGCGACGCTGGAGACGATGCCCTTGCGCATCTCGGCCTTCAGCGCTTCGACCGACAGGCCGAGCTTGGGCGCGAGCCGCTCGGCATCGATGGTGATCTCGCCGTTTACGATGGTGATCGCTGCAGTTGGATCGGACGGCATGGCTAACTCCCGTGCTAAATTGTTGCGTCGTCCTCGATTAACTCGACCGCCTGGTTTTTCATCCCCGGTTGTATGGCCTGGTTGTCGGTCATGTTCAGGTTGGCGGCGTACACGCGTACATCCTGCGATATCTTCATTGAACAGAAATGGGGGCCGCACATCGCGCAAAAATGCGCGGACTTGGCGCCTTCCTGCGGAAGCGTTTCATCATGGAATTCGCGTGCCGTGTCCGGATCGAGACCGAGATTGAACTGGTCTTCCCAACGGAACTCGAAGCGTGCCTTGGACAAGGCGTTGTCGCGGATTTGAGCGCCGGGGTGGCCCTTGGCAAGGTCGGCCGCATGGGCCGCGATCTTGTACGTGATGACACCTGTCTTGACATCGTCTTTGTTCGGCAGGCCGAGGTGTTCCTTGGGCGTGACATAGCACAGCATGGCGGTGCCGTACCAGCCGATCATCGCCGCGCCGATGCCGGAGGTGATGTGGTCATAGCCGGGTGCGATGTCAGTGATCAGCGGCCCGAGCGTGTAGAACGGTGCTTCGTAGCATTTGTCCAACTGCAATTCCATGTTTTCTTTGATCATGTGCATCGGCACGTGACCGGGACCTTCGATCATGACCTGCACGTCGTGCTTCCAGGCAATTTGCGTCAGTTCGCCCAGCGTTTTCAGTTCGCTGAACTGCGCTTCGTCATTGGCGTCGAAGATCGAACCGGGACGCAGACCATCTCCCAGACTAAAGCTGACGTCATACGCCTTCATGATTTCGCAGATGTCTTCGAAATGGGTGTACAGGAATGACTCCTGGTTATGCGCCATGCACCACTTGGCCATGATCGAGCCGCCGCGCGACACTATCCCGGTCATGCGATTGGCACACATCGGCACATAGGCCAGCAGCACACCGGCATGGATGGTGAAATAATCCACGCCCTGCTCGGCCTGCTCGATCAGCGTGTCACGGTATATTTCCCAGGTCAGGTCTTCAGCCTTGCCGTTGACCTTTTCCAGCGCCTGATAGATCGGCACGGTGCCGATCGGCACTGGCGAGTTGCGGATGATCCATTCACGCGTCTCGTGGATATTCTTGCCGGTGGACAGGTCCATCACGTTGTCGGCACCCCAGCGAATCGCCCACGTAAGCTTGTCGACTTCCTCGCAGATGCTGGAGGTGGTGGCCGAGTTGCCGATGTTGGCGTTGATTTTCACCAGGAAATTGCGACCAATGATCATCGGCTCGATTTCCGGATGGTTGATGTTAAGCGGGATGATGGCGCGGCCACGGGCAATTTCCTCGCGCACAAACTCGGGCGTGATTTCGGCAGGTATGCTGGCGCCGAATGACTGGCCGGTATGTTGGCGACCCATCATTTCGGCCAGTTTCTTGCCGGTAGGGCCGGAAATTTTGAGCTCTTCCAGATATTCTTTGCGGCGCATGTTTTCGCGGATCGCGACGTACTCCATCTCCGCCGTGATGATGCCTTGCCTGGCGTAGTGCATCTGCGACACGTTTTTGCCTGGCAATGCGCGCCGCGGCTTGCGCGTGAGGTTGAAACGCATTTCGGCCAGCTTCGGATCATTCATGCGTTCAATGCCGTAAGCCGAACTCGGGCCGGATAACTCCTCGCTGTCGCCACGATCAATAATCCATGGCGTGCGCGGCGTTTGCAGGCCGGAACTGATGTCGATGCTGACATGGGGGTCGGTGTACGGGCCGGAGCAGTCATAGACATAAATCGGCGGGTTCTTTTCCGCGTCGTAGGGGGCGGCGGTATCCGACTGGCTGATTTCGCGCATCGCTACCTGGATATCGGGGCGCGAGCCTTCGACATAGATTTTGCGGGAATTCGGCAGCGGCAGGATAGCGCGTTCATCCACCGTGGCGGTGGCGGACAGGAATTTCGGTTTGGCGTTCATTTGGTTCCTTGATGGGCTACGTTACTTGGTGGGCCACGTTACATTCAGTTAGAAGCCAGCAAAGGCGTTTCAAGCAAAAGTGGCGGGGAGGGCGCTCGAGTCTTCAGACTGTCGACGGCGTGCACCAGGGACGCGTCACCCTCCATCAAGTGGGCGATTGCGCCGTACACCAGCCACTGGCTCTCGAGCATGCTCCTACCGGCGAACGCGGGCGACGTCACTTCGATGCTGAAGTGTCCGCCGCCGCCGTTGACTGCGGCCCGTGAATTGGGGATCTGCTGCTCGATAGCCTCGCGCAGCGCATCGATGACGGAACCCTGGTAGTCAGTTGGATGGGATGACATGGCGGTCTCCTTTATGTGGCAGTGCTGTGGTCTGCGCCAATGATTTTCTGGAGATTTCCCGACGCATTCATCTCGCGGACGATGTCGCAGCCCCCGGTGAACTGCCCGCCGACGTACATAGGTGATCGGTAAGCGCAGTGTGGCGGGCGTTTCAGGCGTGTTGTCCTCAACGGTCGTCGTCGCGGCAGAATCCCAATCCGTGGCAGTCATGTCGCAGTCCTGACGAGGTCGAGCTTGGGTACGAGCAACTCGGCATCGATGGTGAGCGCGCCGTCTGCAATAGTGATCGCTGATGCCGGAACAGGACTCATCGCGGTGCGACTCCGGTGTCAGAGCCCTTCATCGTCATGGGCTTGCCCGGGACGAAGTTGATGCAGACCCCGTCGAGCTCTTCCAGACGCAGCGGTTCGCTCGTGAACCCGCACGCATAGGGCGTCTGTCCCTCCCGGTTGCAGCCGTCGCTTTCCAGATGTTGACACGACGTGCAGGTGCCGAAGGGAGGTTTGCCTCTCTCTTGCGCCACCTGACCGAGCATGCGCTGCAAGGCATTGGCGAAGTGGCCTTGGACGCTGGGGGGTAGGGAGTCCGCAGCACGAACCAGGGATTCGAAGGGGTCGTTCGCAAGAATGCCTCTGGCTTTGTCGGTCAGAACGAGCCGGACACTGCGCTTGTCGTCCTCTGACCGCATGCGCGTCAGATAGCCTTGGGTTTCGAGGCTTTTGATTGTCTGTGACGCCGTACCCCGGGTCGTGGCATGGAATGCGGCGAAGGCGGACGGCGTTCGCGAGAAGCGGTTGGCCTGCGCGAAGTATCTGAGCACCGCCCACTGCGCTGCCGTCAGCCCCTCCACGAGCCCCTCGCCGGATGCTATGCGCCCCAAGTGAAAGACCAACTCCGCCATAGCGCGACTGTTCATTTTCAACTCCTTTGTCATGTGTAGATAGTAGTGTTTAAAAACTATATTGACAAGAGATAGTTTTGAAACGATACTGCATTTCTCTAATTAAAGGCGGCGCAATGAAACTCCAGAATCATGCTCAAGCAGTTCGTGAACACTCACAAGGTGAAGCAAAACGGTGGGCGTCGGTCGGTGCAGAGCATGCGCAAACCAGGCGTGCTCGCGACGAGCATGAGGCCATGATCCGGGTTTAACTTGATCACATTTTCACCTTGGATTTTCTCGGTTATACCGGTGTTCTCTTTGGTTACTTTGGAGGTTAACTTATGGCAATTACATTGACTGAAAATGCGGCAAAACAGATTCAGCGCCAGCTTGCAAAGCGCGGCAAAGGGCTTGCCCTGCGCATCGGGGTCAAGAAAGTGGGCTGTTCCGGCTTGGCTCACACCTTCGACATTGCTGATGAAATACACGCGGGAGATCACACGTTCGAGTCGCATAACGCCCGTGTAGTGCTCGATGCTGGCAGTCTGTTGGTGCTCGACGGCTCGCGTATCGACTTCGTCACCGAAGGGCTCAAGCAGATGTTCAAATTCGATAATCCCAACGTCGAAAGCGAGTGCGGCTGCGGCGAGAGCTTCAACCTGAAGGCGAAGGTGAAAGCAGCAGCGTAACCGCTTCACCGCCAAGCATGTCTTGAGTTGGCGAGGCGCGTTTGAGAAAACAGAACGCAAGTAAGGCAGGAATATTGTTGTCAGCGACTATACGGAGGTAGTGATGAACACTGTAACCGAAATGCAAGTGACCGAAATCAAAATGCCAGACCCGATGCTGTTTACCGACAGCGCGGCCAACAAGGTAAAGACGCTGATCGAGGAAGAAGGCAACGCCGACTTGAAGTTGCGCGTGTCCGTTAGCGGCGGCGGCTGTTCCGGCCTTCAGTATGGCTTTACTTTCGACGAAGTGACCAATGAAGACGACACCGTGCTGAACAAAAATGGCGTGCAGTTGTTGGTTGACCCGATGAGCCTCCAGTATCTGGCGGGCGCGGAAATTGATTATCAGGATGGGTTGGAAGGTGCGCAGTTTGTGATCAAGAATCCCGGCGCTACTTCTACCTGCGGTTGCGGGTCGTCCTTCTCGGCCTAACAGGAGCAACACCATGAGTGCAGTACTGCAAAATATCGTCAACCAGCCCTACAAGCACGGTTTTGTCACCGACATCGAGTCGGATGTCGCGCCGAAAGGGCTGAATGAAAACACCATCCGGATGATTTCAACCAAGAAGAACGAACCGGAGTGGCTGCTCGAGTTCCGACTCAAGTCTTATGCGGCATGGCTCAAGATGGAAGAGCCGACATGGCCCAACGTCCACTTTCCGAAAATTGATTATCAGGCGATCAGCTACTACGCGGCACCGAAGCAGAAGCCGAAGTTAAAAAGCATGGACGAGGTCGATCCTGAATTGTTGCGCACCTTCGAGAAGCTCGGCGTGCCCCTGCACGAGCGCATGGCGCTGGCTGGCGTTGCGGTCGATGTTATTTTCGACAGCGTGTCGGTGGCGACCACCTACAAGCACAAGCTGGCCGAGGTCGGCGTCATTTTCTGTTCGATGTCGGAGGCCGTGCTGGAGCATCCGGAGCTGGTGCAGAAGTACCTCGGTACGGTGGTGCCGAACGGCGATAACTTTTACGCCGCGCTCAACTCGGCGGTCTTCACCGACGGCTCGTTCTGTTTCATCCCAAAGGGCGTCAAGTGCCCGATGGATTTGTCGACCTACTTCCGCATCAACACCGAGGAAACGGGGCAGTTCGAACGTACGCTGATCATTGCCGAGGAAGGGGCGTCGGTCTCCTATCTTGAAGGCTGTACGGCACCCGCATTCAGCACCAACCAGTTGCATGCGGCGGTGGTCGAGCTGGTGGTTCTCGACAACGCCGACATCAAGTACTCAACGGTGCAGAACTGGTATGCGGGCGACGAAAACGGCGTCGGCGGCGTTTACAATTTCGTCACCAAGCGCGGCCTGGCCAAAGGTGTCAACTCGCGCATTTCATGGACCCAGGTCGAGACCGGCTCGGCGATTACCTGGAAATATCCTTCCGTCGTGCTGCTTGGCGACAACTCGGTTGGCGAGTTCTATTCGGTCGCCGTCACCAACCACCTGCAGCAGGCCGACACCGGCACCAAGATGATCCACATTGGCAAGAACACGCGCAGCACCATTGTCAGCAAAGGCATCTCGGCCGGGCGTTCCAACAACAGCTACCGCGGACTGGTCAGGATTGCGCCCACCGCCGCCAACGCGCGTAATTATTCGCAATGCGACTCGATGCTGATTGGTGATCAGTCCGGCGCCAACACCTTCCCCTACATCCAGGTGCGCAACAACAGCGCCAAGGTTGAGCACGAGGCCTCGACCTCGAAGATCGGCGAGGACCAGTTGTTCTATTTCGCGCAGCGCGGGGTCAGCGCCGAGGCCGCCGTGTCCATGATCATCAACGGGTTCTGCAAGGACGTATTTCAACAATTACCGATGGAGTTTGCGGTCGAGGCGACCAAGCTCCTCAGTTTCAAATTAGAAGGAAGTGTCGGATGATTCTGCAAGACAGCAAAACCCTGCTCGAAGTGCGCGGGCTGCGCGCGACCGTGAACGGCATCGAAATTCTGAAAGGACTGGACTTCACCGTGAAGAGCGGTGAGGTACATGCCATCATGGGGCCGAACGGCTCGGGCAAGAGCACCTTCGCAAAGGTGCTGGCCGGTCACACGGCCTATGAAGTCACGGCCGGCAGCGTGCTGTTCGAAGGCAAAAACCTGTTCGAGCTTGCCCCCGAGGAGCGTGCCCGTGCCGGTGTGTTTCTGGCCTTTCAATATCCGATAGAGATACCCGGTGTCGCCAACAGCCAGTTTCTGCGCCTGACTTACAACACGGTGCAGGCGCAGCGCGGCAAGGAAGAACTCGACCCGCTCGAGTTTGACGACTTTGTGCGCGAGAAAATGAAGCTGCTCGAAATGAGTCCCGATTTTCTCGACCGCAGTGTCAACGAAGGATTCTCCGGGGGCGAGAAAAAGCGCAATGAAATCTTGCAGATGGCGCTGCTCGAGCCACGACTGGCGATCCTCGACGAGACCGATTCCGGCCTCGACATCGACGCCCTGAGGATCGTCTCGCACGGCGTCAATCAGCTTGCCAACAAGGACAATGCGACCGTGCTGGTGACGCACTACCAGCGGCTGCTCAACTACATCGTGCCCGACTTCGTGCATGTCATGGAGGCGGGCCGCATCATCAAGACCGGTGGCAAGGAACTGGCGCTCGAACTCGAAACGCGTGGCTACGACTGGGTCGCTGCCGAGCACCAGGCGGCGAGCGAGACGAGGGCAGCAGGGGGGGCTGCATGAGCACAGTCACCTCTATTCGCCGACCCACTGCGGGTTACCTCGAAACGCTGCTGGCATGCCAGCCGCAGTTGCCGACCAGTCCGTTGGCGTGGATCAACGCGCTGCGCGCCGAGGCGGTCAATCGACTCGACGTACTGACGCTGCCCACCCTGCGCGACGAGGAGTGGCGCTTTACCGATATTTCTCAGCTTACCAAACTGTCGTTTTCTCCGGCACTCGGCGCAACCTATCTGGAAGCCGCCGATATCGCTCATTTTTATATTGAAGAAGCAACCACCCGACTGGTGTTTGTTGATGGACTCTATGCGCCGCAGTTGTCTAGTGCGGCCTCATGCGGCAACGGCGACAGCGGCGTGGTGGTGTCCAACCTGCCGACGGTACTTGCTTCGCACGCCGCAGCGATCGAAGCACATCTCGGCCGTCACGCAGCCTTCCGTGACAACGTATTCGCTGCGCTCAATACGGCCTTCCTGCACGATGCGGCAGTGATTGTGGTGCCGCGCGACGTGGCGCTTGCAGCGCCGGTGCATCTGCTGTTTATTGCGACGCAAAAAGAGGTTGTAAGCACTCCCCGTTGCCTGGTGGTTGCCGAGTCTGGTAGCGTAGTAACGGTGATCGAGGATTACGTCGTGTTCTACCAACCGCGTTGGCAAGAAGAAGCCCATTTCACCAACGCTGTGACCGAAATCGTGCTGGAAGACAATGCGCGTGTGAATCACATCCGGATTCAGCGCGAAGGCAGTAAAGCGTTTCATATTGCAAACTGTGCGGTGTCACTTGGCCGCGCCAGCAATTATCAATCGGTGAGTGTCTCGCTTGGCGCGCGTATTTCTCGCTACAACCTCGACGTGTTGCTGGCCGAAGGTGCCGAGTGTGCGGTCGACGGGCTGGCACTAATCGCAGCCAATCAGCTGGCCGATACCCATACCTGCATCGACCACGCACAACCGCACGGCGTGAGCCGCCAGTTGCACAAATGCATCGTCGACGGCAGCGCGCACGCGGTGTTCAACGGCAAGATCATGGTGCGTCAGGGTGCGCAGCGCACCGACTCGGTACAGTCGAGCCGCAACCTGCTACTCACCGGCAAGGCCCACGTCGATACCAAACCGCAGTTGGAGATTTTCGCCGACGACGTGAAATGCGCGCATGGCGCGACCATCGGTCAGCTCGACAGCGAGGAAGTGTTTTATCTGAAGAGTCGCGGACTGTCCGATAGCGTCGCACGCAATCTGCTGACTTATGCCTTCGGCGCCGAGATCATCGAGCGCATCCCCGTCGCATCGCTCAGGCAACGCCTCGGACAGACGGTGCTCGTACAAACCACACGCCAGCCATGACCGCAACCCGCACCGCATTCAAGTTCCGCCCGGTGTCCGCATTCGATGTCGAGCGTATTCGCGCCGACTTCCCGGATCCTCAGGCTCAAAGTCGGGGGCAAGCTGCTGGTCTATCTCGACAACGCCGCCTCGAGCCAGATGCCGCAGCCGCTGATCGACCGCCTAGTGCGCTATCAGACCACGCTGCACGCCGCGTTCAACTCGGTCGCCAGCACTTCGACCGAAGCCGAGGATGATCTGATGCACGCGCCGATCAGCAACGCCTGAAGATGAAAAACGTTTTTGCCGAGGCGTGCACAAAGGTTTCGGCGATGGCGTCATTGCCGGGTTCTCGATGTGTGATCTCTTTAGCTACAAGTTGAGAGGATAAGAGGATAAGAGGATGACTGCGAATGAGGTGAGAAGCACCATCATGAATGGCCTGCCCTGCGATCACGTGGAAGTGCTGGGCGATGACGGCCAGCACTTCGAGGCGGTGATCGTTAGCCCGCAATTCGCCGGCAAGAACCTCGTGCAGCAGCATCAATTGGTGTATCTGACACTGGGAGAGCGTATGCGCTCGGAAATTCACGCGCTGGCCATGCGCACATTCACGCCCCATGCCTGGGCGCAATCAGCCATCAAATAACTTTGGAGAAATGAAAGATGAGCGTACAGGAAAAAATTCGCAACCAGGTAACAGCAAATTCCGTCGTGCTTTACATGAAAGGGACGCCGCAGTCCCCGCAGTGTGGTTTTTCCGGAGCGACGGTGCAGATACTCAAGGCCTGCGGCGTGCAGAACTTTACCGCCGTGGACGTGCTGGCCGACCCGGAAATCCGCGATGGCATCAAGGCTTACAGCAACTGGCCGACCGTTCCGCAGCTCTACATCAAGGGCGAGTTTGTCGGTGGTGCCGATATTGTGCGCGAGATGCATCAGCAAGGTGAATTGCAGAAATTGCTCGATTCAGCGGCGGGTTGATGACATTGAAACGGGTTATGGGCGGGGTACCCACTCAATGGGGTTATCGTATTTCCGGTGCCAAGAGGGTGGCCCTGCTTTCAGGAGATTGAGATGCCGAAAATTGCCGAAATCGAAAACACGCCCAATCCGAACGCGATGAAGTTCATCCTCAGAGAGCCGCTGACCTGGGGGATAACACACTCGTACGACAACGCCGGGCAGGCGCAGGACGATGCGCTCGGTTCCACGCTGTTTGACATCGAGCACGTGACCAACGTGTTTTACGTCGACCACTGGATCACGGTCACGCAGGACGGCCGTGCTGATTGGCAGGAGTTGACGCGCCAGCTTGCCGTGCCGATCCGCGACGCGCCGGCGGCGGATCAACAATCGGCCGCCACGGTTGCAGCGGCGACTACTGCAATCGCCGACCTCAGTCCTGAGGATCAGCAGCGCCTCGATAAGATCAACGTGCTGCTCGACGAGCAGATCCGCCCCGCGCTGCAAGGCGATGGCGGCGACCTCCACGTGATCGGCCTCGCTGGCAACCAGCTCAGCATCCACTACCAGGGCGCGTGCGGCAGCTGTCCGAGCTCGATAGCAGGCACGCTCACCGGCATCGAGAGTCTGGTGCGGACGATTGAACCAGACATCGACGTCGTGGCTGTTTAGGTTTTGGCATCGACACGGGTCCCGAGTTAGGCAGTCATGAACATCGCGTTTTCGCCCGTCGCTGACCTCGACGCTCCTACCGCAGGCGCCATGCTCGCTTTCGACAACTCGTTTGCCCGGCTGTCGGCAACGTTTTACACGCGGCTGGCGCCCACAGCCTTGCCCGACCCGTATCTGGTGGCCGCTTCGCTAGCGGCTGCCGCGCTCGTCGGCCTCGGCCCGCAAGACCTCGGCCGTGAGCCATGGCTCGCTGCGTTGGCGGGCAACCGCGTCCTGCCGGGCAGTGATCCGCTGGCTGCGGTCTATGCGGGTCATCAGTTCGGCGTCTGGGCCGGTCGGCTTGGGGACGGACGCGCGCTGCTGCTCGGCGAGGCGATCGGGCCTGACGATCGTCAATGGGAACTGCAGCTCAAGGGCGCCGGCAAGACGCCGTACTCGCGGATGGGCGATGGCCGCGCGGTGCTGCGCTCGTCGATCCGCGAATTTCTTTGCTCGGAGGCGATGCACGCGCTCGGTATTCCGACGACGCGCGCCTTGTGCGTGATGGGTTCCGACCACCCGGTATTTCGCGAAAACGTGGAGACCGCTGCGGTCGTCACCCGGCTGGCGCCCAGCTTCATTCGCTTCGGCTCCTTCGAGCACTTCTATTACACCGATCAGCATCAGGCCTTGCGACAGTTGGCCGATTACGTAATCGACAAGTTTTATCCGGCGTTACGCACTGAGCCCAACCCGTATGCGGCGCTGTTGCGCGAAGTCGCCGCGCGCACCGGCCGGCTGATCGCACAATGGCAGGCCGTCGGCTGGTGCCACGGTGTGATGAATAGCGACAACATGTCGATCCTCGGACTGACCATTGACTACGGGCCATTTGGCTTTATCGACGGCTTCAATGCCGACCATGTCTGCAACCATTCCGATGAAAATGGCCGCTATGCGTACAGCAAGCAACCGCCGATCGGTGAATGGAACTGCTATGCACTCGGCCAGGCGCTGACGCCGCTGATCGGTTCTGCCGATGAAGCCCAGGCTGCGCTGGCCCATTATCGAGCCGCATTCGAACTGGAATTCAAGGTTCGGATGCGAGCAAAACTTGGCCTGCGTTCGGCGGGGGAAGAAGACGAGCACCTGTTCAACCAGCTCTTGGAAATACTGCATGCCGGTCGCGTCGACTTCACTCTGTTTTTCCGCAATTTGTCGCGGCTGCGCAGCGCCGATGCAGCAGGCGACGCGCCGGTGCGCGATCTTTTTGTCGATCGGAGCGCCTTCGACAACTGGGCGGCGGTGTATCGCGAACGACTGCGCCCGGAAGGCACTCCGGACGCCGAACGCTCGGCGGCAATGAACCGTGTCAATCCTAAATATGTGTTGCGCAACCATTTGGCCGAGCAAGCCATCGCGCAGGCGCGCGGTGATGTCGATGAGCGTTCTTTCAGAGAAGTTGCGCACCTGTTGAAAATCTTGTCGCGGCCTTACGACGAACAGCCGGAATTTGAAATATATGCCTTGCCGCTCGCTTGGGCGGCGCAACTGGAGGTCAGTTGTTCATCTTAGGGTCTCGCCGGACACCAAGTCCGGTGAGCCACCATATACGAGGAAAACATGCAGGAAAAAAACGCCATGAAGCCCACGCGCGATGCATTGCTGGAACGCTTTCGGCAGGCATTTTCCGAGGCCGCGATCCAGGTTGAGGACGAGAGCCATTTGCACGTCGGCCACGCTGGCGCCGCGGGTGGCGCCGGTCATTTTCGAGTCCGGGTGATCGACGCCAGGTTCAATGGATTGCAGCGCATCGCCCGGCATCGGCTGGTGTATGACGCCGTGTCCGACTGGATGCCCGTGCGGGTGCACGCGCTGAACATCATCGCCATGACCCCGGAAGAAGCCGGGCACTCATCGACCGTTCAACAGAGCCCTTCTAAATAGCCTATTCCTCGGCCGGTTTCCAATGGTTGATTGGGCTGGCGCAGGATCGGCAAGAGACTCGATAAGGCTAAGGTATCGTATGAATCAAAATTTTACCGCGAGAACGATCGGAAAAGCTGTTTTACAGGCACCGGCCCCGACAGAAAAAGCACAGATGCCAGAACCAGCGTTTACCGAGCAGGACTGGCGCCGATTTTTGGCCAGTTTGGGGGAGAACCCCGATAGAGCCGGCCTTGTCGAAACACCGTCCCGCGTTGCCAAGGCCTGGAAGCATTGGACTGCCGGATATGCCCAAGACCCGGCTGAATGTCTAAAAGTGTTTGAAGACGGGGCGCAGGAGTACAACGAACTCATCGTGGTACGCGGCATCCCTGTCTATAGCCATTGCGAGCACCACCTGGCGCCTTTCTTTGGCAGCGCCACGATCGGCTATGTTCCCGACGGAAAAATAGTGGGCTTGTCAAAACTGACGCGCCTGGTCGATTGCTTTGCCCATCGATTGCAAGTGCAAGAACGACTCACCATCCAGATTGCCAACGCCTTGATGACGCATCTGGAACCGCAAGCGGTTGGCGTAGTCATTCGCTGCCGGCACATGTGCATGGAAAGCCGCGGCATTCGCACCCAGGGAGAGGAAACCATAACGTCAGCCATGCTCGGCGAACTTCTAACCAATCTGGCGCTGCGCGCGGAATTTTTTGCTTTGGCGCGTGAGGCGTAACTTGGTTACTCAGGACGCCATGACACCCGAAACCACGCCGTTGACCGCCGCGACTACCCATCCGCCGGACAAACAAAGAGGTGCCCTCAAGACCAAGCGCGACGAGATCGATCCAGCCGAAAGATTGCCCAAACCAAACTGGATCTGCGTCAAGGCGGCGTCACCCTCGGGCCGCTTCCGTGAGATCAAGGACATCGTGCGCGCCAACAAGCTGGTGACGGTGTGCGAAGAGGCATCCTGCCCCAACATCGGCGAGTGTTGGAGTAAAGGCACAGCAACCTTCATGATCATGGGCGACAAATGCACGCGGCGCTGTAGGTTCTGCAACGTCAGCACGGGACGTCCCAACCCGCTGGACGTCAACGAGCCGGAACGCCTCGCCCAAACCATCGCCTTGATGAAACTCAATTACGTCGTTATCACCTCGGTTGACCGCGATGATTTGCGCGACGGCGGCGCCGGCCATTTCGTCGAATGCATCCGCTACATCCGCGCACTGACGCCCAACACCTACATTGAAATCCTGACGCCCGACTTCGGTGGCCGCCTCGACCGTGCGTTGGCAATCCTCGGCACCGCGCCGCCGGACGTGTTAAACCACAACATCGAAACCGTGCCGCGTTTGTACAAAGAAGCGCGCCCCGGTGCGGATTTTCAAAACACGCTAAACCTGTTGCAACGCTTCAAGGCCATGCATCCCAACATACCGACCAAGTCCGGCCTTATGGCCGGGCTGGGCGAGACCGATGAGGAAATCCTGCAAGTGCTGCGCGCCCTGCGCGCCCACGACGTTAACATGCTGACCATCGGTCAGTACCTGCAGCCGTCCGGCGGTCACCTGCCGGTGCGCCGCTATGTGCACCCGGACACGTTCAAGATGTATGCGGAAGAAGCCTACAAGATGGGCTTCCGGCACGCTGCCTCGGGCCCGCTGGTGCGCAGCTCGTACCATGCTGATCAGCAGGCGCATGCGGCAGGGGTGTTTTGATATGTGTGTTGCGCAAAAAACTAAAACCCGGTCGAAGAAGTCTATTGGGTCGGTGTAGGACCAGCAAGCGGCTCAATAATCTGAAAACAACACATAAAGAGGCAGGAGGTTTTCTTTGCCCGCGAAGGGACGCCTGACTATGCAAAATTTGACTACACCAGAACTGGCCGCATGGCTCGAGAATGCAGCGCGCGAGAAACCCGTATTACTCGACGTACGTGAGTCGTGGGAATTTGAGACCTGTCATATTGACGGCGCGTTGACGATGCCGATGAATACCATCCCCGGCAAGCTGTCCGAACTGGACGCGGAGCAGCCGATCGTCTGCATCTGCCACCACGGTGCGCGCAGCATGCAAGTCGCGTTGTTTTTAGAACGGAATGGTTTTACTCAAATTAGCAACCTGACAGGCGGCGTCCATGCCTGGGCTCAGCAAGTCGACGGCACGATGCCGACCTATTGAGTTTCATATTCATCGACCTTCGGAAAATGCTATGCGCAAACCGTTATCAACGCTGCAATCAGCAGTTGCCTGAACCCATAAACGACTTATTCAGTGAAGACTATCTATGCATGCTCTATCCATCAAAACCGTTGAATTCGAGCGTCCGCGGATGGACCTGGGCACCAGTTGTACCGCCAATGCTTGGGCGCGTGTGCCTGCAGTGTTGTCGCCGGCTGCAAGAGCAGCTCTCAAAGCGCGCATCAAACGCCTGTTAAAAGAGCAACAAGCGGTGCTGGTCGCGCACTATTATGTGGATGCCGATTTGCAGGACTTGGCGGATGAGACCGGTGGTTGCGTGTCGGATTCACTCGAGATGGCGCGCTTCGGTCGCGACCATCCAGCCAGGACTGTGGTGGTGGCGGGCGTGAAATTTATGGGTGAAACAGCGAAGATACTCAGTCCGGATAAACGTGTTTTGATGCCTGATCTCGACGCAACGTGCTCTCTTGATTTGGGTTGTCCCGCGGACGAGTTCATTGCGTTTTGCGACGCGCACCCTGACCGCACAGTCGTGGTCTATGCCAACACCAGTGCGGCGGTGAAGGCGCGCGCCGATTGGATGGTGACGTCTTCTATCGGCCTGCAAATCGTCGCGCACCTGCATGCGCAGGGTAAGAAAATCCTATGGGCACCGGATAAGCATCTAGGAAGCTATATCCAGAAACAAACCGGCGCAGACATGTTGATCTGGCGGGGTTCCTGCATGGTGCACGATGAGTTCAAGGCAATCGAACTGGAGTTATTGAAACGCGAACACCCACGCGCCAAGGTGCTGGTCCATCTGGAGTCGCCGGCAGCGGTGGTGGCGCTGGCCGACGTGGCCGGCTCGACCTCGTACTTGATTGCGGCCGCGCAATCGCTCGATGCCGATGAGTTCATTGTCGCGACCGATAGTGGCATCCTACACAAGATGAAAATGGCCGCGCCGGGAAAACGCTTCATTGAGGCGCCGACCGCGGGCAATAGCGCGACCTGCAAAAGTTGCGCGCACTGTCCGTGGATGGCGATGAACGGCCTGCAAAATCTGGCCGAGGTGTTGGAGTCGGGCAGGAACGAGATTCACGTTGATACTGACATCAGCCGCAAAGCATTCATCTGTATTGATCGGATGCTTAGCTTTGCCGCGCAACATGAGGCCAACGTCCGCCCCTCGGCGGATTTGGCGAAAGAACAAAAACTGTTTTCAGGGATAGGCCCGGCATAATGCATCCACGTCACTGGGAACAACACCGCTCTGAACGCACCGGCTGGCTTCGCGCCGCGGTATTGGGCGCGAACGACGGCATCGTTTCCACCGCGAGCCTGGTGCTGGGTGTTGCGGCTGCGCAGGCGACTCACAGCAACGTATTGGTCGCGGGGGTTGTCGGCCTGGTCGCGGGCGCCATGTCGATGGCTGCAGGCGAATATGTGTCGGTCCACTCACAGGCAGACACCGAACAGGCCGACATCGAGCGTGAACGCAAGGAGATCAACAGGGACTATCCGGGCGAGAGCCAAGAACTGGCGGCTATCTACGTCGGTCGAGGCCTGGATCCGGCGCTTGCGAAGCAGGTCGCCGATCAACTCATGGCGCATGACGTGGTCGGCGCGGGGGTATAAATAGTTTTGTGTAAACGGTCACTTGGCAGGAGACTGCCATCAACAGGAGTGATGATGACCGTAACGAAGCGTATTCCAAGGGTGAAGCCTGATCCGGAGTTGGTCAAGCTGGCCGACAGCCTGTTGACGAACTACAAGAAGCCCGAAGACCTGATTGGCGAGAACGGTTTACTCAAGCAGCTGACCAAGATGTTGGTCGAGCGGGCGCTGGAAGCCGAGATGACCGAACACCTCGGTCATGACCGCAGCGAGTCGGTGACCAACGACACGGGCAATGGCCACAGCGGCAAGACCCTCAAGGGCGATTTTGGCGAATTCCCGCTCGACATACCGCGTGACCGGCAAGGCTCGTTCGAGCCGCAACTGGTGGTCAAGCACCAAACCCGCTGGTCCGGCTTTGACGACAAGATCATCTCGCTGTATGCCCGGGGATTGACGGTGCGCGAGATCCAGGGTCACCTGTAGGAGATGTATGGCACTGAGGTCTCGCCGAGCCTCATTTCTGCGGTCACGGATGCGGTGAGCGAGGAGGTCAAGGTCTGGCAGGCCCGTCGCTTGATCCACTGTATCCGATCCTGTATCTGGACTGCATTCACTGTTGCCGCCGCCCTCAAACTGATCACTTGGGGGTGCGGCGGAAATCTTAGACTGATTTATGCCGTAAGTCCGAGGCTCGCTCGATATTCGAGCGGACTGAGTGAGCCAAGGGAGATTTTGATGCGCTTTTCGTTATACCAGCGTATGTAAGAATT
>Ga0209702_10005594_pt1 | contig 16930 bp, 12 predicted proteins | sample FRY01_FD_187210 | JGI IMG/M metagenome (GOLD analysis project Ga0209702, IMG submission 187210) | Freshwater microbial communities from Lake Fryxell liftoff mats and glacier meltwater in Antarctica - FRY-01 (SPAdes) (version 2) | ecosystem: Environmental > Aquatic > Freshwater > Ice > Glacier...
TTCCTACCCCCGCACATGCAACCCCAGCCCCGCCACCTGCCCGCTCCCACTGCCGCACCCCAGACCCACAGGTGCGGCAGCAGGAGCCAGCCAGTGCCGCACCCCGAGCCAGCAGGAGCCGCCCCTGCAACTGCAAGGCCGCCTCCTGCCCGCTCCTACCCACGGCCCACAGCTCCTCCACCCCCGCACCTCATCCTGCCCCCTCACGGGAGTGGGCCGAGCATACTGCGCATAATGGGTGGTATCTGTTCCAAAGGCATCTTGTGCTTGTGCGGCCACCGCGCAGGCACCCCACCGCCACCCGTAGGCCGGATGTGTTTGGCGGAAACCGCTAACGTCTGCCCCCTGGACACCCCTCGCCAAACTATCCGGCTGATGGCGTGTCGAAGGCTCCCAGGACTCCCGCGCTTCCAGTTAAATGTCTAGCATCGTTTCCAACGGGAAGCGCCACACTTGCGGCGTCCAAGCGCCGGTCTGCCAGCCGTCCGAAGTTGCAAACTCACGCACGCGCAACTCGGTGGAAGATATTTCAATCTGCATAAATGCCTGCGACTCGCTGCCGAAATGGCCGGCGTTGTCGGTATTCAGAAAAGGCACGCCGCTGGTAGTGCGGTCGTCCTTAGTCCCGTTCCAGCGCACGAGCCTCCGCACGTGCGTGTGGCCGCACATCGTCGCAGCGATTCGATACGGTTTCAGCGTCCGGTAAAATGCCTGCGCGTCGCCGTAGTCCCACTCGTTGTTGAGCACCTTCTCTGCAGTGACTTCGTCCGAGTAGCGGTGCACATCGACGTGATGCACCAGCACGACCGGGCGTCCGCTTTTACCAACGTGTTTTTCCAGATCCTGCTGGAGAAACGGCAGACTGCCCATCGGCGCATAGCGGCGCTTCCGCGTCACTTCCGGCGCGTCGCCGACCACGATGCCAAGCGCGACGAAATGCACGCCGGCCCAATCCCACGAATAATGCAGCCCATTCTCCGATAGATTCACAATGCCTTTACGCCGTTGGTTGCGCTCCTTGATGGCAGTGATGATCGGCCCGTCTCCGTGCGGGCTGTCGTGGTTTCCATGAACTTCCCGCACCGGCCAGCGCAGCTTGCCCTCGCCACCATTCAGCCCCCAATCCCCGACAAACGCATTCAGCTCCGTCTCCGCCATTTTCCATTTGCCCGGGCCTTTGTCGCCGCTGTCCACGATGTCGCCCGCATGGATCACACCCTGCGGTTGTGGCACAGCACCGCCGCCGGTCTCGGGCGAAAAATGCGTCCCCGGCAGCTTGTTCAGCCAGCCCACCAGCCTTGCATTGTAGTCGGCAGAGGTCTCGTCCATCACCGAGATGTTGTCCGCCTCGGCGCGGTAGTGGGTATCCCCGACGAGGAAAAAAGAGACGGCGTCCTTAGCATCCGCAGGGGCGGGCGCGGACTGGCCATAAGCGCGCGGCAGGAATCCAGCGGTGGTTGTGGTGAGCGCGAGATTCCGGAGGAAATGACGGCGTGTTTTCATGGAGTGAACAGATGGGATTGATTACTTGGATTTAGAGCCGACGGGGTCAAATGCCAGGCATTTTTCCGCCTCACCACCGGCGGCAGCGCCCCCATCGGCGGTGCGGAGGACTGGGACTTCGACGGCATGAACATCAATCTCACCTGCCAATGGGGCGAGACCGGCGAGGCCCGCAGCTGCGCCCTCTTCGTCTCCGAAAAGACCGGCGAGCAAGGCCGCGCCGCCCCCGTCTTCGTCGATGTCTATGACAGCGAAACCAAAGAGCCGAACCACTACCAGCCCACCAAGGGCCTCCTCACCCGCTTCGGCAACAGCAAGTTCGAGTTCGACCCCGCCAAGCTCTGCAAAGCCCGCTTCCGCAAGGCCGACAACACCCATGTGGACGCCGCCGGCTACCCTTACATCAAAGGCAACACCGTCGTCATCACTCCGCCCGCCGGTCTCACCGGAGCCGTGTACCTAGAGATCACCGCCCTCATCAACGGCACCCTACGCACCTCCGAATACCCCTTCGCGCTGACCTGATGGCCAGCGCAGCAGCCAAATCTAGCCGCCACCGCAGGTGCTGCGGTGCGCCTCCGCCGCCCACGCGGAGCCGCACCGCACCATCCGCTCTACCGCACCACAGACCACGCGGAGCCCCACCGCGCACCTTACCCTGCCGCACCGCGAGTCTCGCCCTGCCGCACCGAACCCTTTGCCTGCCCGGCCCGCCGCGCCCGCACCCCCGGCCTCGCTCCTTGGCTCTGCCGTAGGCATGCCGCCGAAAGTGCTCGGTCGTCGCGGCAGCGTCGTGGAGTGCGCGTGGCAGAGTGGCGCGGCGCGAGCCTTGCCCCGGCGACACCGCTTTCGAGGGCGGATGGCGGGCGCGCGAGTCTGGCAGCACTCGACAGCGGCGTCGCCGATACCGGGTGGCCCCGGCATCTCAGTTGCCGCACTCCACGACGCTGCCGCGCACGAAGGCCAGGCCATTTCCAGGAAGGCCCTCCGCCACCCGCTGCGGCGTCAGGATGTCATTGCCTCCACGCCGCATCGCGTCCATCTCTCTCTAGTTTCAAACCCACCTGTTCTATGAACCTCCGCTCCGCCCTGCTCGCCCTCGCGGCGTTCCTCTCCCTGCTCACCGCGCCCTCCGCACGGGCGGCAGCGGGGGATCTGGATCCGCTGAATCTCAATATCACCGGCAGCGTCGTGTTTGCCACGGCGGTGCAGCCGGATGGGAAGACGATCATCGCGGGCCAGTTCACCCAGGTGCTCGGGGTGGCGCGCAGCAACATCGCCCGGCTGAATGCGGACGGGACACTGGACACGACCTTCGATCCCAAGGCGAATAGCGACGTCTTGAGCGTGGCGGTGCAGGCGGATGGCAAGGTGCTGCTCGGGGGCTTCTTCAGCAGCTTGCAGCCCAATGGCGCGGCCTCGGCCACGCCGCGCAACAACATCGCGCGGGTGAATGCGGACGGGACACTGGACCCGGGCTTCGATCCCAAGGCGAATAGCGTCGTCTCGAGCGTGGCGGTGCAGGCGGATGGCAAGGTGCTGCTCGGGGGCTTCTTCACCAGCTTGCAGCCCAATGGCGCGGCCTCGGCCACCACGCGCAACTACATCGCGCGGGTGAATGCGGACGGGACGCTGGACCCGGGCTTCGATCCCAACGCGAATAGCTTCGTCTGGAGCGTGGCGGTGCAGGCGGATGGCAAGGTGCTGCTCGGGGGCAGGTTCACCAGCTTGCAGCCCAATGGCGCGGCCTCGGCCACGCCGCGCAACTACATCGCGCGGGTGAATGCGGACGGGACGCTGGACCCGGGCTTCGATCCCAAGGCGGGCGACGCCGTCTATAGCGTGGCGGTGCAGGCGGATGGCAAGGTGCTGCTCGGGGGCCTCTTCAACAGCTTGCAGCCCAATGGCGCGGCCTCGACCACGCCGCGCAACCGGATCGCGCGGGTGAATGCGGACGGGACGCTGGACACGACCTTCGATCCCAAGGCGAATAGCGACGTCTTGAGCGTGGCGGTGCAGGCGGATGGCAAGGTGCTGCTCGGGGGCACATTCATCAGCTTGCAGCCCAATGGCGCGGCCTCGGCCACGCCGCGCAACAAGATCGCGCGGGTGAATGCGGACGGGACGCTGGACCCGGGCTTCGATCCCAACGCGAATAACACCGTCTGGAGCGTGGCGGTGCAGGCGGATGGCAAGGTGCTGCTCGCGGGCGAGTTCACCAGCTTGCAGCCCAATGGCGCGGCCTCGGCCACGCCGCGCAACTATTTCGCTCGGCTGAATAACGACGCCGCCACCCAAGTCCTCACCGCGCCGAATACGGCGCAGGTGCTCTGGAGCCGCAGCGGTGCCGGGCCGGAACTCTCGGCGACCACCTTTGAGCAGAGCACGAACGGCGGGACGATCTGGACCGCCCTCGGCAGCGGCACGCGCGTGGGCAGCACCGCGAACTGGCAGCTCACCGGCCTCTCCCTCCCCAGCACCGTCAGCATCCGCGCCCGTGGCCGCACCAGCGGTGGCTTCGGGAACGGCAGCTCCGGGCTGATCGAGCAGGTGGCGGTCCTTCAACCGGGATTCTGATAGCGCTGGCCTGCTCGACTCCTGGGAGCTGCTCTACTGGCCCACCACCACCGGCCACGGCCCGCTGGATGACTTTGACCAGGATGGCTATGGGGAGCTGCTCGAACTCGCCCTCGGCCTGAACCCCACCGTCGCCAATCCCGGCGGACTCCCTCCCGTAACCAATGACGGCGGCTACCTGACGATGACGCTCACCAAACGGGCGGGCGTGAGCTACGAGGTGCAGAGCGCGGGCACGCTCATCTCCGCGCAGCCGGATTCCTTCAGCGCGGCCAGCACGCCCGTGCTCATCGACGACGCGACCACGCTGAAGGTGCGTGACAACACGCTCATCGGCACCGCGCCCGCCCGCTTCATGCGCCTGCAGGTGACGGGCGCGCCGTGAGCCTGCCCGGCCGGCCTCGCTCCACGCGCTGCCGCGCACGAAGGCCAGGCCATTTCCAGGAAGGCCCGCCTCCACCCGCTGCGGCGTCAGGATGTCATTGCCTCCACGCCGCATCGCGTCCACCTCTCTGTAGTTGAAAGCCACCTGTTCTATGAACCTCCGCTCCGCCCTGCTCGCCCTCGCGGCGTTCCTCTCCCTGCTCACCGCGCCCTCCGCACGGGCGGCAGCGGGGGATCTGGATCCGCTGAATCTCAATATCTCTGGCTTCGTCGTGCTGGCCACGGCGGTGCAGCCGGATGGGAAGACGATCATCGCGGGCGGCTTCACCCAGGTGCTCGGGGAGGCGCGCAGCAACATCGCCCGGCTCAATGCGGACGGGACGCTGGACCCGACCTTCGATCCCAATGTGGACAACGTCGTCTTGAGCGTGGCGGTGCAGGCGGATGGCAAGGTACTGCTCGGGGGCGGCTTCACCAGCTTGCAGCCCAATGGCGCAGCCTCGGCCACGACGCGCAACCGGATCGCGCGGGTGAATGCGGACGGGACGCTGGACCCGGGCTTCGATCCCAAGGCGAGCAGCAGCGTCTGGAGCGTGGCGGTGCAGGCGGATGGCAAGGTGCTGCTCGGGGGCAGGTTCACCAGCTTGCAGCCCAATGGCGCGGCCTCGGCCACCACGCGCAACAACATCGCGCGGGTGAATGCGGACGGGACGCTGGACCCGGCCTTCAATCCCAACGCGAATAGCGACGTCGGTAGCGTGGCGGTGCAGGCGGATGGCAAGGTGCTGCTCGGGGGCAGGTTCACCAGCTTGCAGCCCAATGGCGCGGCCTCGGCCACGCCGCGCAACTCCATCGCGCGGGTGAATGCGGACGGCACGCTGGACCCGGGCTTCGATCCCTACGCGAATGGCCCCGTCCGTAGCGTGGCGGTGCAGGCGGATGGCAAGGTGCTGCTCGGGGGCTGGTTCACTGGCTTGCAGCCCAATGGCGCGGCCTCGGTCACGACGCGCAACTACATCGCGCGGGTGAATGCGGACGGGACGCTGGACCCGGGCTTCGATCCCAAGGCGAATGGCCCCGTCCGTAGCGTGGCGGTGCAGGCGGATGGCAAGGTGCTGCTCGGGGGCGCCTTCACCAACTTGCAGCCCAATGGCGCGGCCTCGGCCACGCCGCGCAATTACATCGCGCGGGTGAATGCGGACGGGACGCTGGACCCGGGCTTCGATCCCAAGGCGAATAACCTCGTCCGTAGCGTGGCGGTGCAGGCGGATGGCAAGGTGCTGCTCGCGGGCACCTTCGCCAGGTTGCAGCCCAATGGCGCGGCCTCGGCCACGCCGCGCAACTTGTTTGCCCGGCTGAATAACGACGCCGCCACCCAAGTCCTCACCGCGCCGAATACGGCGCAGGTGCTCTGGAGCCGCAGCGGTGCCGGGCCGGAACTTTCGGCGACTACCTTTGAGCAGAGCACGAACGGCGGCACGACCTGGAGCGCTCTGGGCAGCGGCACCCGCGTGGGCAGCACCGCGAACTGGCAGCTCACCGGCCTCTCCCTCCCCAGCACCGTCAGCATCCGCGCCCGTGGCCGCACCAGCGGTGGCTACTTCAACGGCAGCTCCGGGTTGATCGAGCAGGTGGCGGCCCTTCAACCGGGATTCTGATAGCGACGGCCTGCTCGACTCCTGGGAGCTGCTCTACTGGCCCACCACCACCGGCCACGGCCCGCTGGATGACTTTGACCAGGATGGCTATGGGGAGTTGCTCGAACTCGCCCTCGGCCTGAACCCCACCGTCGCCAATCCCGGCGGACTCCCTCCCGTAACCAATGACGGCGGCTACCTGACGATGACGCTCACCAAACGGGCGGGCGTGAGCTACGAGGTGCAGAGCGCGGGCACGCTCATCTCCGCGCAGCCGGATTCCTTCAGCGCGGCCAGCACGCCCGTGCTCATCGACGACGCGACCACGCTGAAGGTGCGTGACAACACGCTCATCGGCACCGCGCCCGCCCGCTTCATGCGCCTGCAGGTGACGGCGGCCCCATGACCCACAGGCCGTGACCCCGGCCTACTTCTTCTTCTCCGCCTTGATGGCGGCCTTTTCCGCGGCCATCTGGGCGGCGGCAGCAGCTTGGCGGGCTTTTTGCTTGGCTTCATACTCGGCGATGGATTTGGCGCGGGCCTCGGCACGGCGTGCTTTGGCATCCTCATCGACCTGACTGAATTTCTGGCGCTCGGCTTCTTGCTGGGCCTTGGTGGCGGCGAATTCGGCGGCACGCTGTTCTTTTTCAATCCGCGCGGCGTCCTTCTCGGCCTGCTGCTTGGCTTTGACATCATCCGCAGCAGCCTTGGTGGCCGCTTTCTCAGCATCCGCCTGTTCTTTCGCCAGACGTGCCGCTTCCTTGACGGCGGCAGCAGCAGACAGGGCCGCCTCACGTTCCGCCAGCGCTTGCGCCTTCGCCGCCGCTTTCTCCGCGTCCGCTTGCTCCTTGGCGAGGCGTGCCGCCTCCTTGGCCTCCGCAGCGGCGACCATGGCGGCCATGCGCTCCGCAAGAGCCTGGGCTTTCGCCGCCTCTCTCTCGGCATCCGCTTGTTCCTTGGCGAGGCGTGCCGCTTCCTTAGCCTCCGCAGCGGCGATCTTCGCGGCTTCGCGGTCGGCTAGGGCCTGCACTTTGGCGGCGGCTTTTTCAGCGTCAGCCTGTTCCTTCGCGAGGCGTGCCGCTTCCTTTTCGGCCAGCGCCAGGGCCTTGGCCGCCGCCTCAGCGATCTTCGCGGCCTCACGGTCGGCCAGTTCCTTGGCTTTCAGGACCGCCGCCGCCTCTTTGATGGCCAACAGTTCCAACAATGCCTGCGCCTTGACGGCCTCGGCCGCTACCTTAGCAGCCTCCTTGTCCACCAGCGCCTGAGCCTTCGCTGCCGCTTTCTCCGCATCGGCCTGCTCTTTCGCAAGGCGTGCCGCTTCCTTTTCCAACAATGCCTGCGCCTTGGCTGCCGCTTTATCAGCATCTGCTTGCTCCTTGGCAAGACGTGCCGCCTCCTTTTCAACGAGGGCCTGCGCCTTGGCCGCTTCCTTCTCCGCCAGCGCCTGCTCCTTTGCCAAGAGCGCCGCTTCCTTCTCCGCGAGATCCGCCGCCGCCTTGGCCTCAAGGGCGGCAGTGAGCTGCGCCACGTGCTCGAGCAACCGCTGGCTCAGTTCCGTGCCGCCGGTGCTCAGGGCTGGCGCGGCTTCGGCCAGCACACGCGACTCAAGCTCGAGCGCTTGGAGTTTCTGAGCGGCATCGGCAAGCAGGGCGAGGAATTTGGGATCGAGTTTGATGGTCATTTCGGTAGGTCGGAAAGTGGGCGGGCATGAATGGTGAGAGATGCGCTGCTGTAAAGCACATCCGAAGTTCAAGCCGCAGCTTGATCGACTTCAATCCACGAACAGCATCTCATTCCCTGCCAGCAAGGCCTGCGCATACTGCGACCACGCGGCGGCGTCTTTTTCGCGTCCAGCGACGAAGGCCTTCGCCACTTCAGCCTCATGGGAACTCGGGGAGCGCCCGAATAGCCGCGCATACACCTCGTCCAGGGGGTGATTCATCGCCCAAAGGCCCAGCACATCCGCCTGTTGCTGCATGAAGGGGGAATTGAGGGCAAAAAGACCCTGCAGCGGCGTGATCGTCTCCGTGCGCCATGGATTGTGCGCGCCGGGATCGGGCACGTCGTGGATGCGCAGCATGGGGTCCATGTCCTGACGATCTGACGCGCCGTAAAGCGAGCGGCGTAGGTTTTTAGCATCGCTGATCGCCGACGCGGCCCCGCCCATTCTCAAATCAAGCCGACCCGTGGCCGTCAGCAAGGCATCCCGCCAGGATTCCCAGTCCAGCCGGCGACGCAGCATGCGGCCATAGAGCTTGTTCTCAGGATCACGCTGCTCGGATGCCGCGACCACACTGCTTTGCTGCCACGTCGCCGAGTTCAATATCTCGCGATGCAGCCACTTCAGCGACCAACCGTGCTCCATGAAGCGTCCCGCGAGATCGTCGAGCAGCTCGGGATGCGTCGGTGCTTCGCCGAGATTGCCGAACTCGCTCGGCGTATCGACCAAACCGCGTCCGAAGTGGTGCTTCCACACGCGATTCACCATCACGCGAGCGGTGAGCGGTGCCGCGTCTTCGACAATGGCCTGCGCTAACTCCAAGCGACCACTGCCCGTCGTGAATTTGCGTGGCAGCCCGGTCTTGGAGGGAAACATCGACAAAAACCGCCGTGGCACCACTTCGCCCATGTCATTGGGGTTGCCGCGCTTCATCAACTCCAAATCGCGCGCCATGCCCATCTTGTAGTCGAGCTTCGTGCCGTGCTCCTTTTCCTTGTTCACGACAAACAGCGCCGCTTCCTCGACGGCATTTGCCATCAGCATATTGTAGTGCGGCGTTCCGGCCTTGATCGCAGCGATCTTCGCTTCCAACGCCTTCGTCTGCTCCGCCTGATCCTGCGGCTTCTTTTTCTTCAAGTCGGCGATCTGCTTCTCAATCGACGCCACTTCCGCACGAGCCTTCTCCACCGGCTTCCACAGCTCATCCCCGACCATCGGCACCTCGGAGAGCTTCACGGAGGCAAACACACCGGCCAGCGCATAATAATCCTCCGCCGTGACCGGATCAGACTTGTGATCATGGCAGCGGGCGCAGGCCAGCGTGAGGCCGAGAAACGTGCGGCCAATCGCGTCCACATGTTCCTCCCATTCATCCGCCACCGTCGTCTTGATGATCTCCGGCGGCAGTTGCAGCTCTTTGAAATACGTCGGGCTCAGGCCGATGAATCCAAGCGCCACACGATCCTGCGGTCCACACTCAGGCAAAAAGTCCGCCGCCAACTGCCGCAGCACGAAGCGATCATACGGCATGTCTTCATTCAATGCCTGCACCACCCAATCGCGATAGAGATACGAGTACTTCGTCGAATCCAGCCAGTCCGGCGTGATGTCCGTGTAACGCGCCAGATCGAGCCAATACCGCGCCCAGCGCTCGCCATAATGCGGTGAGTTCAACAGGCTGGAGATGTCATCTTTCAGAGTTGAGCTTTCAGCAGTCCCCTGCGGCAATCCCGTCAGATCAAACGCCAATCGGCGTCGCAAGACACGCTGCTCAGCCCTCGGGGCCGGTTTCATCCCCGCCGCCTCCATCTTGGCGAGAATGAAATAGTCGATTTTCGTCTGCGGCCAGCCCTTGTCCTTCACCTGCGGCAACTCCGCACGCTGAAGCGGCGCGAAGGACCACGGCACCGGCTTCGGCCCCTCGTCCTTCTTTGCCAGCACCATCCCCGCCGACGCCAGCAGCATCAGCACGACTCTCACGACAGTTTTCAAAGCAAGCATGCGCACCCGTTACCTACAGCACTTCACGCCAGGAGCTTTCATCCGCTGACCCGTCAAACACACTGTTGCCGAGCGGCCGGAGTCAGAAGTCAGACGTGAGATGTCAGCAGCACGCCCGCACCTCTCACCTCTGACTTCCGACTAGCATGCCCCGCCCAGGTGAGCCATAGAACGCCTGCCGCCATCGGCACCCCCCCACCCCATGCTCCGACTTGCCCTCAAGATGCTGTTTGGCGACACCGCGAAGTACTTGATGCTCGTCGCCGGTCTCGCGGTGGCGACGTTCTTGATGGCACAGCAGACGGCGGTGTTCTGCGGGCTGATGAGCTGGACCAGATCCACACTCAGCAATGTCCCAGCCCCCATTTGGGTGGTGGAGCAAAAAGTGGAGCAGGTGAACGAGACGAACCCGCTGCTGGACACCGATGTGGCCCGCGTGCGCAGCGTGAGTAGCGTGGCCTGGGCCGCGCCGATCTATTCGGGCATCCAGCGCGTGCGGTTGGAGAACGGCAACTTCAAGATCATCCAGCTCATCGGCATTGACTCCAACACGCTGGCCGGCGCACCGGCGAAGATGCTGGAAGGCGATCTCATGAAGCTGCGGCTGCCACATGCGGTGATCATTGATGATCTGGGCGTGCAACGACTGGCCCTAGAACGCGGCGGCAAGGTCAAGGTGGGCGATGTGTTCGAGATCAACGATCAGGAAGCCCGCGTCGTGGGCATCGCCGACGCCAAAAACTCCTTCACCGGCGGCCCCTATGTGTGGACGACGTACGGACGCGCGCTGCAATACGTGCCCGCGCAGCGCAAGCTGCTCCAGGCGGTGATCTGCGCCCCGCGTGAAGGCGTGAGCCTGGACCAGGCGGTGGTGGACATTCAACGCGAAACCGGCTTGAAGGCCTTTGTGAACCGGGAGGCGTCCACGGGCGCGTTTCTGGACCACATGAACGGCAACACGAGCACCAATTTCAATGTCTCGACCGTCTGGTGGTATGTGAAGAACACCGGCATCCCGATTTCCTTCGGCACCACGGTGATCATCGGCCTGCTGGTGGGCATGGCAGTGAGCTGCCAGACCTTTTACTCCTTCGTGTTGGAGAACATGCGCCATCTCGGTGCGCTGAAGGCGATGGGTGCCTCTAACGGCATCCTCTGCCTGATGCTGGTCGTGCAAGCCTTCACCGTGGGCATCATTGGCTACGGCATCGGCATGCTCGGCACGGCCGGCTTTGCGTTTGGCGCGCTGAAAAATGAGCAACCGCCTTTTTACATGCCCGAGTTCGTGCCCTTCGCCGTGCTCGGCGTCGTCCTCGGCATCTGCTCCCTCGCCGCGCTGCTAGGCATCTGGCGCGTGAGCCGGCTGGAACCCGCGATGGTCTTCCGCAGTTGAGCTATTTCCAATTTTCAGGCTACTCCAACTGCAGCTTCGCCAACGAGCTGTACAACCCGCCCGGCTTTGTCACGAGTTCATCATGCGTACCGCGCTCGATGATGGCACCGCCGGACATGGCGAGGATTTGATCGCAACGACGCACGGTGCTGAGGCGGTGGGCGATGATGATGCTGGTGCGGTTCTCCATCAGCTTGTCGAGAGCGTCCTGCACCAGGCGTTCGCTTTCGGCGTCGAGGCTGCTGGTGGCTTCATCGAGGATCAAGATGGCCGGATCAGCGAGAATGGCCCGCGCGATGGCGATGCGCTGGCGCTGGCCGCCGGAAAGCTGAGCGCCGCGATCGCCGACAAGCGTCTGGTAGCCTTCCGTCAGTCCGACGATGAAATCATGCGCGTTGGCTTTCTTCGCGGCGCTGATAATCTCCTCTTCGGTCGCGTCCGGTTTACCGTAGGCGATGTTTTCTTTGATGCTGCCACCGAACAGGAGCACCTCCTGCGGCACCAGCGCGAGGTTGCCGCGCAGCGTGGTGAGCGACATGTCGCGGATCGGCTGGCCGTCGATGAGGATCTCCCCGGTGGTCGGCTCGTAGAAGCGGAACAGCAGCGACACACTCGTGGTTTTGCCCGAACCGCTCGGCCCGACGAGCGCGATGCGCTGCCCGGCCTTCGCCTTCAAATCAAAATCGCGCAGCACCACGGCCTCGGGACGCGTCGCATAGGCGAAGCTGACGCCACGCATCTCGATCTCGCCCTGGAAGCGCACTTTCGGCGCGGTGGCGCTGTCCGCAGGCTCGGTGTCCTCACGCAGGATCTCGCGCACGCGCTCGGTGGCGCCGAGTGAGCGCTGGAGCTGGGTGATCAGCTCCGGGAACTGCATGAACGAGGCGGCGATCATGCCGCTAAGGCCGGCGAACTGCGTCAACTCCTCTTTGCCGATCTCGCCATCGTTGAGCATGCGCATGGCGAACCAGGTCACCAAAATCAGCGCCACGCTGAAGGCGAAGATGATGAAGGCGATGAACGAAGCGCGTGGAATGGCTGCGCGGATGACCGTGCGCAAGTATTCGCCGAGATTTTTGTCATAGCGGGCCAGCTCATGGGCCTCGTTGCGGAAGGCCTTCACGCTGACGATGCTTTGCAGGCTCTCATCCACCACGACCTGCGAGGCCGCGAGGTTGTCCTGCGCCTTCTTGGTCAGTTTGCGAATGCGTGCGCCGAAAATCGCGATCATCACGATCACCACCGGAATCGTGCCGACCATGAACAGCGAGAGCTTCACCGACATCTGCAAAATCAGCACGAGGCAGAGCGACAGCATGACGGAATGCCGGATCAGCATCGGAATCGTCACCACCAGGGTCTCACGCATCGCTTCCACATCGTTGGCCAGGCGTGAGGCCAGCTCGCCGACACGCCGCTGGTTTAGCGTCGCCATCGGCAGGCGGATGATGCGGCTGAAGGTGTCCAGCCGCAGCGCGGCCAGCGCGCGTTCAGAAGCCTTCGCAAACAGCAGGATGCGCCAGAACGCGATGAACGCCTGCACCGCGACGATGCCGACGAGGAACCACACACTGTCGTTCAGCTCGGCCATCCATTGCGGCCCTTGCGCGCCACCAATCCCCTTCCCGGCAAGTGCGGCCAGCTCCTTGATGAAAATGATCGTCATCCCACCGGTGATCGCCAGCGCGATGAGCGCGGGGATGAACACGTTGTAATGCGGACGCAGGTAGTTCAGGAAAAAGCTCGCGTCTTTCCACGCCGCGCGGTCCCACAGTTTTTTGCTCGCTTGTTCTTCAGCCATTTGGGTCAGTGTTATCAGGCTTGGCGCATGGAGCAAGGGGCGTGGAGTGAATACAGGCGATCTCAGCGATAATTTCCATGCTCCTTGCCCCATGCCCGCCTACTCCACCCGCACGGTCCAGCGTTGGGTGGGTTTGTCAGTCAGTTCCAGGACACTCAGACTCTCCGCATCATCGCCTTGGCGGGCGCTGCGGGTCAGGAAATACTCACGCCCGCCGCCGGTCAGGCGCACGTTGATGCCGAGCTGGCTGTTGCCGTTTTCCAGCGCCCACTCATGGCGGTAGAGGTAGCTCTTCGGCAGCGTGATCGTCAGCCGCCGCGTGCCGCTGGCGGAGCTGCTGAGCACGGCCTGAATTTCCTGCACATCAAACTCCGCCGCATAACCGCTGCCAAAGGCCCACGGCGCGATGGGGGCAATCTGCGCCGCACCATCGCCCGCCTTGCCGGTGATGCGCAGTGCTGCCGTAGCACCGGGCGTCTGCCGCTGACCGTAGCTGCGGGCGTCAAGATTGAGCAGGCAGGTCCAGGCCTTGCCGGAGGCATCATCCGCGAGATCGACGCCGGTGAGGTCCAGTGTCAAAAACAGCTTCATGCTGTCCGCATCCGCCCGCAGGGTGACCGCGCTGGACTCGCCATCGGCAGCGGTGAGCGGCACGGGCTGCTTGAGGCCGAAGTTACGGGTGATCTCGAGGTAGCGGTCAAAAATCTGCCGCACCCCGTTCGCATTCATGGCGAAATTCAGCGGTAGCCGCTGGCGAAACCGCGCTTTCTCGCCCGCAGGCAGTGCGAGCGCGACTTTGAGCGTCTCGGCACCATTCGCATCCAGCGTGGTCTTGCCCTCCTGCTTTTTGCCATCCCAGCTCAATTCCCACGCGGCTGACAGCTTCGCGCCAGTGCTATTTTCGATCTCCAGGTCGGGTGAGAACTCCGTTTCCTGATTGAACGCCGTGCGCACATTCCAGGCGACGCTGCACGGACGCAACGGCGCGACCAGATCGCTGATGCGCGCCTGCTTGCCGGCGATCACCAGCACCGGCAGGCGCATATTCCCGTCACGCAGCGGCAGTTGCAGGGTGTCGGTGATCGCGTAGCTCACTTTCACCGTCTGCTTGGCTCCAGCGGCCAGTTTGAGTTCCGGGTTGGCGTCCTTGAGCTTCAAGCCACGCGGCACCAGCGGCAGCACGGTGATAGGGAGCGCTTCACGCGAGGTGTTGCTGATCTGGAATTCAAGCTGGAGCCTGCCCTGCCCTTCCAGCGTCGCACTGGCGGCACCGAGCTGCCATGCCACCGCTGGCTGGCCGTTCATCACATCTTCCATCAGGATGCGCCCCATCGCCGCATGCATAGCGGCGGTCGGCGTCGCCACCGCACCGGCAGGGACGCTGTTCAGTCGGCTTTGATACTGCTGCACCAGCGCGGGGAACAGCAGATGCGCCGCATGCGTACCGTCTGGCGGGGCGATTAGCCGCGAGAAGTCACCGAGGTCGGCAAACAGCAGCTTTTCCTTCGCGCAAAACTCACGCATCACACTGCTCACATCCCGCGTGAGCGCTAGGCTCTCCTCCTCGGGGTCCGCTGCCTGCGGCACCGGTCCGGCAATGATGAGTTCAATCCGATTCGTCCGTGCCGTGTCCAGCAGGCTGCGCAGTGCCAGGGCGACATCCGCCGCCGCGATTCCAGCCACGCCGTCCTCCAGGCCATGCGCCACCAGCACCAGATCCGGCTGGCCTTGCAGCCCCACCGTCGCCAGCGCCGATGCCGCCGACACGATGCTGGCCGTGCGCACGGGCTGTAGCAAAATCTCCGGCCCCATCACCATGCTGTTCTTGCTGCGCAGATCCGAACCCGGCCGGATCACCCGCACGCCGCCGGTGTAGTAAAACTGCGTCGCTAGGGCATTCGCAAACACGCCCGCAAAACTCTGGAGCAGCGGGTCCGCGCCTTCATCCACTTGGGCCCCATCCAAGATCGCATCTCCCAGCACCACGATCTGCACACGCTCGCGGCGGGTGAGCTTGAGCAGCGTCTGCGGCAGAAACTGCTGCCAGCGGTCCCGCTGCAGCGGCGAGAGGTCAAAGTAGCTCTGCAATTTCACCGTCGGCGAAGGCAGCTTGGCCTCCGCCTCACGTGCCGCCGCCTGCAAGGTCGCCAAATCGGGTTTCACCTCTGCGGGCACCACCATGGACGGCACGGCAGCCCTCGGCTCCGACACCTGCGCCCGGAGACCGGCCACACCCAACAACGCCACAGCGCCGAGGAGGGAGAAAGTCTTGCGGTTGGAAAACATGGACCGGTATGTCAACGAGACATGCGACGGCTGCAACCGGGGAGTGCATCTGGGCGGAGGTTGCACCGCTGGGATGAATCGCCATCATCACGCTATGTCCACCCTCGCCCCTGCCGCCGTTCTGTATGAAGCCAAGAAGCCACTGCGCATCGAGGAGGTACGTGTGCTGCCGCCGCAAAAAGGCGAGGTGACGGTGCGGATGAAGGCCGCAGGCGTATGCCACAGCGATCTGCATGTGATGAAAGGCGATCTCTCCATGCCAATGCCGATCATCCTCGGTCATGAGGGCAGCGGCGTGATCGAGGCCGTGGGCGAAGGCGTGACTGACGTCGAGGTTGGCGATCATGTGATCCTGGTCTGGCGCGGCTCCTGCGGAAAATGCGAGTATTGCAGCAGCGGCCGTCCCGCGCTGTGTGACATGGGTACGGCGATGCGCTTCACTGGCCTGATGCCCGACGGCACCACGCGGTTTCAGAACTCCGCTGGCGAGAGCATCCGGCATTACGCGGGCGTTTCGGCCTTTTCATCCCTCTCCACGATGCCGCAGGCCTCAGTGGTGAAGATTCCCAAGGAGTTCTCTTTTGAAAAAGCCGCGCTCATCGGCTGCGGCGTCATCACCGGCGTGGGCGCGGTAGAGCGTGCGGCCAAAGTGCAGCCGAACAGCACCGTGGCCGTGATCGGCTCCGGCGGCATCGGTTTGAATATCATCCAAGGTGCCCGCATGGCCGGCGCGCGGCAGATCATCGCCGTGGACAAATTTACGCGCAAAGAAGGCGACGCGCGGCAGTTCGGCGCGACGGATTACGTGGATGCGAACGCTGGCGACCCCGTGCAGGCAATCAAAGACCTCACTGACGGCAAAGGCGTGGATTATGCCTTTGAAGCTTACGGTTCCGGCAAAACCGCCGAGCAAGCCTTCGATGCGACAAAAAAAGGCGGCATGTGCGTGATGGTAGGCATCACCAGCGCCGCCGATCGTGCCGCGATCAACGTGAACCAGCTCGTCTATGCCGAGAAAACCCTGCGCGGCAGCCTCTACGGCAGCACCCAGCCACGCACCGACCTGCTGCTACTCATCGGCATGCATCAATCCGGCCGCCTGATGCTGGATGAACTCGTCACCAAGCGCTATCCGCTTGAAGGCATCAACGAAGCGTATGACGAGCTCCAACGCGGCGAAGTGGCGCGGAGTTTGATCGTGTTTGAGTGAAGTAGTCCTGAGCTTTAGCTCGTGCCTCCCACCTCCCGCCACTCTCAGCACCATGAGCAATCTAAAGCTCTCCACTACTTATCGCCCGCTTAATCGCATTCTTCCGGGTAGAGCCGTCCGTTGCCAGACGGCTCCCCCACAGACCCGTACGAGCCCAATTAAGGCATACGGTTCCTCAGATCAGGACTTCGCGTTATAGATGGAATGCACGACCCTGGGCGGTAGCAGTGGTAAATGCTCGCTCAATAGTTTGCCAAAGCGCTCCCACGTCATGCTGCCTCGTTGCCGCGTGCGGCGGTTAAGCCACTTGTGCCACAGACGTTTGACGCTGGTTTCGTATTGCTCCAGTGCATCAGCGTTGCCGGTGATGCCGTAGTAGCCGTAATGGCCTTGGAGCTTTGCTTTTAACGTCTTCCAT
>Ga0209702_10005597_pt1 | contig 16926 bp, 17 predicted proteins | sample FRY01_FD_187210 | JGI IMG/M metagenome (GOLD analysis project Ga0209702, IMG submission 187210) | Freshwater microbial communities from Lake Fryxell liftoff mats and glacier meltwater in Antarctica - FRY-01 (SPAdes) (version 2) | ecosystem: Environmental > Aquatic > Freshwater > Ice > Glacier...
CCGGGCGGGACATGGGTTTGTCGTTTTTCCATCTGGCTGGCATGGGTAGAACAATACCAGAACATTTCATGTTGGCAAGCCGCGTCGCACCACATCATGTGCCGCCGGATCAAAGGGGATAAGCCTTGCTGCGGGATATGAAACCAACTGAGCGCAACGCGCTTAAAGGCGTGCTATTTCAGTTTCTTTGCCATGCCCTGCAGCGCTTGCGCTTTGCCAAAGGCAAGTGCTGCAGCCTGCCGGGCTTCGATCCAAGCGGCCGTCTGCCGTGCGAGGGTCAGGTTGATCTCGGCCCGGCGCTGATCAGCCCAACGTTGATAGCGTATTTCGACCTCAGCCAAGGCGAGGTTCGGCAGGTCCGTAGCCAAGGTGGTTTGGTCAAGATCGGCCAGCCGGTCAAGGCTTGCCGTCCGCGCTGCTGCCGCCGATTGCAGAGATGTCAAACTGGCGTTCAGCATCAGGTCGGTGAGCGTGCACAGGCGGGCGATCTGGGCGGACTTTTCGGCTGCGGTCATCTTGTGATCCCGTTCTTGCGTTTGCGCATCGCCTCGGAAAACCGGATTGCCGCTGCAACGGCGCGGTAATGTTCGGGGCGGATCGGCGCGCCGATCTCGACCGTCGCATGCAGCGCACGGGCTGTGGTTGGGTCGCTGTGCATCGGCACGCCAGATTCTGCGGCCTTTTCCCGAATGCGGGTGGCAATTTCATCGACGCCCTTGGCCAGACAGATCGGCGCCGTCCGATCGCTGCGCTGCCATTTCAGCGCCACGGCATAATGGGTCGGGTTGACGATGATCACATCGGCCCGCGCCACATCCTGCAGCATCCGGTTGTTGGCAATCTCTTGTCCACGTTGGCGGCGTTGATGTTTGACCATCGGGTCGCCCTCGCTGTCCTTCATTTCATCCATCAGCTCTTTGCGCGACATCCGGTTGCGAAAGCTGTGCAGGTTGATCTGCCAAAAATAGTCCCCGGCGCCGATCACGACGGCGATCAGCAGGATCAGAAACAGGAAATCCATCAGGATCTGCAGCATCGCCGCACTGGATTGTCCTGGGGTCAAATGCATGCTCATCAGGATGATGTCAGCATGACGGACCATGAACAGACCCAGCAGCAGGCTGACCAGAACCAGCTTGCCGGCGCTTTGTGCAAACGTCATCAGACCCTCGCGCCCGAATTTTTTGTTTGGCATTCTCAAGCGGTGAGATCCGCGACAGTTTCGGCTGCAGTTTTTCCGGCGCAAAGACCAAGGCGCGCTGGCCCAAAACGGCAAGCAATGCGGCGATCATCGGCAGCAGAAACAGTGGCACCAAACTGAGCACGAGCGACAGCAGGAGGCCGCCGGTCGGGGGTCGGGCCGATCCGAAGAACAGCGGCGCCATGCGGTCTGCCTGGCCCAGAAGCATTGCGCCCGTCTCGCCCAGGCGCAGCATCAAATCGCTTCCGGCGATCATACCTGCCAGCAAGAGGCCCGCATAGCTGGCCGCCGTGATCAGCTCTGTCGATTTGGGGACCTCACCGCGCTTCCGGGCGTCGTCGAGCCGTTTTTGGGACGGGTCGTGCTGCTTGTCGGTATCGCTGTCCTCGCTCATCGCGGTGATACGAAGGGGTTGCCGAGGAAGACGTTGAATTCGACCAGCCAAAAGGCCAAGGCAAGCGGGGCCGCAACGGCGAGCAGGATCAGACCGCCCAGCGTGAGGGCGGGCGCGCCGACGAAAGAGACCATCAGTTGCGGCATGGCGCGGTTGATCACCCCGAGAGCCACGTTGTAGATCAGCGCCGCGATGGTGAAGGGTGCGGCCAGCATGAAGGCAAGCGAAAAGGCCCGCGCGATTTCCGCAAGCCCCCAATCGGCCATGTCGGCAAGCGCGGGCAGCCGACCCGGCGGCAGAATCGTGTAGGACAGGATCATCAGTTCCGCCGCGCGCACATGCAGGCCCGACACCACCGCCAAGGCAAGTCCGCCCGAGACCAGCAGATTGGCGATGGCCGGTTGCGGCTCTGGCCCCATGCCGCCGAACAACTGCGCGAGGGAGGTGGCTTGGGCGATCATCATCCCCGCCATCTGCAGGGCCATCACGAAAAGACGCAGTCCAAGGCCAATCGCCAGTCCAGCCGCCACTTCTACGGCGATCGGCAAGAAGAATGCGCCGTTGGACGGTGCGATCTGCGGCACGATTGCGGGGCCGACAACAGCGGTGAAGGCCAGCGTCAGCACAAGGCGGATGCGCGCGGGCACCAGTTGTTCGCCAAAACCAGGCATCAGGGCCATGACCGCACCGACCCGGCAAAAGACCAGAAAGGCGGACCAGATCCAGCCGTCGGTCTGTCCCGAAAGGGCGGTCAGGCCGGCCATCAGGTCGGTCATATCGGCACGACGCCCAGCATGGCCGGGCGTGCCTCCATCCCGATTTCCTCGTAGGACAGGACCGGGGCGGTCAATCCTTTGGCCCCCATGACGGTGCGCAGGAAGCGGCGGCGCGCAGAGGAGGTGACGAGCGCTGGATAGGCCCCGGTTTCCGCCGCACGGTTCAGTTTGTCGGCCAGACCGTTTGCGAGGCGGCTGAACTGATCGGGCGGCAGAGCCACATCGCGCAGGCCGCGATCCCCGTCGATCTGATGGGCGGCAAAGGTTTTTTCCCAGTCGGCCGCAAGCTGGATCAGGGGGATGGTGCCGTCGTCGCGTTTCAGCTCTGCTACCAACTGGAAGCCCAGACGTTGGCGGACATGTTCGCAAACTGCTTCGGCCGAGCCCATTGCGCGCGCCTCGGCGATTGCCTCGAGGATAAGCGGCAGGTTGCGGATCGACACGCGTTCCTCGAGCAACAGGCGCAAAACGGTCAACAAGAGATCGACCGGGACCTTGTCTGGTATCAACTCGTCCAGCAGGCGCTTGTTCGATTCGGCTCGTGCAGGGTCAGAGACATTGGTGAATTCGTTCAGCAACCGTCGCAGGCCACGCATCGATAAAAGCCGCGCAAGATTGCCACGGATCACCTCGAGCAGGTGGGTCGCCAGAACCTCGGGCGGCGAGACGACCGTCAGGCCCGACAGTGCCGCGGTATCTTGATGGTCGGGGCGGATCCAGCGGGCAGGGGCCCCATACACAGGTTCGCGCACGTCGATGCCGTCGGGCGCCTCGACGCTGTCGGTCAGCAGGACCAGAACCCGGTCTGGTATCAACCGGTCGCGCACCCGCTCTACCCCTTGCAGCCGTATGCGATAGGTGCCGGCGGGCAGCGTCTGCTCGTCCGTCAGACGCATTTCGGGCAGGATCAGGCCGAAACTGGCGGCCACATGGTTGCGCATGTTAAAAATGCGGCTGTCGAGCCCGGTTGCAGGGTCCAGCACCATAGACACGAGATTGGGCGCAAATTCGATATGGATTTCGTCAAAGTCGAGCACGTCGCCAATGCCTTTGCGCGCCGGCGGCTCGGCTGCAGGCGTGGGATCGGCCGAGGACGCTGTGCCGATGCGGTAGGCGCGCCACGCCAGATAACCAAGCCCCGACGCCGCCGTGAAGAAGGGCAGAAAAGGCATTCCCGGCACGATTGCCAGCAGCGCCATCAGGGCAGCCACCGTTCCCAGCGCACCGGGATAACGGCCAAGCTGGGCAAAGAACGAGACGTCTGTGGCGCCCGTCGCCCCGCCCCGCGCCAGCAAGAGGGCAGCGGCGACCGAGATGATCACGGCGGGGATCTGACTGACCAGCCCGTCGCCGACTGTCAGGATTGCATAAACCTCGAATGCCTCGCCAAACGGCATGTCGTGATAGACCGTGCCCATGATCAGGCCGACCACGATGTTCAGCGCGGTGATCAGCAGGCTCGCCACCGCATCGCCCTTGACGAATTTCGACACGCCGTCGAGCGAGCCGAAGAAGGTCGTCTCGTCCAGCTCGCGCTCTCGCCGCGCCTTGGCCTCGGCATGGCTGATCGCCCCCGCCGCCATGTCGGAATCGATCGCAAGCTGCTTGCCGGGCATGCCGTCCAGGGCAAACCGCGCGCCGACTTCGGCCATCCGACCCGCGCCCTTGGTGATGACGACGAAGTTGACGATCATCAGGACGCAAAACACCACGATCCCCAGGAGCAGGTTGCCGCCCATGATGAATTCGGCAAATCCTTCAATCACCTTGCCGGCAGCATCTGTGCCGGTGTGACCCTCGCCAATGATCAGTTTGGTGGAAGAGACGTTGAGCGACAGACGCAACATCAGCGACGCAAGCAGGATCGTCGGGAAGGCGGAAAATTCCAACGGGCGTTCGATGAACAACGTGACCGTCAGCATCAGGATCGCCAGCGAGAAGGACAGTGCGAGGCCCACGTCCAGCAGCCAGGCGGGCACCGGCAGGACCATCATGACGATTACGCCCATCAGCGCGAGGGCTAGAAGGATGGTCGGTTGAAACAGGGTGGTGGCGGTAAGACGAAGGTTTGGCATGTCAGGGGGCGGCTCCGAACAAAGGGCGGTTGGACGAAAGACGGGGGACCAGCGAGCCGCCGGTGCCGCGCGATCCGGCCTGCAATAGGGGATAGGTGTTTTGCCGGCTGACTTTGGCGGTGACTTTGGCTGCGCTGCGGGTCGCGGGGATTGGGCCAAGATCTGCCATCACTGTTTCGATCTTGGCGAGATACGTCGCAGCCGGCGCTTCGCTACGCGAGTGATAGGCGGCGATGGCGGCTGGCCAGTTGCCCATCTCGCGGTAAAGGTCGGACAGAAAACCGGCGGCATAGCTGGCATTGGTCAATGGATCGAACATCAGGTCCAACGAGGCAAAGTGCATGCCATGCCAGCGGTGGTTCAGTTGAAAACAACCAATGTCGAGATTACCGGTATTCTCGCGCAATGCGGTTTCGGCGGCGGCGGCAGCCTCGGTTGCCGTGTCGAACCAATACCCGCTGCCCGCCTGATTGATCGTCCAGGGCCAGGGGCGCAGATCGCGGCCTGCCCCACGCCCGGTCTCGACACGGGTGATTGCAAGCAGCACGTTGATCGGCGTGTCGCTGTTGCGCGCAGCGGTGCGGGCGGCATCGTCGCACAAGGCCGCGATGTCGCGAGTGCCGCCGACCGGACCCGCGCCGAGGCACAGAGCAAGACAAATAAGCCTGAGGCGTCGGATTGGCATGGGTTTCACCCGGTCGGATCGCACCTGCTGCACGACGTCTGGATCAGGCTAGCGGACGAATCTTTCTGATTGGTAAGGATGGATACGCACCTGACGAGGAGTGATGAAATTTGCCGAAATGAAGGGGACTATGGCGGTCGGGCTTGCCATCGGCGGTCAGAATTGTGGCGGCATTGGGCCTGTGACAGAGCCAAGCAAGTCGGTAATCTGTTGACGCGTTTGCGCACTCGATTCCAGCAGCGCCTCGCCCCGTGCCAATGCCCCTGCGGCGTCGGCTGGCGCGTCGGGTTCGGCCCCGATCGCCGCAGCCGCCAAAGCTTGCAAAGGAACCTGCCCGGACGCCGCGAGCTGCGGCCAGTCCCGCGCGCGACTGACGGCGCGCCAGCGGGCGTCGTCCGCACCAGTGTTGGCCAGCACATCCGCCAAGGCCGCCTCGTCCGCCAGTTGGTAAAGCGCCTCTGACCGCAATGCTATCAGTGCAGGATCGTCGGACCCGGCCACAAGACGCATTGCTGTCCGGGCGTCTCCGGTTTGCAAGGCAATCCGGGCGGCCAGTCCGGTATCCGCATCTGGCACCTGCCGCAACCAATCGCGCGCCTGGGCGGAAAATCCCAGATCCGACAAACGGCGGGCGAGCACGGCAGCCACCGGCGCTGACACCGAGGGCGCCGTGCCTGTTGGCCAGACCGCGTGCGAAAGCAGTGCAGAATCCGGGCCGATCTCTGCCAGCAGTGACCAGACGTCGGGCACCGCCTGTGGCGTGTCTGGCAAATCGCCGAAGGCCCGGTCAAAATCACCGGCAAGCGCCCGCGCCTGCGTGAGCGCAACGGCAAACCGGCCAGCGTCCGGCCCCGTTCCGCGTTCGTGAAGCAATGCCTCAAGCGCGGTGATCTGTGCCGGATCAATTGGCGCGCGCTGGGCCAGATGGGTTTCGACCTGAGCGATCAGTGCATCAGGGGTGGCAGGACCTGACGTGGTGATCAGCGGCTCCAACCGCTGTTTGGCCATCCCCGCGTCGCCGCCGTCAAGGTCGAGCCGCGCCTCCATCAGCGCGACCTCGGGGCCTGCATCGCCAGGGGCGCGCACGATGGCATCCCGAACCGTCCGTGCAGCTGCTGCATCGTTCAACCCAAGAAGGCGATCGACCAGACGCGGGCCAAGAGAGCGACGCATGTGGACAGGCAACGCAGAGAAGGTCCGCAGGGTTGCGGCGCGGTCGAAGGTTGCGCCGCGTTGCGGCGCGGGATCGCCAAGGATCGCCCAAAGAGCCGCCGACGTATCGCAGACGGCCATGCCGACAAAGGCCGGTGCAGGATCACGACTGTCATCGAGAATGTACGCAAGGCTGGTCAGAACACCGCTCTCGGGCTGTGTCGTCGAGACTGGCGCAAGAAGCTGCCGGGCTTCGGCCCCGAACCCGATGAACAGAAAGAACCGCACGGCGCGCAGTTCGGCCTTGGGGTCTGGGGTGTCGAACTCGCCCACAAGACCCGACATGGCCTCGGCCATCTGTTCGGACACGGGCTGGTCGGTGCCCCAGGTGGCGATGTCGAGGCGATCATCGGCAATACAAGCGGCCCCCTTGGCCATCAGCCCGCCTGGCGCGCCGTCGTCGCTGTCGATCCTTACTCCCGGCATGTTGCTGACCCTTAACTGGGCCGCGTTTGCGTTGGGAATGGCGACGCTTTGCGCGTCCGCAAGGACCATGTCGACGATACCTTGCGACGCGCCTCTGCTGAGTTGCTGGAGCAGTGCAACGCGCAACGGCTGGAGGTTTGGATCGGCGTCCGGCAACCCGGGCGTTGGAAGAACTGCCGGAGTTGCGGGCGTCGGGTTCAGGAACGCGGCCGTCCAGTCATAGCTGGCAATCCGGCCTGGAATTCCCGAAGCGCGGGCCGGTTGAGATGGCTTGGCGCGGGGGCGCAGAACCGGGCGTGGGGCAAGGTTGCGCAGCGTTTCGCCATTCAACGCGATCTCGAACGCCGAGCCTTTGAGTGGGGGGCCATCCTTCAGGTCGATCACGACGATTCCGGGGCGAAACTCGAAGGGTTGGGCATGGCAGGCGCAGCCGATGCCGACCCTCAACGCGCCGCTTTGCGGGTCTACCCACACCGAGGCAACCCGGCCTCGCCCGATCAGATCGTACACGCCTGTTAGATCATAGGTCGGAGTGGCATCGGTGAGCCGCAGTTCATATCCATCTGTGGTCCGTCCGATTTGCCAGTCGAGCGCCGTTCCATAGTCGAGCACCAGCCGGGTAAAGCCGTCATGCTCACCCGAAGTGACCCGCACCGGCTGCGCCATTGCCGCCACTGGCAGAAAGACCGCGAGACACAGCAGCCATAAGAGTCTGATCATGCGGCCTCCTGTTTCAGGCCGCGCAGGGCTTCTTCCACGTCGGAAAAGCTGGGGCGAACGTGGTGCGGCGAGTTTTGCCGCCCAACCTCGATGCAGATGTTGGTCGGGTGCTTGTGCAGGTTGGCGATCAGCACCTCGCGGATCAGCTGATAGAAATGGCCGTCCTCATCAACCACGGCTTTGACGCGCGTGGAGAACGGGCCGACGATGCCATATGCAAGAAAAACTCCCAGAAACGTGCCGACCAGCGCCGAGCCGATCATCCCACCCAGTACCTCGGGTGGCTTGTCGATAGAGCCCATCGTCTTGATCACACCCAGAACAGCGGCGACGATACCCAAAGCGGGCAAGGCATCGGCCATCTGCTGCAGCGCATGGCTTGAATGCAGCGCATGGATTTTTGCCGCCTCCATCCGTTTGTCCAGAACCTCTTCGACCTGATGCGGGTCGTCGTAGTTCATGGATGCGGCGCGTAGCGTGTCGCACATCAGATCGACCGCCTCATGGTCATTCTGAATCTTGGGGTATTTGCTGAACAGAACAGACTCGTTGGGGTTTTCGATCTGCTCTTCAAGGGCGACAGGGTTGTTGCGGGCCAAGCGGATCAGTTCGAACAAGACGCACAGCAGGTCGCGGTAATCGGCATGCTTCCACTTGGGGCCCTTGAACACTTTAGTGATGTCTCGCAGAGTTTGCTTCACGGCGGCGATATCGTTGGCAATCAGGAATGCCCCGACCGCCGCGCCACCGATCATGATCATCTCGAACGGCAGCGCATGCAGAATCGGCTCCAATTTGCCGCCAGCAAGGACGAAACCGCCAAACACCATTACCATAATCATAACGATACCGATGATACCGAACATGGTCTTCCCTTCCCGAACTGCCCTTGCACCGACCCTCGCAGGGCCGCGTTAAAAAACTCTGACTCAGTTCTTGGGAACCAGAGCGTTGCGCCCCGCAATCAGCGCTGAAATGGAATAGGCCGTCTCGGGCGCCATGCCTGACAGGACGGCAGCCGCCGTTTCGGGTCGCATTCGGCCAAGAAAACCCGCCGCGAATTCGGGCGCCATGGCGGTAAACAGGGCAGTCGCATCAGCCGGTTTCATCGATTCGTAAACCGCCGTCAGCCGGGCAAGATCATTCTCTGCCGCGCCGTCGGCCAAGGACAGCGTGGCCTTCAGGTCTGCCTCTGCCGTGGCAAGGTCGGCCAGTCGGGCGGTGATCGCAGCCTCGGCCAGATCGAGGGCTGCCATGCGGTCCGCCAAGGCCGCTTCCTGTCGGGCCACGTCCGTTTCCCGCGCGAGCAGAGCTTCGGCGAGGGCAAGAGGCGGGGCGGGGCAGTTCAGAGGTGCATCGACAATTGCAGGTTCCGGCGCATTTGCCATTGCCGTGCCGATTCCAGCCCCAAGACGCAGCGCGCCCGACGTTGCGAGAAACAGCGCCAGAATGATGAGGGCCCCGCGCCCAGCCGGACTGCGTGGACGACGTTTGACTGGTTCGGTCATTCGGCCGCCTCAAGTTCCGCTTTTCCAGAGCGGCGGCGTACGAAGCGGACCCTTGTCGCTTCCGGCTCTGTTGCCGCGTCAGGCCGCACTGCGGGCGGGGTGGACGCCGCATCGGGCAAATCGTGCAGGGCGGCGATCATCAACTCAAGCTTCGCCGCCGCGGCTTCCGCCCGTAACGTCAGCGCCTCGAGGCTGGCGGCAGAGCCGGTGGCCGTACTGCGCGCTCTGTCCAGCGCCCGGGTCATATCATCGACCTGAGCCGACAGAACCGCTATCGCGCCGCCCATCCCTGTTTCCAGCGTGGTGAATTTTTTCAACCGCCCCGAAAGGACATAACAATATATGGCCGCGCCGAAGGCCCCGGCCGCCATCAGAAAATCTGCGATCATCGTCATCCCGATACCCCGTCAGTTCAGCACGAATTCGGTGACAAGCAGGTCGCGCACCCGACCCTCGCCGGTCACGATCTGGATTCGCCGCAACATTTGTGCCCGAAGTCGGACAAGGGCTGCCGGATCTTCCAGTTCGACCATGTCAACCGCCCGCAAATAGCCGTTCAGAACATCAAGGATGCGTGGCAACAGATGGGTAACCTCGGGGGCGTGCGAGCCATGAACTTCAAGCTGGGCGGTGAAGCGCAGATGATTGCTTTGCGCATTGCGCCCCAGTGAAATGATCAGGGGTTCGATCGCGACAAACTGGACATCCGGAAGTGCTGCCACATGTTCGCCAGCGCCTGCGTGACTTTTCCCGGGGCCAAACAGCAGACCGGACCAGGTGGCATAAAACCCGCCGCCCCCAAGGCCCAAAGCCCCGACGAGCCCCAGAATCAGGGGTAGTTTTGAACGTTTCTTTGGAACCGCATCCTGCGGCTGTTCAGCATCGGCCATCTGTCCCTCCGTGCTTTCAATGAGAACAAAGATAGACCGCATCTCACTAACCGATTGTTAAGGCCGATCCTTCAAAGCTGGCGATGAACGGTGCAGAAGCCCCTTGATCGGAGAATACCGGTGCAGAACTTGCTTTCCCTATGGACCGCGATGGATGCGCGGCGGCGTCTGGTGGTGGTTGCGGCCACAATCGGGATGTTCGTCGCGGTTCTGGCGATGTCGCGGATGGCGGGAAGCCCGTCGATGTCGCTGTTGTATGCCGGGCTTGATTCGTCGGCCGCAGGCGATGTGGTCGCAGCGCTGGAGCAGCAGGGCGTGGCCTATGAAATCAAGGGCAACGCCATCCATGTGGAAACGGCCATGCGCGACACCCTGCGGATGACCCTTGCGTCGGAAGGTCTGCCGACGAACGCGGGTGCGGGCTATGAGCTGCTCGACGGGCTCTCTGGGTTCGGCACCACGTCGCAGATGTTCGACGCGGCCTACTGGCGCGCGAAAGAGGGCGAACTGGCCCGGACGATCCTTGCCAATCCACAAATTCGCGCCGCTCGTGTGCATATCGCGCAGGCTCCGTCACAACCGTTTCAGCGCGATGTTGCCCCGTCGGCCAGCGTCACGGTGACAACCTCGGCGGGGGGGCTTTCTTCAATGCAGGCCAGGGCGTTGCGGCATGTGGTGGCGGCTGCGGTGACAGGTATGAAGCCCGACGATGTCGCCGTGATCGACACAGTCGCGGGCCTGATCTCGACCGAGGCCGACATCGCGATGCCAGGCGGTGCGGGCGACCCACGGGCCATCGAGATGCGCCGCAATGTCGAGCGGCTGCTGGCGGCGCGCGTCGGTCCCGGCAAAGCCGTGGTCGAAGTGGCGATCGACGTGGTGACGGACCGCGAAGCCGTGACCGAGCGGCGGTTCGATCCGCAGGGGCGCGTCGCAATTTCCTCGGACACAGAATCGAAGAAGGGAACCGATACGCAGGGGGGCGGGCCGGTGACAGTGGCCTCGAACCTGCCGGACGGCGATGCGGCCGGCACGGACGCAGGGGGCACCAGCAAAACGGATGAAACGCGCGAGCGGGTGAATTACGAAGTCTCCGAGACGTCGCGCGAAATTCTGCGGGAGCCGGGGGCATTGCGCAAGATTTCCGTCGCGGTTCTGGTCGATGGCGTCACGGTGACAGCGGCCGATGGCAGTGTCACAACCGAAGCCCGACCCGAAGCGGAGATGTCGGTGCTGCGCGAACTTGTCGCTTCGGCGGTCGGTCTGGACCCGACGCGTGGCGATGTGCTGACGCTGGAGTCGCTGGCCTTTCAGACACCGGAGATTTCCGGGACCTTGGCCGAGGCGGGCCTTCTCGGCGGCATGGGTCCGCTCAACGTCATGTCGGTGCTGCAGCTGGTCGTGCTGGCGCTGGTCGCGATCATTCTGGGCCTGTTCGTTATTCGCCCTTTGTTGCTTGCCGCCCCCCGCCCTGCAAGCCTTCCCGCCCCACCACAGCCTTTGGCGTTGGCTGGAAACGCAGGGTCGTCGGGCGCTTTTTCGCAGGAGACCCGCGTGCTGACTGGCGAGATCGACGATGGCGGGGAACTGCCCGACCTGTCTGTGGTGTCTGATTTCGACAGCGGCGATGCGTCAAGCGACCCTGCGTCCCGATTGCGCCGCCTGATCGAGGAACGCCAGGCCGAATCGCTGGAAATCCTGCGCGGGTGGATGGAACAGCCGGAGGAGCGGGCATGACCCTGCGGCTGGAAGTCTTTGAAACCGAGCCACGCAGCAGCGGGGGCGGTACTATCGTCCTTGATCAGGTGGCGTTGGAAGATGCCAAGCTCGCGTCTTACGATCAGGGCTATTCTGCCGGTTGGGAAGATGCGGTTGCAGCGCAGTCCGATGAACAGGGTCGGATGCGGGCCGACCTTGCGCGACATCTGCAGGCACTGGGGTTTTCCTATCAGGAAGCCCGGATGCATGTGCTGAAGGCCATAGAGCCGCTGCTGATCGAGATCGTCGGGCGCCTTCTGCCCGACCTCGCCCGCGAAACCCTTGCCCCGGTCGTTCTGGAAGCCCTGATGCCGATGGCCGAAAAGATGGCGGATACACCCATCACGCTCGTAATGAACCCGGCGGCACGTCCGGCAATCGAGATGCTGCTTGAGCGGGCCACCGGCCTGCCGCTGGTTCTGCAGGAAGAACCAACGCTCGGCGAAGGGCAAGTTTATCTGCGCCTCGGATCCGCAGAAACCCAAGTGGATCTGGACCGCGCAGTTGCCGACATCACCGCCGCCGTGCGCGGCTTCTTTGACCTCAATGCAACCGGAGAATGAACACATGGAAAGTCAGTCCGACAACAACCCCTTCGCTCAGGTCCCGATCGAGGTCACCATCTCGGTTGGCAAGGCGCGCCCGATGGTGCGTGATCTGCTGAAACTGACGCGGGACGCGGTGCTGACGCTGGACCGGCGGGTGGATGATCCGGTGGAGCTTTACGTCGGCGACCGGTTGATTGCACGCGGGGAGCTGACCGAGCTTGGCGGCGAACAGGCGGGGCAGCTGGCGGTGCGCCTGACCGAAGTGGCCAACTTGCGGGGCGGGCTGTGAAGCTTTGGCTCACACTGGTCCTGTGCCTGCTGGCCGGGCCGGTGTTGGCGCAGGATCTGTCGATCAATCTGGGGGATGACGCCGGGTTGGCAGGGCGGTCGATCACGTTGCTCGCGTTGATCACACTGCTGAGCCTGGTACCAGGGCTGGCGGTGATGATCACCTGCTTTCCGTTCATCGTCACCGTCCTGTCCATCCTGCGCCAAGCCATCGGGTTGCAACAGGCGCCGCCCAACATGCTGATCGTCAGCTTGGCACTTTTCCTGACGTGGTTCGTCATGGATCCGGTGCTGACCGAGGCCTGGGTCAACGGAGTGGAGCCGTTGAGCCGGGGGGCGGTCGACGTGCAGACCGCGCTGCCATCGATTCTGGCGCCGTTTCGCGGGTTCATGGCGGCGCGGCTTGATCTTGACACCTTTGCCGCCTTGCAGGCCTTGCGGCCGGGCGAAGTTTCTGGCCCGACCGATGCGCCGCTGTCGTTGTTGGTTCCGTCCTTCATGCTGTCGGAAATCCAGCGGGCATTCGAGATCGGATTTCTGATCTATCTGCCGTTCCTGATCATCGATCTGGTGGTGGCCGCCGTCCTGATGTCGATGGGCATGATGATGGTGCCACCCGCCGTGGTGTCGCTACCGTTCAAGCTTGCGTTCTTTGTGGTGGCAGACGGATGGAGCCTGATTTCCGGCGCACTGGTGCGCAGCTATTTCTGACGGAAGACCACCGAAGCGCATCGCCGCGGTGGTCTTTCGCAGGTCAGTTCACCAGAAACTCTGCATGCAAAGCGCCAGCGGCGTTGATGCTTTTCAGGATGTCGATCATGTCATGCGGTGCGACGCCCAGAGCGTTCAGCCCGGCCACCACTTCGGACAGGCTGGTGGCGCCGGAAACCTCGGCCAATCCGGTACCGGGCTGCTTGGTGATATCGGCATTGCTGCGCGGGACGACGATGGTTTCGCCTTCCGAAAACGGATTGGGCTGGACCACGACCGGAGCTTCTTCGATCCGCAAGGTAAGGTTGCCCTGAGCGATTGCGACGCGGCTGATCCGCACGTCTTCTCCCATCACGATGGTGCCGGACCGCTGATCGACCACCACCCGTGCCCGGGTCTCCGGTTCGATCTGCAGCGACTCGATGCGGCTAAGAACATGAGCGGGCGAGCGCATCCTCGCTGCGTCGATGTCGAGCGATACCGTGCCCGCATCCAACATCACCGCGACGCTGCGTCCGAATTCGCGGTTGATCACGGACTCTATCCGGCCCGCTGTGGTAAAATCTGGCGCACGAAGGGCCAGACGGACAGTGTCCAGCCCTGCGAAGTCGAATTCAACCTCGCGTTCAACCCGGGCGCCGGACGGGATGACCCCGGCCGTCGGCACACCCTGAACCACGCGTGCAGCGTCCCCTTCGGCCAGGATGCCACCCGCGATGATGGTGCCTTGGGCAACTGCGTAAATCTCGCCATCCGCGCCGTTAAGCGGGGTCATGATCAGCGTGCCACCGAGCAGGCTTTTCGCATCACCGATCGCGGAAATGGTAACATCGATACGGCCGCCGGCACGGGCAAACGGCGGCAAAGCGGCTGTCACGAAGACGGCCGCGACGTTCTTTGGCCGGAAATCCTCGCCCGCGACGTTGACGCCAAGCCGTTCAAGCAGGCTCGACATGATTTCTTCGGTAAAGGGCGCGTTGCGCAGCCCGTCGCCTGTGCCATTCAGCCCGACGACCAGTCCGTAACCCACAAGGTCATTGCCCCGCACCCCGTCGAATTCTACCAGATCCTTCAGTCGGACCGGCCCGGCCTGAACGGTCGCGGTCAACAACAGGAACGCGAGGCAGGTCAGTGTGGGGCGCATCACAGGAAGTTCACCAGGTTCAGCCGCGACATGCGGGAAGTCAGGGCAAAGAGCGTCTCAAGCTGGGTCTGCGTCTGCTGGAGGCGCGAGGCGACCTCGAAGCTGTCAATCGACAGCAGGTCCGACAGGGCAATGTTGAGAGCCGTGGTTTCAGCCGTGTTGCGCTGCGCGGCTTGATCGATCTGGGCTTGCGCAGTGCCAAGCCGGCCCGCCAGCGCGCCCAGATCGGACTGGGTTGCCAGTAAAGACTCACCCGATCGCCGGATCAGGTCGGCCCGTTCCTGCGGATTGTTGGCCAGTACGTTGCGGTCGATCAGCGCTGTCATCGCAAGACCCTTCAGCGTGTCGCGGATTGCGGGATCAAGTGCCGTGATATCAAAGCGGGCGATCTCGCCGGGTGCCACTGCAACGCCCGCGAGTGCGTCACCGCCAGAATAGGCAGCAGCATAGCCGGCGGGCGATGCGAACCAGTCATCGAGCGCAGTTTGCACATCTGATGCGCTGACAGCCCCGGCCACCACGGTTTCCAACGTATCGAGCAGATCCGCGCCGGTTGGCAGGGGCATGGTGGTGGTGGCGTCCCCGGCAAACAGGCTGCGATCCCCCACGCGGATGTTCAGCGCCGCAACCGACGCTTCGAACTTCTGCGCGGCATCCACCCCAAGCGCCGCGATGCGGGCCGACGCGCCGGGGCTGGCCCCAGCCAGCACAGCCTGACCCAGATCGGCAGACATGTCGGTGATCCTGCCCAGCGCTGCCTGCATGGCATCGGTGAACAACCCCGTCTCGGTCGTGACAGCCTTGTAGCCCCGCAACTGCGCCAGCGACGTCTGGATCCCGGCGAGGGGGCCCAGGTCGCCCGACAGATGGCCCGCCGTATCCTCGGCGAGGCCACTGACCAGTTCGTTGGACAGTTGTTGAATGGCGGTTTTCAGCGCAGAACCGCTGCGCGTCAGGGTAAAGGTCTGGGCCATATCGCCCACGGACAAAGACGACATCGGCTACATCCCCAGCAGAAGTTTGATCATATCATCCACGGTCTGCACCACTTTGGCGTTGGCCGCGTAGTTTTGCTCGATCAGCAGCAGGGACAGGATTTCCTGATCGCTGTCGACGCCGCCAGCCAGTTCCATGGTAAGCAGTGAGTCTGCACGCGCCTTGGCGTAACTCGCCTCGCCGTCGGCATTCAGGCGGCTTCCGGCGATACCCGACACCATGTCGGTGGCAAGCCCGGCAAGGCTGCGCTGTCCGGTCGTGAAGGTGGCGGACGCGGGAGCCTGTACGTCGGTCAGCGCGGCCTGCCAGTCGAGCAGCAGCTGTGCATTTCCGACTGCCGCCGGTGCGCTGGCCCCCAAACCGTCGCGCAACCGCCACAGTGCGCCCCCGACTGTCGGATCGACGTCGGCATTCAGCCGCAGCCGTTGCGACAGGCCCTCTTCGTTCAGGGGATCGAAGGCCGCACCGGCATCGGTGAACAGACCTGACGCTCCGGGTGCGCGGGTGGCATCAAGACCGGGGGCGGCGAAGCGGTCGATCACTTCGCGGGCGATGGCGTCGATTTGCGCCTGCGCTTCGGGGCCAAGCTGGTCGCGCACCAGAAAATCGGCTGCCAGCGTTCCCCCGGCGATCCTGCTGTCACTGCCGGATGTCGAAAGAGGCTTGCCGTTCAAGGCAAGGCCGGACAGCGCGCCACTGGCCAGGGTCATGCCTGGGGTGATCACACCGACGGTCGAAAATTCGAAAACCGACGCCTTGCCATCGAGCAAGATCGCCCCGCCGACGGTCATCAGCGCAACCTGCCCGTTTTCGCGCGCAATTTCGCGTACCGGCACGATGGCCGCGATCGAGTCGATCAATTGCTGGCGCTGGTCCATCAGGGCAGAGGTTTCGCGCCCGTTGCCTGAATTGTTGCGAATCAGGCGGTTCAACTCCTCTACCCTGGTAAGCGCGGAATTCAGCTGTTTAACGCCCGATTCGATACGGTCATCGGCAGTTGTGCGGGCAAACTGGATGTCGGCCGACACGGTAGCGAGTTGGCCGGCCAGCGTTCGCGCGGTATCAGCCACCCGCGCCAGCCGCGGTTCGCTTTCCGGCCGAGAGGACGCCTCGATCAACGCCGTATCAAAGGCGGCAATTCGCCCGCTTAGCGATTGCTCTTGCTCGGGCGTTCCCAGAACACCCTCAAGACGCTGCAGAAACTGCGACTGGATCCGGTGGTATCCGGCAGTCGATTCTGCCACGCGACGATCGCCGATCAACGCCATATCAGCATGACGATAGACGCCGGCCACGCTGACCCCTTGACTGACCCCGCCCACTTGGCGGGACGTCAGGACGATTTCACGCCGTCCGTAGCCATCCGTCATCACGTTGGCGATGTTGGATGACACGATCTCTGCCGCCCGCGCATTTGCGGTCAGTCCCGATAGCGCCGAAGAAAGAGTGCCTCCAATGCTCATTCATGCCAGGGCTGTTCAGTTCTGATGATTTGGGCTGTTGCTGTGATTGGTGTTCAGCGACAACCACCTTGGCCCGTAGGGGGTTTGGGCTTCGCATGAGAGGCTATTTCTGCTGATTTTTGGCGCGGGTG
>Ga0209702_10005602_pt1 | contig 16902 bp, 7 predicted proteins | sample FRY01_FD_187210 | JGI IMG/M metagenome (GOLD analysis project Ga0209702, IMG submission 187210) | Freshwater microbial communities from Lake Fryxell liftoff mats and glacier meltwater in Antarctica - FRY-01 (SPAdes) (version 2) | ecosystem: Environmental > Aquatic > Freshwater > Ice > Glacier...
AAGGTTGGATTCCTTTAAAATCCCCACTTTGCTTTTAAATGTTTGTTCTTCCGTTGCTTTATCATTTGGATTGAGCTCTTTTATAAGGGGATCTACCCGTGAATCTGGAATATCCACAACGTTTAATCTTCCTAAATTGCAAATTTCCTCCTGAGTCATTTGATGTGTAGTGATAGCAGCAGTACTGGCAGTCAAAATTTGATTGTCTTTTACTGTTTGAAGAGTTGCGTCCATCGGGCTATCAATTAAAGAGCAACATTTTTGTGCATTATCGTTTAATTCTTCTATCCTTTTATTTTCCGAAAGCCTATGTTCTATAAGTATTAACTCCATATTAGTGGCGTCGTGATCGACAATTAATATTTTGGGTTTTATTGATATCATTTGGCATTAAAGTATTTTTTTTCTCAGTTATGATTCAAAGTATAAATGGGATAAAATATACCATCCTAATTTTAACAAAACGCAAGCAAATATGGCAATCCTATTGGTATCAAGTTGTGTATTCTATTCAAAAATATTGATATTGTCAAGGTCTATTTTCCTTTTTTATTTATAAAAGGAACTAAAACTTAACTAGGATTATGCTTTTCTTAATTTAGGGGCATTAATGCATTTTTAATGTTTCAAAGTTGGCGATTTTAAAGTATTAAATTGTTGTAAAATTCTGTAATAGAGTTACATAATCCACTGATATTGTTTGTGATTTTGTAAGTTTATACTGTTGTCACTGCTGAAGTTTACAGCAAAATTTTGTACTATGAGTAGATGCGGAAACACTTTTTTTGAACTCGGTAAGAGAAATGCTAAAAAACCGTTATTTTTTGCTTAATTAATTTTTATTTTTTTGTCGCTATATTATGATTTCCCATTTATCAATTAGTTTTTTAGTTCATAACCTTCATTTTATTTGAATGCAAAACCCAAAGTTATAAAGAAGATTAGAAGATTTATAATTGTACGAACAGTCGCATCACATTTAAAATAAAATGAATTTACACCTTCAAACCACTATTTATTTCGTCAAACTTTACAAACAGCTCTTTGAAAAATCACCTATTTATTTTTAAGAATATAAACCTTGTTGATCAAGTCCAGTTTTGGAAAAGCTTGCAGCAATTGGGTGTAATTCAATGAATCTACTTTCGCCATAGTTTCATTGCCATAGCCAGAATATAAAGATTCCACCACATCCATACCTTTTATTACTGTACCAAAAGGAGGATAACCTTTTACCCCGCCAGCCATCACGGTATCAAGTCTTTGGTTGTTTTTTAGATTGATGAATAAGTGATCGTGTCTGGATTCCTTTCCGGCTCTGGCATAACTGATGGCTCCTTTTAAGTTGCTTTCGCGAACCGGTTCATCGGGGATTTTGTTTTCTTTCCAAAGAGCCGTTTTAGTGGAGTCAATAATTCCGAATTGTGCCACAAAGTTGGGAACAACCCGGTAAAAAACAGTTTTGTCAAAAAAGTGGTGTTCCACCAATTGATAAAATCGATCCACGCCTTTTGGAGATGCGTTTCTTTGTATTTGAATGTCAAAATTGCCTTTGGAAGTTTCGAAACGGGTAACGAAATTTTCGGGTGCTTTTTTCTGAATCCATTTCGATTTGTAAACGGCTTTGGTACAACTAAGAAGCAGTAAAGTGATCAATATAATGCTTGTTTTTTTCATTTATATGGATTTAATTTTTTATTCCAACTTGTATTTGGCTTTTGTCATTTCTTCCGTTCCAATGCCAAAACCCAAAATCCATTTGCAATGGCTGAATCACTTGATGAAAACTATTTCTAGTTGCTATTTGGTTTTTGTTTGTGATTATTCCAAAATTCCAACGCGGATAAAACTGGCTGCTTGGGCATTATGGTATAGTCTGTGAAATGCTTTTTGATAGTCCGATTCCTTGGCTTCAAATATGTTGGTAAAGGTTTGCGGATTTCGGTCTGCCCACGGAAAACAAGAACTCTGGATTTGTATCATAATGCGGTGTCCTTTTTTGAAGGTATGCAACACATCCTGTAACTCAAGGGACACCTCGGTTATTTGATTGGGAATAAAGGGTTCCGGTTTTTCGGGATTGTTGCGATACTTGCCTCGTATAATTTCACTTCGTATCATTTGCTGGAAGCCGCCATATACTATCCCCGGTTTCTTTGGGTCAGCGGGAGTATCGTTTGGATAAACATCAATTATTTTTACGATCCAGTCAGCATCTGTTCCCGTGACGGCCACTTTCAGCATAGCCAAACTGCTTCCTGCTAGGGTAAGTTCTTCGGTTAATGATTCAGTTTGATAACTCAGCACATCAGGCCGTTGCGAAGCAAAACGCTGGTCTTCGACCATATAGGATCGTATTACATCATCATTAATTTTGGCAGAATAAGGAACCGGATGAGCGGGATCTGACAAGAATTCGTCAAAAGAGTCGTCGGCAACGGGTGCCTCAAAATTTAATTCGCCGTTTGGATGAAAGTACAATGGTTTGGATTTTATATTTTTTGGAGGATAGGTGTCAAATTGTCTCCATTGGTTTGTACCAGTATTAAATAAAGTGGCTTCAGGTAAATTCAGCGGTAGCTTGTTGTTGATTAAATGGTGTTTAAAAAACCTGGCTTCTATGGTTTCCTGATAAAAAGGAGCTGTTTTTTGACCAAAATTAACATCGCCCAAAGACGCTCCACTCGAACCAGCCCAACCGCCGTGTACCCAAGGACCTACAACAAAGATGTTGGCTATGCCTGGATTTTGTTTTTCAATTGTTTGATAGGTTTTGAATGTTCCATACAAATCCTCGGCATCATACCAACCTCCAACAACCATAACGGCATGTTCGATGTTCTTGAGGTGAGGCAACAAGTTTCGTGTTTTCCAATGGGAATTGTAATCGGGATTTTCAAAGTTATGGTGAAAGTACTTGTTTCTATTTTTATAATAAACGGTTTCCGCATTTTTTAAAGAACCCATATTGAGATAGAATTGGTAACCATCGGGCGAGTCCATTTCAAAAAGAGACGCCATATTGGTTTTTGTGGGTTGAATGTGCTCCTGAAAGTAAGTATAAAATCCAAAATTTGCTGCAAGCATAAAGGCTCCGTTGTGAAAGGCATCGTCTCTTCGCAAGTCTGCAATGGGAGCTTGTGGCGAAGAAGCTTTCAATGCAGGATGCTGAGAAAGTGCGCCGGCAGAAGTATAAAAACCGGGATATGAAATGCCCCATTGTCCTGCTTTGCCGTTATTATTTTTGATATTCTTGATAAGCCATTCTATGGTGTCATAAGTATCTGAGGATTCATCAACATCTGTTTTTTTCTTCTTGACATCCAGTTGAGGTGTCATTTCTACAAATGCTCCTTCGGAAGCCCATCGACCACGCACATCCTGATAGACCACAATGTAGTTATCGCGAATCATAAAGGGATTGGGTGAAATCCTGTACCGAGCTTTGTCAACACCATAAGGAGAACAACCGTAAGGCGTTCGATTAATGATAAAGGGATGTGGTACCGAAAGGTCTTTTGGAATGTATACTTGGGTAAAAAGTTTTACACCATCCCGCATCGAAACCATATATTCTGCTTTATTGTAGTTTTCTTGGATGTATAATGAGTCTTGTGAAGGCGAATAAGGATTTTCAGTTTGTGCACTGCTTGTTAATGCACAGATAAATAGAAAGAGAACAAATACTTTTTTCATCGAGGATTGCTTTTGGTTTATTTTGGTTTGGCTAATATAACAAAATAGGAGAAAAACTATTTAGTTAAAACTTTAAAAGATTTCATCTATAAAGTATCAGTTTTTTACAACTAAAAATGATTAAAAAAGAAGGAGTAAAATTGTCTAAAACTTCTCGTCATTGGGTAACAAAAACACCAAGATTTACTGTATTGTCAAACAGGGACTGTGAAGCTTGCTTTAAATCCTTTTCTGGATGTAGTGTCAAAATTTAGGGTTCCATTTACCGCTGCAAGACGGTTTTCCACATTTAGGAGTCCATTTTTTAGTGTTATTTTGTCAGCATTTGTTCCTATACCGTTATCTGAATAATCAATTTGAATTTTATGGTCTATTTTCTTAAAGGAAAGAACAACAATACTGCATTGACTGTGCTTTTTCATGTTCACGAGCAATTCTTGCAACACTCTATAAATAATAATTTTTTTATTGTTTTCCAAAACAGAAAAAGCGATGGAATCGATCCCGTTAATTAAAACATTCACTTCATTGCTGCTGAAATTAACCATCATTTCTTTTAGATGGTTTTCAAAGTTGGGACCCGTGTCTATGGCACTATTTTCTTTAGATATATTTCGGGTTCGCTTGTATATAGTGTCCAAATTATTGAGCAGGATTTCTTTGTTATTTTCATCATCCAAGGGTTGCGTTTCGGCAAAAGTCATAACGTGATATACATCATTGGCGAGTTCGTCATGAAGCTGTTTCGAAATCCGGGTCTCGGTATTATAGCCTTCGAGCAGAATTTCTTTTTTACTTTTTTGTTTTAAATAATTCAATCCGAAAATGGCAAGGCCAATGCTGATTATCCCCAGAAATATCAATATTAATATTTGATTTTTTGAAGTGGCGATTTTTAAATTTTTCTCTACTTCTTGTGTTTTCAATTGTTGATTTTGTTCCAATTGCTGGCTAAAATCATATCTCATTTTGGCAAACTGGTTTTTGTTTTTTTGTTTGACCTTGACAATGCTGTCATTTAGTTTGAAATAGGCTTTTAAATAAGAGTTCGAGACTCTGCCATTACTTGTTGTTGCTAATAGCTCTAAAGCGATTAATCGTTCTTCTGCCAAACCCATTTTTGTGGCCTCTTGATAACTTTTTAGCGCATAATTTTGGGACAAAGCAATTGTGCTAGTGTTTGTTTTGTAATAATTGGCTAAATGGGCATAACTGCCTATTAAACCAAATTTATCATTTTCCTTTTGTCGGAAGGCTAGTCCTTTCAAAAAATAGTCGAGACTTTTTGGATCTTTCAATTTTAAGTACGCTAGACCTATGTTATTTGAAATCAAGGCATTAATAGTTGCATTTTTCTCCTTACTTTTTAATTGGTCAGACCGCAATAAAATGTCAAGTGCTTTTTGAGGTTGGTTGGACAAGGTATAAACTGCCGCAATGTTATTTTCCAGAATCAATTTAGAATAGTCATTATTCGCGTATTGCCTTGCTTTTTTGTAGAATTGGAGTGACTTTTCGTAATCAAAGGTTTGTTTTAGTGCAATTCCCAAATTATTGTAAACGCAACTGTAATGGTATTGGTAGTCTTTGTGGGTAGCCGTAATGAATTTTAAAGCCTCAGTATTGACTGCCTCCATATCATAATAATCGCTTTTTTCATTTAGAATTCCAGACATCATCAACAAGGAATACACCACATTACTGCTATCTTTACTGTTTTTGAACGCATCGGAAGATTTGTTGAAATAATTAAAAGCAGTGTCTTTTTGTTTCAAATTAAAATAATATTCCCCAAGATTTAAATAAGAATAGGCAATATTTAAAGTGTCTTTTTTGGAATCGGCCATCTTTTCGAATTCCTTTAAAACGGTCAGGGCACTATCGGGATAATGGATGTTGTAAAACTCGGCTTTTTCATTGAACGTTTTTAGAATAAGCGAATCTATTGCGGTTTTTTTTGCAAAAGTGTGGACTTGATTGATGCATTCCAGTTTTTGCGCTTCTGATAAATTAGCTGCTTTTGCCTGTTCTATTAAGAGGTTAACTTCGGCTATATCTTGCTTTGATTCAGGTGATGTGGTGTTTTTATTTTGGGTACAGGAAACAATCCATATCAAAATTATAAGGATAAAAAAAAGAGGATAAAATTGGTTAAATTTCATCCCCCTAATTTAGTATTTTTTTATAATCGTGCTACTAAATGTGACTTTTTTTTATGGTTTTTTAGGAGGTATTATTCCGTTTTCCTCGGCATAAGTAGTTAGCGGAGTTTTATTGATACTATCTGCTATTTTTAAATTCACTCCATCATTCTGTTTTTGTGAAGTGGAATTGAGTTCTTCACCATCTATTGTACAGGATACCATCACTAAACCGATAGCTACGAGTGTAGCCAAATTAAATTTGTTTTTCATTGTTTTTAAATTAAATATTAGACATAGGTATGGCTGTTCGAATTTTGAATTCGAATAGTTATTCAGCAATACATTTTATTTTTTTGGGAAGTCTAATGTGTTAAACAGAACTGTTAGAAGGTAACTTCCCGGCTATTTCTACATTCTGTTTGTCCATTAATTACGAACTAGTTTTTGTACATTTGCTTCTAATGCATATCAAAGCAGCAACTTGTTCTGGGACAAAGAACTATTGATTTTGTGTAGGTGTTGGTAAGGATTTCCGTTATTTCCGATACTTCCGATTAATTCCGTTTACTATTTAAATTCTAGGAATGAATACTACTTTTGAAGGTTTTATAACTGCGGTACAACAACACTATGAGGTTTCTAAAAACGGAATTTATTCCTGTTTTTTATTGAATCCTTCACCCGCGCAATTGCGAAATTTATGCTTATTGCTTTTAGAAAATAATTTGTCCAAGACTGACGAAGAAATTTTCAGAGTCTTTTTTCAAGTGCCAGAAGCTGCGCCACTCCGAAGAGCTGTCGAGAATTTTGATATAGAAAAGTTTAAAGCATTAGGAAATTTTTTAAGAGGAAAATCAGTGCGGCCAAATGCAGTGAGTTTAAACTTAATTTCCATTTTAGTAGATTTTCAGCCAAGACCCTTTAATAAATATTTGAAATTAAATACTAATTCTAATGTAGCTGTAGTATCAAAAGAAAAGCAGGATTTTCGAGGTGTCGAAACTTTTTTTTATGGATTATCTGAATCTAAAGAAGGTGAAGCAGTTAAAAGCATTTCCATAAAGCAATTGAGCACAATAGGAGTAGTTGCAGTTTTATTTTTGGCTTTTGGCTATATCCTAAATAATGCTTTTTTCCCGGAGAAAGAATGTATGCAGTGGCAAAAAGACCATTTTGAAAAGGTAGATTGTAATAGTACAAATCAAGGAATTGCTTCGGTAAACGAAGTAGTACCCATCAATGAAAGGGAAATTAATCTCAAAAAAATTGAAGTAAATAAAGAAACCCTTTTCTTCAAAAATGGAAATCCTCAGGTTTGGTATAGTAAAATTAAAGGGAAGATGTACTATTTTAATGCTAATGGTACTCATCCTGAAACAGGGAAACCTTTGAAACCAATTACGGATTATATGATTAGGAAATATGTTTTGAAGTGATGTTTAATTGTTTCTAACCTTCGAACTTATTTATAATTTGGGATTATTTAGAACTACATTTTAATCCTTTTAATAATTCCTGCCCCAAGGTTGCTTTACCAAATAATTATCACAGCTCGAGCATTCACGGCCTATTTGCCAAGTGAGCGAAAGTTCATGTACGCCTTGGGTATTTCCCATTTGCGACGTATTGATGTCATACGAATAGCCAAAAACAAAACGGTCTAACTGGATGGAACCGAAAATATTTATGGATGTTAATAAATGGCTGTTGTTGCTTTTTCCTTCGGGATTTGTCGCAGCGAGGACTCCAACAATGAAAGGTTTTAATTCTAAAGCGGTTCCAAAATCCAATCGGTTGTATTCGGCTTGTCGCATATAATTGGCAGTAAGCAATACATTCGTTTCATCGGGAAAAAACGAAATTTGACTATCATTCAAACTCAAAGAATAGCCTCCATGAAGACTTAAAAACAGTTCCAATGGAACAGCTGCATAATCCGTAAAGGCAATATTGGGTTTGTTCAAGTGCTTTAAGGAGGCGCCAAACCAAGCTTTATCGCTGTATAATAATATCCCTGAAGAAATATCAAAAAAGCCAATTTGGTCATTGCTCTTCAAAATACTTGGATCTACAGTTCCGCCATTTGTGGAGCCGTCATTGGTATTGATTTGGTCTTCCAATAAAAGGCTGCTGAAATTGAAGTTTTTGTGACCATAACCCGCTTCCATTCCCAATCGAAATCGCCATTCATCGTTGAGATTGACATTATACGAATACACGCCATTGATTTGAAGATAATTATAATTGGTGAAAACTTCCCGCTGATTTAAGATGGTCAAACCCAATCCCATTTCTCTTTCACGCCCAATGGGTGAATTGACAAAAGCATATTCCGTATCTATTCTTCTATTCTCGTTGGGCCATTGCGATCGGTGGATTAGTCCTGTGTATCCTGCAACCAAAGTTCCCGTAAAGGCTGGGTTCAATGATTCGGGGACCAAAAAATATTGGCTAAAGATGGGGTCTTGCGCTTTAACTTCCATAACAGACAGGGAACTTAGCAGTATGTATAAAACAAGTTTTAATTTCATTATTTTAGGGCTTATTTTATTAATACAAAAGGGTGATTTTCTTCAACGATGGTTCCATAAAAAGTTTCACCTTTAACTTTACAGAAGTAATTACCGTTTTCGGCATTGATACCTTTTATTTTTCCATCCCAACCTCTTAAAATGGCTCCTAACTCAGAATAAATCAGGGAACCCCAGGTGTCGTAAACATCTAAACGAACATTTTTCAATGCCTTGGTCACGGGTCTAAAGGTATCGTTGAGCGTATCATTGTTTGGGGTGAAAGCAGTTGGTACAACCAAAACATAGCCTTTCCCGACAAGGAGAGTGATTTTTTGCACATAGATGCATCCAAAAGGATAGGTAACGGTTTGCGTTACCACATACTCTTTTGGATTAATGAAAGTGTGCACTGGATTGAGTTCCGTAGAAAAGGTTCCATCACCAAAATCCCAAGCTACGCTGATATAATCCCCAGTTGCCGTATTGGTAAATTGTATAGGGTCATTGATGGAATAACTACCATAAGTTGAGTAGAAATAAGAATTGGTATAAAATGAAGGTGTCCCAAGTTTTGGCACATCGACATTGAAGGAATAATTCGATTTGCATCCAATGGCGTCCGTAGCATAAAGAATTACCGTTCCATTTTGATTGGTATTCATCATTTCGTTATTCGTTCCGCTGACCGTTCCGCTAGACCAAACCAATTGATAGGGAGGAACCCCACCCGAAACATTGGCCACAAAAGTTTGTTTGACGTACTTGGTTTCACAATTAAAATCAGTTTTGGTAATAACTCCAGTCTTGATGGGAGGAGGTCGGTTGATACTATATTGGGCAGTTTTCACACAACCTCTTGCATCAGTTACTGTAACCAAATAATTTCCTGCAGGAATATTGTTTAAATCCTCGGTTGTAGTTCCATTAGACCAAACATAAGTAAATGGAGGTGTTCCTCCGGAAACTAGAAGATTTATAGCACCACTATTGGCATTGTCACAGTCAAACGCATTAGTGAGATTGGCTGAAAGTACCAGCAATTGTGGTTCGAGTATAATAAAAGTTCGAGTAATAGTACAAGGTTTAGAGTCTATAATAGTTGCCGTGTAAGAACCAGGACTTAAATTATTTCTGACGTTTCCAGCAAAGGCGCTGTCACTCCAAGTCAATTTCACGGGAGCAATACCGCCTACAATATTGAGATTGATGCTGCCATTGTTAGCTCCAAAACAAGTAATATTTTTTGTTACTGGATTGATGGTAAAAATAGGAGGTTCAGGAATATTGACATTAATCGTTGTTACACAATTATTGGCATCGGTAATCGTAGCCAAATAATCTCCCGCAGATAAATTGTCCTGAAATGTGCCGCTTCCCATATTGCTCCACAAAACAGTGTAAGGACTTACGCCTCCCGAAATTGTCAAATTGATGGAACCGTCGTTAGAGCCATAACAAATAATTGGAGTTGATACTGCTGAAACGAAAACCTTTGTTGCTTCCGTTAAAATGACTCTTAAAGTATCAGTACATCCCGAATTGTCCGTTACTGTCAAATTATAAGTTCCGGCTGAGATGGCAACTAAATTTTGATTGGTACTTACAAAACCATTTGGACCTATCCAAGCAAAGTTATATCCCGAAGCTGAGGGTGTTCCTCCTACTACATTGACATTTATTGTTCCTGTTGAATAGCCAAAACACAAAATATTAGTTTGACTAACGAATGTTAAATCTAATACTGGAGGTTCTGTAATGGTAAACATTGCTGTTTTTGGTCCACAATTGTTAGCATCCGATACAGTTACCTCATATATGCCGGGACTTAAATTGGATAAATCTTCTAAAGTTGAAAAATGGATTCCGTTCTTTGTCCAAGAATAATTATAAACTGGAGTTCCTCCTGTTATAGTAATTTGAATTGCACCATTTGAATTGCCAAAACAAGTAATGTCTTTTTCTAAATCGGTAGTGATTAGAATATCAGATGGTTCACTAATAATAACTTCTTGTATTTTTTGACATCCTTTAGTATCAGTAACCGTTAAATGATAAGTTCCTGCAACTAATCCTGTGGCAGTTAACGTCGTGTTTACTGTTGCTGTATCCCAAGAATAGGTTAATGGTGCTGTTCCGCCAGTTACTGATATTGTTGCTGAACCTGTACTTTTTTCAAAGCAATCTACATTAATTTGTGATGTAATGGTGGTTACTATTCCGTTTGGTTCGGTAATAATTACCTGCTGGATTGTCGAACAAGCATTCGCATCAGTGACAGTTACATTATATGTTCCCATAGCCAAATTGATTCCAGTAGACGTAGTTTGAATTGGGGTTGTATCCCAAGAATAGGTATAAGGAGATGTTCCCCCATTTGGAGCAATCGTTGCGGAACCAGTATTAGTGCCCGAACAAGCAACATTAATTTGTGCCGAAATAGAAGTTGAAATTGCAGGTGGTTGCGAAATTGTTATTGGGGAAGTTGTTGTACATCCATTAAAATCAGTAACGGTAACCATATAATTTCCAATGGCTAATCCTGTGGCTGTTGCCAATGTTTGAATTGGGGTTGTATTCCAAGAATAAGTATAAGGTAAAGTACCATTTGTAACGGAAACTGTTGCGCTTCGGTTGCTTCCTCCAAAACAACTCACATTATTTGAATTGCTAATTGACGAACTCAAAGTTGCCAAAGGTTGTGTGATAATAACCTGTTGCACTTTTGTACAACTGTTAGCATCGGTAACAGTAACATTATATGTTCCTGCCGCAAGCCCAGTTGCAGTTGCTGAAGTGATAATTGGTGAAGTGTCCCAAGAAAAAGTATAAGGCGTTTTCCCACCACTTGCAGCAATAGTAGCCGCTCCTGTATTGTTTCCAAAGCATAAAACATTGGTTTGTGCGCTAATGGTTGTAGATAAAAATGTTGGCTCAGTGATAATTACCTGTTTGGTTGTTGAACACGTATTAGCATCTGTGATGGTAACTGTATAAGTTCCAGCCGTCAATCCCGTAGCAGTTACTGAGGTCTGAACTGGTATTGTATTCCAAGAATAAGTCAAAATTCCACTACCACCATTGGCAGTTACTATTGCAGTACCAGTGTTGTCTCCAAAACACAATACATTTGTTTGCCCACTAATTGAAGCTGTTATTCCTGAGGGTTGTGTAATGATAATTCCAAGAATTGATTTTAGGCTTCCATTGGCGTCTGTAACCTTTAGGTCATAAATACCTGCTTTTAATCCTGAAAACGTATAATTAATTGCTGTGTCATTTAGGCTACTTTTAACAATTCCAACACCTTGCAATGTCAATTCATAGTCATAAGGTCCTATCGATTGTTGGCTAACATCTACTTTTATTTCACCAGTTAAATAACCATTACAAAAAATATCTTTATGTGCCGATACATCTTCTTGAATGAGCATTGGCATTGGCGCTAATAATATAAAAGGTAAAATTACTGGATTACAAAGTCCATCATTTATAGTAAGCGTATAAGCTCCTGCGGGAACATTTGAAATATCTTGGCTTATAGCCGAAAATCCACTTGGTCCAGACCATAAATAGGAATAAACGCCCGAACCACCAGTTAGCGTTACATTAATCGCACCATCACTTGCACCAACAGTACTAACATTAAACCCATTAAAATTAGACAAAATACTGGAAGTTACAATTGCCGGATTTACAGTAATACTGTAAGCATAAGGCAGCCCTTGACAAACAATTCCATTCGTTAGGGTTGCCTTTGCAGTATATACAACCGTAAGTGGATTTGTAGTTGAATTGATCAAATTTTGAACAGGAATTACTGCTGTTGTTCCAGAAGCCGTTGCTCCAGTAATCCCCAAAGGAATTGAAGCTGTCCAGTCAAAAGTTACACTTCCTGTTGTTGGATTTGATAAATTTATTGCAGTAGAATCACTACCCGAACAGATTTTTTGATTCACACCTGAAAAAACCACTTTTGGCGAAGGATTAACGGTTATTACCACTGTAAATGGAGTTCCTGAACAAGTTCCTGATTTTGGAGTTACCAGATAAGTTGCAGTAGCCATTTGATCAATACCATTAATTAACATTTGACTAATGGAGGTTTGTGGCGTGTTTTGTGCAATAGCTCCCGTAATTGCTCCCACCGGACTAATTACCGCTGCACTCCAAGTATAAATTGTTCCTGCAGGAATAGTATTTCCCGAACCATCGAGTGGTGTTATTGAAAATGCTGAATTACTGCAAATGGTTTGAGCTAATGGAGTCGCTACGCTTGGTTTTGGTTTTACCGTTATTGTATAAGTATAAAGGGCTCCCAAACAAGCTGCGCCTCCCGCAACTGTTGCAGTGGCATTATAAACAATAGTGATGTCCGTATTTGTAGTGTTGGTTAAGGTTTGTACAGGAATACTGGTTGTCCCTGATGTTTGTATTATTTCTGTTATACCTGCAGGTTGTGTTGTTGTCCAACCAAAAGTAACTCCGGTAGTTGTGCTATTTAAAGTGACCAATGCTGTATTTCCTCCAGAACAAATGGTTTGTGGACTTGGCGAAAAAGTTATTGTGGGTGATGGATTAACAGTAATTGTAACTGTTTTAGGTATTCCCGAACATCCATTTAAGGATGGTGTCACAGTTATGGTAGCGATTATTGGTGCTGATGTAGCATTAATGGCTGTAAAAGAAGCAATAGCTCCAGTTCCATTTGCTGCTAATCCAATGGTTGGCTTATCATTTGTCCAGCTATAAATTGAAGTTGGAATATTTCCTGCAAAAGGTATCACATCGGTTTGTAAACCATTACAGACTGCCTGATTTGTTGGTTGATTGACGGTTGGAGTTGGATTTACAGTAATTGTAAAAACTTGATTAGCACCCGTACAACCATTTGCCGAAGGTGTTACAATTACAGTTGCAATTACTGGAGTTGTACCTGTATTAACAGTTGTAAAACTGGCTATGTTTCCAGTTCCAGAAGTCGCTAATCCTATTGAAGGTGTGTCGTTTGTCCAAGTATGTAAAGTTCCTGCAACATTGCTTGTAAAAGTAATAGTTCCGCTGGGTTGATTGCTGCATTTTACTATATTTGGAATTGCAGTAATTGCTGGAGTTATATTAACTATTACCACAACTGGTTTTATCAAAGTACAACCTTTAATGTTTTCACCTTTGATATAATAAGTTCCACTTGCCGAAATCGCACTTGGATTACTTAATGGAATTGTCGCTGTATTATTTGTCCAATACGAAAATGTCAATCCCAGATCCGAACCTACTGTTATACTTGAATTTGTTAAATCAACTGTACTCGGACTACAAACAGAACTTGGATTTGTGATTACTAAATTTGGTAAAGCGTTTGCTGTTACTGTTCCCGAAGCACTTGAACTCACACATCCTGTTCCTGTATTGGTTATAATTACACTATAATTTCCAGCTACAGTTGTTGGAAAACTTGCAATATTTCCGGGGTTAGTAAATCCTAATGGAACTGTCCAAACATACGAATAAGTTGCTACAGCTCCGGGTGTCGCAGTTATTGTTGCTGATAATCCGGAACACACTACTGGGCTGTTTACAGTTACAGTTGGCAATGCGTTAACGGTGATGGTTGCTGTTTTTTGACATCCATTAGAATTTGTATAGGTAATTGTTGCTGTTCCAGCAGCTATTCCATTCACAACTCCAGCATTACTTACTGTTGAAATAACAGTATTTGATGAAACCCAAGGATTTGTAGTTGCAGGAGTTGCACTTCCTGATAAAGTCGTTGTTAAACCCACGCAAACATTTAAAGTACCAGATATAGTTGGAGCGGGATTGACTGTGACAATTAAGGTAAATGAATTACCAGAACAGGATCCAATTTTTGGTATTATAGTATATGTTGCAGTTTGAGCTGTAGTTGAAGTATTTATTAATGTCCCACTTATTGAAGTCTGATTAGTTCCCAAAACCCCACCTGACATTCCACCTGTAACAATTGGAGTATTCCAAGAATAAGTTGTTCCTACTGGAATAGCGTTTCCAGAAGTTGTGTTAGAAGGAACTATTGTAAATGAGGTTCCGCTACAAAATACAGTTGTTTCATTTTGTACAATTGGTGCGACTTGCACTGAAAAAGTATTACTATTAGCTGTTGTGGTTCCACACTCATTGGTAACCGCCAGTGAAACCGAATAATTTCCCGGCAATGCATAAGAAACCTCAGGTGGCATAGCGGTAGTTGCTGATGCCGGAGTTCCGCCGTTAAAAATCCACAAATAAGTTGTTCCAACAGCGTTAGGAGAGCAAATATTAATATTGGCTATTGGATTGAGATTTACATTTTGACAAAAATTAGATATTGTATTTATAGTTACTGTTGGTGGTTGTTTGACGGTTACTGTTTGTGGTAGAGAAGTTAAACTTCCACATTCATTGGTAGTGGTTAACGAAATCTCATAAGTTCCAGCGTTATTGAATTGAAATGTAGGGTTTGGCGAAGTAGCACTTGTCGAACTCAAATAAGTAACCGATGATGATGTTCCACAATAAATACTTGTATATTTAATATTCCAAAGATATGTTACTGGTGAGCAAGAAACACTAGTGTCGATTGAATTTGAATTAGCAGTAACAACCAAAGGCTTACAGCCAACAATAGGTGTACTTAATGTAAAAACTGGAGTTACTTTTGATTGAACACAAAAAGTTTGTGAAAAAGAACTATCTCCACAACTATTTTTAACTCTTAAAGTTATTGTGTAAGTACCAGGGACATTAAAAATAATAGAAGGTGTCATCGAGCCTGTTGTCCATAATGTTTGATTAGATGTGTTATTACTCGTTCCTAATCCTGTTGCTGTCCAAGCTCCTAAGGTTGAAGGTGAAATTGTCCAATAGAAGGGAGATGTATTAAGACAAGTTGCCCCACTACCCGTAGGTATTGTAAATCCAAAATTTGAAGTATTATTGGGTTGGAATGATTGACCAGTACAAATATTTATTGAGGATACATTATTATTTGGAGTAAAAACAGCTTTTGGATCTTCACCAACACTAATTAAGCCAGAACCAGATGGTTGTGGCGTAGGAGAACAAGGGTTTTGAGTAATTACAGTTGGCTGAAAAACATTATAATAGGTTACATTATTCAAAACAACATTGTGACCACAAGACGATATGTTATAAGTGTGTGTTAAAGTCGTGATTGAAACTGGTTGAGTATATGTTTCATCTGGCGTATTATCGCCCCAACTCACCACATATTTCGTTCCTGCAATATTTGTAGATGGCACATTAAAAGTATATTGTGTTAAATGAGGAACGCAACCAGTCCCTTGATTTACAAATAATGCTAATGTAGCTGGTGATGGTGAACTTCCAACAAATACTGAATATAGTTTTTTTATTGAACACCCTATCGCCAAATTCATAGTTATCGAAAAAGTACTCGTTCCAATTGGAAAACTATGAATAATCATATTTGACCAATTTGAAGAAATATACATATCAACAATTGTCCCATTATTATCCCAATCAATAGAATAATTTAGTATTGACGAGCTATATGAAGGTATTGTAAGATTAAAACCGATATCACCAGCTGTAATACTACTACTAGTTAAACAAACTACAAGTTGAGTTCCAGAAAATTGAGGGCTTGTTATTTGTGGTTCTGCAACATCAACTCGGACTACATCTTGTATCAAACAACTTCCAATATTTGCTGTCACAGTATAATTTCCTGACATTGCAGATGTAGAATTTAGAATACTTGGAGATTGTTGATTGCTTGTAAAACCATTGGGTCCTGACCAAGAATAGGAAACAGTATTAGATCCATTTCCCGAAGGGGTTGCAATTAAACTTATGGTATTTCCTTTACATACTAAAATGTCATTCCCCGCACTTACAGTAAAATTAGGGATTACGGTAATTACAACTGTAGTAGCACTAGAAATAGCAATAGTGTTATTGTCTTTATCTGTTACATTAGTCAAAATGTATGTATTTGTAACATTTGTTGGTGCAGCAACTGTTATACTTTTATCGCTGTTTTGAGTTTGTATTGTTATTGGGGAACCTCCATTAATGGTATAGGTAAATTTATAAGGCTCTTTTCCATTGTCGTCTATTACTTCAAATTTGATTAAAGGGGCTACTGCTGCATTTTGACAAACAGTTGCATTACCTGTTATTTGTCCAGAAGGACTTGCAACTGTTGTTTTTATTATTATATTTTCCTCTGCTTTATTTGAAGAATAAGCAAGGGTGCAACTAACATTCACTATAACAAATAAAAATAGAAAATTGTAAAGCTTCCTCATAAAATGTATTTTTGCTGCTATGGATAATTGTATTTTATGCCCAATAAAATAGGAGTAGAACTACTGTTTTTTTTATAGTTTTAAACGTAAAAATCCAAACTTACAACTTAAGGGGAGTTCTAAAAATTCATTTTTTACAGAAAAATCTAATAAGCACGAACTCCTTTTAAATGCTTTTTGAACTTTTATTTTGCTAATTTATAAATTAATTTTACATTTCACCTAATTTTTTTGAAT
>Ga0209702_10005605_pt1 | contig 16900 bp, 13 predicted proteins | sample FRY01_FD_187210 | JGI IMG/M metagenome (GOLD analysis project Ga0209702, IMG submission 187210) | Freshwater microbial communities from Lake Fryxell liftoff mats and glacier meltwater in Antarctica - FRY-01 (SPAdes) (version 2) | ecosystem: Environmental > Aquatic > Freshwater > Ice > Glacier...
TTTTTAAAACTATATTATTTTGTTTAATATTAATTTTCTCAAATAATATTGACATGTATTAATTATGATTTAAAATTGTTGCTTTTAATTTAACTTTTAATTGGATAAATTATTCAAAAGTAATTTCATTTCTTTTATAATCAATTGATATTTTTCCAAATTTAGCCAAGGCTGATTGACCAAATAATAAAGGAGCTTTATTATTGTGTACTATAGATGCCCTCACATTCTCTAGAGTTTTATTTCCAATTTTCACAGTTCTTAAATTTATTATGGTCCCTTCTGAAATACTTCCATCGGCTATTTGGTATTGTTGTGTTCCTAATATATCTGCTTCTTGCAAAGTACCTTGTTTGTATAAAAACATAGCTTCTGTAGAAGATATAGTAATATCTGAAGCACCTGTATCAAAAATAAACTTCATGTTACTACCATTTATTTCAACAGGTATTTTATATACTCCATTTTCTTTTAACATTTTAACCATCGTCTTGTCATGTCTACTTGAACCGTATACAGGCGTGTGTCTAGGTTGTAAATCTCTTGTATTGTTTCTGCCAGATCTAGAACATCTCGTACAGTTTGTCAATAACATTGAAAAAACAATTAAAATTATACCGTATATTATTTTAGTTATTTTATTTTTCAATTTTACCGATTTTTGGAATAATTTGTATTAAAAATTGTTGGTTTTTCCTTTCGGACTTCCCGACATAACGACCAACGCCTCTTGTACCGCTGCCAGCTACTTGAAGTTCACAAAAATTTGGATCGAAGTGGATTTTATTATTGTCCCAGAGTTTTAAAAGGGATAATGCTCTTAAATAACTTAATTGATCATTAAATTTATAATTGTCTCTAGAAGCCATTCCTTCTATAACTATCATATATTTTATATCGTTACCCTTATATTTTTGTTGCACATTTCTAATTAAATGTTCTATATTTCTGCCAACAGATAATAAATAACTTTCGTACCTATATGGAATTTCACTTTTTCCTTCTATAAATTGGACTTGTTTTTTTAAACTAAATCTTTTGTACTCATCTTGGTATGAAAAATATATAGTATCCAATTCTTTTACGGAGTTTTGGATTTCTACAATTTTTTTTAATTGCTCTTCTGTAGCTTTTGCTTGTCTTTTCATCATTGCTATAGTTAAAACTAATAGCACTAGCATAATAAAAAATAAACTAGTCATTAAATCAGCATAACTTGTCCAAAATATTTTGGCTTGTTTTGACATAATTACCTAAAAAAATAAATTATAAACTAACCTTACACAATATCCTATACCAATTGCAGCTCCTGATCCAAAAAATGCAAATGATAAATATTTTAGAGATTTAGGTAATTTAAAATCAAGTTGTTTTTGATTTTTTAGTACTTCTGTTAAACTAATAAGACTATCGCTTAATTTATCTAGTTTATTGTTTTGAATTTCAGTTGCTTTTTCTATACCTGACATTGTTTTTTCTAATTTTCCTAACTTCTTCAGTTCATCAAGATTTCCTCTATCCTTACCTAATAAATTCTCTAAAAAACTCTCTTCTTTTATTGTAACATTTCTTATTGCTTCTATTTGAGCATCAATATGTTTTCGAAGTTCTTCTAAACTTTTTGTAATAGAATTATCAATATCAATTACAGCATCTGAAACTATTTGCTTTCTATTAGAAACTTCATGCAATTCAGATTGTAATATGTTTATTATTTCTCTATTTGCTATTATATTAGACCCAATTGATTCTGCGACTAACTCAATTGAATGAGTTCTATCTAATTGATTAGAGATTTGAAAATTTAATTTTTGAGCATTATCAACAAAAGAATTTAACTGATTTAAATATATATTGAATTTTTCAAATTCTTTGGTACTAGTTCGTAATTCCTGTAATACTGTAACATTAATTTTTGCCAATTGAGCTACATCAATATCTTTTAATTCATTCATTAAGTTAACTTGACTATCAAAAGATTCTAAAATTTTTCCTAAAACACTATTGAAACTTACAATATTAGTTGAAAAAGTATCATTGAATTTTAGTAAATTAGCTTGAAGAGAATAGATACTTGAAGTAGTGTTTTGAGACAAAATTGGTAATAACTGGGTTTGAATCCAAGTAAAAAAATCATTTTTTGCACTTTCAGCAGAAGATTTTGCTCCTTTATAAAGATGACCAGATAATAAAACTGTAAACAATAAACCTACAAAGCTTGCAATCATACCAATTTTTACACTACCTATTAGTAAATCAATAGCAGATTCGAAATTTTGATCACTAATACTTGGCATAAAAAATAACCCAATAACAATCCCGAGCATCGTTCCCATCAAACCTAAGTATAATGGTATTGATATTACCGTATTTATCTCCTCGTCAACAGAATCACAATTCCTATCCACGATATCTTTAATTAAATTAAAGTCGCTTACAGCACCTTTATTGCGAATAAGGTAGGTGTTGATAGAGTACATAATTTTATCTAATATAAAATTACTTTTTTCAGAAGTTACTAAAGTTACTTCTATATATTTTTCTTTCATTATTAATTATTTCTTAATTAAATAAAAATCAAATTTGCAAACCTTTTTATTACTGAAAAAGCAAATTATTATCAGGTTTCAAAACATTAATATCAATTGACTTTGTTTTATAATTTAACCCATTAAATATAACTGAAGCTGGCTTAATAACAAGTAATCCCTGTTTACTGGAGTATAGTTTGTAAATATATTTTTTTTTATAAATGATTACATCATCGATCAGTTTTTCACTAACATTTTCAACCGGACCACTTACAATCTGAAAACCTTCAAATAGAGGAGGCGTGAAATTATCTGTGTCAATATCGATGATAAAAGCAACTACAAATATGTCATTAATGTTTAATGTCTTCTTTGAAGATTTTGCAATAAATTCAATTTTGGGACTTTGGTTTGTTAATTCAGAATCTTTGTTTAACACCAAAACATTTTCAGATTCTCCGTCATTCTTTATTTGAATTGTGGAATTTTTAGAGTGGATTTCCAAATTACCATCTTGATTGATATCACTATATTTTTTTAAGTCTCTAAAAATATCAACTAATCTTACTGTTTCAATATCACTTTCTTTAATAAACACTTTTACTATCTTAAAATTTTCTTGACTTGGCAAAATGTTTTTAAAAATTTTAATTTTTTCTAATGTAATTGAGAAAACATATATTTGAATAGCAACTATGGCAATAATTAAAATCCCTATTAATAATTCATGCATCTTAAATGTATTTTATTTGAGCTTTTGTTTTTATTACCCATTTATTTTCCCTCTTTTCCACTTGACCAGGAGTTACAATTATATCAACAGCATTTTGATTTAATGCATTCAATTCATCACATATTGGTTTTATATATTTATTAGGATAATCGAGAATTAATCTTTTATTATTTTTAAGTATTTCAAAACTAGCTAGATTAGGATTATTCCTATTGATGATGAATTTAAAAACAGCGTCACTAATATTTACATTATTCTCTACATCAAAATATCCGATTTCATGAGGAGCATGTTTGTAAAATATTATTTCTTCATTAGGGAGTGTTTTAACTGTGGTAGTTTCAAAAACAACCATTGGTGATAAAATTTCCTTTATTGGATTTGAATTACCTTTGTTTAACTTTTCTTCTAACGAATCTATTTTTATTTTTAAATTGCTAATTTGCTGTTCTAATCGATTGTATTGGTTATTAAGATTAGTTTGGTTATTCAGTTTATCAGTAGAAATTTCATTGCTTTTATTTTCTTTAATCAAAGATTTAACATGCTTAATACTTGCATAATCACTACGTTTATTAGTATGATATAAAGAAATAAAGACCAATGCAAAAAGAATAAAATCGAACCAATGGGTTTTCATAAAACTTTTTATCCCTCTGTCATTGTTTTCTTTCTCATAATTTGTAGCGTTTTGTCCAAAACTTTCCGTTTCCTGACTATTAACTTCCGCCTCATCATTTGGTATTTGACTTTCAGTATTTGAAATATCTGAGTCACTTGTTTCCGCAATGTTGTTATCACTTGAATTCAATTGGACTATTGAATTTGCTTTATTATTTATTTGGATAACAATTTTATCAAGTTCTTGTCCTTTTCTTTTTTCAGCAAATTGTTTTATTTTCTGATACTTCCCAGATTTGAAAATATCTTTAGTTAAAAATTCAATTGTTTTTTCGCTGCTATTATCCGTTGTTTTTAATTTTTCAAATTCATTAAAAAGCTCTAAAGTTTTAGAATAATCACTTGGAATGTTCTCTTTTTTTATCTTCACTTTCTCGCAATCTATATTTTTTATTGATGAATTATTACTCATTGCATCAGTAACACAAACGCAACTCATAAAATCAACTACTTTTGAGTATTTTTCTTGGCTTAGTGATTGTGCTTTTGTATAAAAACTAATTAGTATAACAACTAATATAAACACTATTTTTCTCATAATTTTATCAATTAATATCTAAATAAATTTTGTAAGCTAAGTTGTTTAAACCACCAAGTAAAGGATAAAAAAACAATGTTTCTTTTAGTTCCTCATCAAAATTCCCATTTAATTCTAGTTTTTTAGCGTCTATACCTTTATTAAGATTATCATGCATATCTTCTTTTAGATATTGTTTATAGTTGTCAAAATAAGTTGGGTTAATTTCTAATTTATCTTTAAACTTAAATTTAGAATTTAAATTGAAAAACCAATCGATAAATTCAGAATATTCCTCAATAACATTTTCTTGTACTGTTGTATTTAAGTCAGAATATTTTAATTCTTTTTCATTGGTTCTATTTATCATTTTGTCTCCTACAAAAACAGTCTGAATATCTCTAATGTCAATTTTTCTGTCTTCATCCGTTTGTAATAATGCACCAATACAACTAATTTCTTTAGAGTTTGAAACTTGTTCAATTTTAATACGAGTATTATCTTTATTATCTAAGATGTCATCAAATATAGTTTGCGTTAATAGCTCTAAAGTTTCTGAGTTACCAATTAAATTAATGATTTTAGATCCAGTCCCACTAAAAGTAATGTAACGAGGATAAACAACGTTTTTATTTTTCATTAGTGTAGCAATATGATATAAAACTGAAGCATAGAATATTGTAAATATTATTTTAAAATCATTATCATATGAAAGGTCTTTTGAAAATGAAATAGGTGCGCTTTTGCTAATAACATCAGGGTTTTTCTCTAATGAAAGTAAAAACGATACTATTTCTTCTGATTTTTTATTTATTTCTAAATTACTCAAAACACTTCTTAAACTAGGCAATCCATTTATTTCTAATTTATTAGAATACTGTTCGAAATATTTTTGAATGAAACCATTCATATTGGAATTTTTATTTCCAAAACTGTCACCAAAAATAGCATTACCAGCAAATTTAAAAGATGTCAGAATAAAAGGCTGATTGTCTTTGTAAATTACAACATCGCTTGTTCCTCCACCTATATCTATAGAGACTACTGAATTCCGACCAGCTGTAACACCAACCTCATTTCTAAAAAAATAAAAAGGTGTAATTGATTCTGAAACTTTAATTGGAATAACACTCTTGCTTATGTGTTTTTTAAAAAGTTCACTCCAAATTTCATGTAATTGATTTACTTTATAATCTGACATACTTGTAGGGTACATCCAAATCAATTTTGTTTTCTCTAAATTTCCTTTCTCTAAAAGGACTTTATTTTTTATTAATAAAAGTATTTTTTCAAGAAATGATTTTATGCGCTTTTCATTATGCTCGACTGATTCCCATTTAAGATTTGTTTGAATTTTAGTATTAATTGGGGGTAAATTATTTTCATAATAGAAAGGAATATTAGTATCCGCTAGCGCATGTACTGGCAGGTTGTAATCCATATCGTCATTATGACTTATTACTGTTCGAGTTGGAAAAGCGTTTAATAATTGAGGAATTTGTTCAAGCGTGATTTGATCTTGTATCAAACCAATAGCTGATTCTCGAAACATTTTTTCTGTTTCAGCATTTAATAAAAATAAAGGTTCAATTTGAATATCATTAGAAGTGATTTCAAATTTTGTAGCTCTGCCATTATCTTTCGTGTATTCTATATGTGTATTCGTTGTACCAAAATCTACAGCAAATGTGAATTGTGCAACCCCGCTAGGTTCTTTAAATATTGGAATTAAAATTCCTTTTGCCCATTGGTGCGCAACTTCAATAAATTCAAAATTTTCTGAAACAATTCGATAATCAGTATCCAATTGAGCCCCTTTTTTTCTATCGCTACGACGAGATTTAGAATTAATCTTTAATTCTTTATAGTCATTATAAAAGGATAGATTATAATCACTATCTCTAAAAATAGGGTTGTTATCAATATTCATAACTCCTATACGATAAGAAGGTATTCCTTGTGAAGATTTCAAAAACGGATAAATGGTTATACTAAACCTATTTTCAATTATAGCTCCTTTATTTTTATTAATATCAGCCGAAGGCATTTGATAATCATTTGTGGAAGGGTAGTAAATTCTTGAGTAAGTTATATATTTATTTTCTTTAATAGGGATTCGTAAAGTAACTTCAACACCACCGGTATTACCTTTTTTTATTTCTATTGCCTTTTGACCATCAGGCATATTAGCTTTAAGATCTTTTAATGAGAAATAATCAAAATAACTTCTTTTTATCGGGAGTAAAAATCCTTTATTAAAACCAGATGCAGCAGAAAAATTTCCATTAAAAAATTTATTACCATCAATTGGATAGGGAGTAGAAATAATAAAATCTTCAAGAAAATCAGAAATAGTAATATATGGATATTTTACCTTTCCAAAAGGTAATTTTCTATTAGCTATGGGTTTTTCATCATGAAATGGAGCTTTATTATCTCTATTCCAAAAATGTGATGTATATCGAATTTTATCAGTAAAATCATCAATAGGAAGTACCATAGGTTTTAAACCTTGCCATTTAGTTGAATTTATAATAAAACCACTATTTTTTTCAATTTCTTCAAGATTTTCAATTTTCTTTCTAAGGTTAATTCCTAAAACTTCAACTAAATTACCATCAGAGCCAGCAGTTAGTTTAGGGTATTTACTTTCAAAATCTATTTCAGAAAATGATGAAATTTCATTTTTTTGAGAATCTGATAATTTTGAATAACTATTATCTAAATAATCATTGAAAGCTTTAAAATAACTTATGAATAGAGGATTAAATTTTCTTAAACCGTAAATGAATTTTTGAAATTCAAAATCACGTTTATATAATGGCTGATAAATACTATCGAATACTCTACGATTACCAATTTGAATGTTAACATATTCTAATCTGTTTGCTGATGTAAAAAACAAAGTTGCAGGAGAAGTTCCTCCAATAATATTTAATTCATTTGGTTTCCCTTCACCAATATAATTTAATAGATATAATCTTTGTGTATGATCAAAATTATATGCTTTAGCATCTTGAGTTAAAAATAATTGCAATGTTTCTCCTAAGAGTTTATGCTTTGGATTATTAGAATCTAATAGTTTATTTAAATCTTTATTTTTATCCCAAACAATTATATTTACTTGATCTTCATATTTGTCAATATTAAAGAATATTTCTGCAACATCTAAACTGTCAGAAACCATTTTATGATATATTGTTCTTCCTTCTAAGTTATTTTCATTAACAACGTTTTCAAAAGCTGTTTTTACTAAATCAATCCTTGCAAAGGGAGAGGGAATTGAAGTTATTTCTTTTGAAGCTTTAGCACCATCAGGGTCATTAATACCATCAATTGCTGTTTTACCGTAAGGTTGAGAATCCATCCAATGTTCAATGGAATCATCGTCTTTATGAAACCTAAATACTTTAGCCATATTATTAAAAATTATATTTTTCTTTAACTAAATCTTCTGTTGTTTTGTAAAATAAACTCATAAATTTTTCCTCCTTTGAAGTATCTTTAATTGTAGGTTCATTTTTAGAAAGTATTAGATTGTATTTGTGATAATTTTTACTTCCTATTTTTTCTAATAAACTAGTTTCTGGTTTTTTGCCATTTACCATATCAAATAAATTAGAATGATTAGCCTCTAAATTAAAAGGTTTAAAGCTAATTTTATTACTCTTTAACTCTGATAACCATTCTGAAAAATAATTATTAAATGTTTTTAAATAGCTATTATAAAATGAATTTGTTAAAAACGTATCAAGTCCAATGTTTATAGCCCAATTTCTATCCTTAGCTTCATTTAATTGATCTTTTAAGTATAAATTGAAAAATTGATATTGGGTTAAATTCTTTTTAATGATTGATTGTGTATTTTCACCTAAATCAGAGAAAATAATTTCATCAACTTTATTTTTAATCCCAAATTCTTTATAGTTAGGACTATTAGCAACACCATTGCTGTTTTGGAGTACGAAAGCATCAGTTTTTGCAAAATCAACAATAGCTAAAGCACCAGCTAACTCTAAAAAATGAGCGTCATTTTTTTGAATAGCAGCTCCTACATTATTTTCATAATCATTATTCGGTTGGTCTCCAATATAATAAAGAGAGTTGATAGAATTATTTCCGCTTACATTTTTTTCATAATATTTTAAAGCAGCCTTAGCTTTGGAGATAAAAGTAGCTTTGTCAGTTTTGCTAGTTTCATCTGGAGCAACACCAAAGTAAGGCAACATTGTAATTGCTCCTATCGGTGCGTTTTGTATTAAAGCTGCATTTGGCAAATCGGAACCTTGTCTAATATTTTTTAATAATAAAGGAAATCCAGCGGCACCCGTTCCACCAAAAATAGAACTAACAATAAAAATTCTATCATCTTGACCAAAGGATGATGCAAATTCTTTGAAATCTTGTGATTTTTTAAATTGATTTAGTACAACGCTTCCAATATTTGGATTTCCTTTGAAACCAACTTCCATATCTGAATTTAAATTTTCATCAGAGAAAAGCAGACTTAATAAAGCCTTATTGCTTTCATCAAGGCTAGCATATTCTATATAGTCTTTAAATTTATCATTTTTAACATTCGACAACTCTAATTTAAAATTTTGAGTAATATTGGTAATTGGAGTTTGGAAGAATTTATTTTCTTTAGGCCCTGAAAAACTGAGTTTATTTCGGATGTATTGATAGTTTTTTAATATATCTACTGTTCTTGTTACGTCACCATTTGCTTGGTCAGGATCTATAATAATAGGAACAATTTCAAAATCATTTACCTCTACACCAGACGCTAATAGCATTGTTAAGGATTTTATAACACGCGAACCAGTACCACCGATTCCGAATACATATAATTTAGCCATAATTTAGAAAGGTGTTTTAGATGCACATGTGCTTTTAATTTTTAATAACAATGAAAAAACAAAACAGAAAATGATAGTCCAAAATACATTTACTATAGCGAAAGGAAAAAATTCTGACCAAAAACCATAGGGGTATTCTCCAGGCTTATAAATTAAATATATATCGTATTCAGTATAATAATAACACACCATAAAATTTATAATAGCAACTATTAAAACCCATAATAACCATTTTTTTAAACTGTATAAATTACCATAGTTTGAAATACTATAATAATAAATAAACATTGAAATAAATGAAATGCTAACCATCTTAACTCCAATTTCCTGAAATATAAAATTGTCATATAATTCAGGAGTGAAATTTAGATTTTGACATAATAAATCAGTTGGATATTGGTATAATGAAGCAAAAAAATCGTTTATCATAATTGGTTACTTTAATTTATTATTATATTGATTTCAAGAAAGTTTTTTGATTTTGGATTAATAACTTTATTAGCTTCACTAATTCCTTCTATTAGATATTTAAAACCGAATGTTTGGTTTTTATTTTTAATTATATTGGTATCGTTTATTATACTAGTGGTATTAACCCAATCTGGAATTTGATTTTTCAAAATGATTTTTAAATTAGAATAACTTTTACTTGTTGACTCCACTATTATAATATGTGTTGGTTTTTTATCATAATTTTTCAACATTGCCAAAGATGTTTGATTTAGTTTTTTTTCAATTGATGCATCGTATTCTTTTATATCTTTTATTTTATAATCACCTTCTAGTATTTTATAATTATTGGGTGTTGTCGCATATTCAGAAGTTATTGGAATGTTTTTCAAATCTACTGCAATAGAAAAAGTAAAATTTCCTTTTACTCTCTCATTTAATTGTATTTTTTCCATACCTTTTTTACTGTCAATTGTTGATGCTTCTTTAGATGTTCGATATGAGCCAATATCCGAGGTGGTTTTCACAAGTGTATAGTAATATTTATCAGAAAAATATTTATCAGAATAATCTTTTTTAGATAAAACTAATTCATTTTGATATCCATTCATCTTTTCTTCTGAAAAAGTTACTTTAGAATTAAAATCCTTTAAACCTGTCTCACTACCCATTATTACCATATAATAAGGTCGTTGCTGTTTATTAAGTTTGGTTTTTTTACTATTCATATCATAGTATATGCCATTGAAATTAGAGTTTAATTTCACAATAGCAGTAGTTACAGGGTAGCTATTTTTTGATTTAGTTAAAAAAGCATCTTTTGTTCCTGTTTTGCAAACAGTTAAATCATCTGCATTTCCTTTTACTGAATAAATACAATCCGAGACTAAAATCGAAATTGTGTTTTCTGTAGTTTTCTCTAAAATTTGTTTGAAAATATTGTTAAGATCACTTTTAAATACATCTCCTACACTAAAAATACTTGGGTTAAGATTAGTAATATAATCTAGTTTGTTATCCGTTTTAATTGGATAAATTTTAGAATTAATATAATTTAAATTAACATTTTTATCACCATAATAAAACTTCAAAGAAGTTAATAATTCTCTAACATCCGTTTTATATTCAGTAGTACCATTAATATAACCAAGCATACTTGCAGAATTTTCTAAGTAAACATTAACAGCAGGATTAGTTAACGTAACAATTACTTTTTCTTCAGGTGGCACTGAAGTTTCATCTCTGTTACGTTTGCAACTAAATAAAAGAGTTATTGAAAGGATTATTATTTTAAAAAGTATTTTCATTTTAATAGTTGATGTTTTTTTATGATTAATCTAATATTTTTAAAGAAGAATCCCTTTGGAATATTATATTTTGTGATTTTCATGTTTTATTTAGCCCAATATTAACCTTTATTTTCCAAAATTCATAATTTAAAGAAAGAAATATGGTGTAAAATAATGCATATTGGAATTGGACGCGAACATAAAATAAATAAATATAACAATATTACGGTTTTCCACATTTTTCAAAAATTTTAGTTTTAATAAATTAAATAAAATGAAAGTAGCCCTTCGACTTAGCTTAGGGAAGGCGATGAAGCAAACGGCAGCTATGAAATAGGAAAACTTCGGATTGTTTTGTCCTATCTTCAAAACAATGACAAATTATGGTTAGCTGAATGAGATAATGACTTTTATCAAATATTTATTTTCGTACTGACGAAGACTTCAATTTCTTTTGTTGAAATACCATATACGCCGAGATACTCTTTAGCTTTTGAGATATTGTATTCTAGTCTGTTTTTAGCGTTATATATTTCAAATTCTAGATTGTTGAAACACAATTCTTCAATTGTATATCCTTTGTTATTCATTTGCAATAAATGCCAGTCGGTGCAGTTTATGGGGAGTTTTATGCTTCTTAAAATACTATCATCTTCAAAAAATGTAGTTTGTGCCTTAAAACTTGCTAATCCTATTTTTATTGCATTATCATAAATGATTGCCTCAAAACTTAATCCTTTTGATGTTTCAACAATATCTTTAAAATAGAAAAAACCTAGTGAAGCTTTGGCCGTACTTTTAGTTTCACAATCCAATTCGAATTTTGCACCAGGAATTACTATAGTTAATTTACCGTCAGTGATGGTTAATTCAACCACTGTTTGTTTGTTGGCCCTTGTCATTCGTCCGAGTGCTTTGGCTATGTTTTTTAGTTCTTTTAAAAGTATTGTTTTGCGGATTGTGAAACTTGCTTGGTTCATGTTTGTTTTTTAGCAGAAACATAAAATTACAAATAAAGCATTAACGATATACGGGCGTCAAATTAAATTTATTAACGATTTGTTGGAGTGATAATTGAAATGTAAAACGGCTGGCTAAAACTGAACGAAAAGAGATGTTGTCGCTTCTACATAGGAAATTAGCGAAATGAAGCAAACAAAGATTTGATTATAGGAATACTTGGACTAGACGAAGATTTTGTGCAGGTGAATGAGATAATGACAAAAAGAGTAGAAATTTAAATTCATTTATTACTTAAAATTATTATTTAGCAAAATATTAATTTTAGAATAAATTAATAAAGAAGGCATTACTTGCTAAAGACCTTATAATAACTCCCTTATAATGATTTATACCAAACAAATTTGAATGATTTATGTCATCCTGATTTAAAAAATCTTGAATTAAATCTGGTCTACCAGCAAACATTGGCTTATTAAGGAAAAGATTATGGATTTGTGAATAAATTGAATTAAACTGGTCTTTATATCTTTCAGTAAGGTGAAGTCTTGTGTAGTGTTTTGATATTATGTTAAATAAATCATGGTCAATATTATTCCTATTATCAACAGTGAAAAGAGCTCGTGGCACATTGCCTAAATATGAAATTTCAACAAAAAGAAATTGAATTGGCGGCAAATCATCTGTATAAAGATTTACAATTCCTCTAGTTAATGTGTTTTCATCTTTCCAATACTCACCTTTAATTGAATTACAATCAGGACAACAAGGAATAAGATTTAATAGATTAACACAAAACTCTGGAAATTGATTTTTCGGCAAATAATGATCTGTTGAACTGTCCGTATTTATTCCACAAAAGTGGCAAGTAGACCTCAAATGCAACAATTGATTTTCTTTAATTCTAATTAACAAGTCTTCAAGTGCTTTAGTGCTTGAATTATAACAATGTAACATTGCTTCGATAGAATTAGGATTAAGTAATACACTATTTAAACGTTCTAATTCATTGTCATCAAATGCTTTATTATAAATTGTATATCTTTCCACGATATCATCACGCAACATTGTTAAAATGACATGATTTACACCAGTCTTACTATTGTAGATTAGATTAAATTCATCAATTGGATTATTACTTAAATGAGCTAAATTTATCATAAAACTATTTAATTATTATACTTCCCTAAAAGATATGCTTTTGCATTTAAGCTTAGATTATTAAAAAATTCTAATATATTTTCATACTGATAGTCCCGACTTAATTGTTCTAAAACAACTTTATAATTATTTTCAACATCTTTAGTTTTAAAAACTTCTTGAGTAAGAACTTCAATATTTTCTCCAAAACTTTCTAAAGGCAAATCATATATCATTGGAGAATTGCCCTGTCGGTCTAAAACTTTAACATATTTGGAAGGAATTTCTTGAAGGATGATAGGAGAATGAGTAGCGACTATTGCATAACTGTCATACTTATTTAATAAAGTATCGAGCATTCTAATTAAGTTACTAATTGCATTTGGATGTAAATGCATTTCAGGTTCATCAAATAGTAAAAGAGATTTTGGTTTTATATTTGCAATGACTTCAGTAATGACATACATTAAGAAACTTTGTCCTGAACTTAAAATATTGTTTTTTATATAGTTAACTATTTCAAAATTTGAGTTTTCAAATAATTCTACGTAAAAAATATCTGTTAACTCCTGTCCTAAGATATTTGATACCGTAGTATCCCAACTTTTTTGCCTTCTTTTTACAACAATACTTTCTATTGCATTCTTATAATTTTCAACAATTTTATTACCTGAAAGCAATCTACCATTTTCGTCTTTTAAGCCACAATATTTATAACTAAAAGATTTAGAAGGAACTGGTCTAGTGAATTTATCAAAAATACTATATGATATTGCAATTACTTTGCTGAATGGTGGCCTAGATGGAATAAATATATCATCTTTTAATTTTTTTCTAGACAAGCCACTTAAATCAAGTGCTAAATTAGCTAATAATTGTGTTTTCCCTGTTCCATTCTTCCCTACAAGTGTAATTATTCTAAAAGGCAACTCATCATATTCTTCAAAATTAAAAAATATAGAATGTTTATCATTTGCATTGTCTAGAAGGCAATTATATCTAAATCTAAAATCTTGTTCGAATGAAATATTTAATAATGTTTTTTCTGCCTCATTGAATGCTATTTCAGCTGCCATATGTCTCCTAAGTGAGCTCTTAAATCCCGCGTGGTTTTCAAAAGCGTCTTTTATACCCTCAAAAAATGCAATATCATTTAATTTTTCAAGAATTTTAAGGAAGTTCTCAGGAAATTCACTTTTTAAATTTTCATAAAAACTCATATCCTGTCCTAAAGAGCAAAATTGGTTACTTAATTCGTTAAATTCGCTTGGAATTACATTTAAAGTTTCCTTTTCATCTTCATGTAAAATTTTTATAACACCTATATATTTTTTGTTACCTTGATGATCATAAAAATGCAAATTAAATGAGGTTTTATATTGATAATCATCCCAATTATCATTTAAAAGTGCAAAAAAAGAACCTTTTACAGAAGCAGCAGGGTTAACTTTAAAAGTTATATCCATAATGTTTTAATTTAAATATTATCAAAGTTCCATTTTATAGATGCAAAATCATGTATAACTTTATGACGTTTTTTAATGGCAATAATATCCCAAATTGGATTTATATCATCACCACTGTTAAAAGTTTTAATTTCGCCTTGCTGATTTAAAAGTGGATTTTGTTTATATGAATTAAGTTTATTCAAAAAAGGTTTGTTACCAATAGAAGCATTATGAGAACCAGATATAAGCATTAAATTACCAAGACTATTGAGATTGCCTTTAATAAATTCCTCTGAATATTGATTTTTATCTGTTACCTCATATCCAGAACAAATTTTTCCATTGTTTGGTGGAACTTGAGGTGAAATATGTTCAATTTGTTCGTTAACCAATTTCATTTGACCAACAACATATCCTTTGTTTTGAATACTGCTTTCATATTCCCACAACAGATAATTCAAAACGGAATTCTCATACATCCATTCGTCTAAATAAGTTTTTGTCCTTTCATCACCCCAATACCAACTTTCATTTAGTTTGTTTTTTAAAGTAGTATTCAAGTTTTCAACATCACCTTTAAATCCAAGTAGTATTTCATTTAGTCTAGCTATTATGTCAGCCCTACTGTTAATTAAATTATAGCGAAATACTAAAATTTCAATTACATGAAATAATTTATTCAATTTCTTTGTATCATCGCCAAAATATTTATACCCCTTTATAAAAAAAGGATATGCAAAAGCCGGAATTTTTAACTTTCTCAATTTTAGCAAATACGCATCTTTACTATTTTCTAATTTTTTTACATTTGAGAACGAAGTATGTAGTTCTTCCGTGAATTTGAATATCCACTTGACCTTATCATTAGATTTTTTATATTCTTCTTTTATGTCCTCCAGAGTTCTATATGCATATCCTTTCTTGGTAAATGCATTACAATGATAAATTAATATACTATCCTCATTCAACCCAATATCATTAATAAGTAAATAAATTAATTTAAAAATATTAGAAATACTTTCGATGTTTGAATTAGTTTCCTCCGGAATACTATAAACATACATTTGATACATAAAGAAAGACTTAAGTTTTTCCATATTAGTCAAATCTTTTCCTCGATTGTTTTGTAGTTCAAACATTAAAGCTGCATCTTTTTTATGCGCCAATGCCAAAGTATTTAACTGTGTACTTTCAACCTTATTTAATATTTTTAATATTAAAGCCGTTGTTTCCTTTTGAAATTCTTTAAAAAAGAAAACTTTAGCCTCCTTAATTTTCTTTTGTGAAACAGATGAAACCTCAAAAGAATTGTTTCCTTCTATAATCAAAGTATCATAGCATGCCCGATCATAATCTACTGGACGAAGTTTTTTATTGCCCCCTGATTTGAAATATAAAGCTGTTTTCTCTTCAATAGTAAAATCAAAGATTTCTCCATCTTTCATTCTGTCGCTCAATACATCTAGAATTGATCTTATTAGAATTGTTAAAGTTGTTAATCTTTGTTGACCATCAATTATTTCGTATACTTTGTCCTCAGTTATAGTTTCTAACAAAATGTTTCCGAAAAAATAATCGTTTCCTCCTTGAGTTTGTTCTTTTAAATCTTCGAACAATGCTCTCCAATGATTATTGTCCCACGAATAAGCTCTTTGGTAAACAGGAATAACATAGCTTTTTTGAGAACTATCAAAAAAACCTAAAATAGTTTGTGTGTTAAATTTCATGTTTATTTATGTGTACTTTTAATTAAAATTGTGAATAGGTAAGGAACTAAGTATAAAATTATTATTTAAGATTTATAATAATCAAAGTTTGTTTCTAAGCATGGCCTTAAATCCATATCATTTACCCCGATTTGAAAATAATTTCCAGATAATGACTGGAAATAATCTAATCCTCTACCCATTTTAATACCCCAACCATTACTAAATTTGATTTCACGATCATGAAGTGTTTCAGAAAATTGGAAGCGGAATTCTATTTCGTGCTCAAATAAATTGTCGGCAATTTGTTGTAAAACATTAGCGATTTCCTCTTTTTGTTCAATATCATCAAAACCTGTGGTAAGCGTAATTTTTTTACAATCGCCTATTTTTACAATCAATTCTAATAATCTTAATAAATTACTAAACTGATGATTTTTACGGATGTATGGGTCTTCGATATTTACCTCGACAGCTCCAATTAAATAATCCTTAAATAAGGTTTCATAACCGTAGCCAACATCACCATAATACACTTTAACCCTTTTCTCGTTTAATTCTACATTCCCAAGTTTAACTTCTGGAA
>Ga0209702_10005606_pt1 | contig 16899 bp, 15 predicted proteins | sample FRY01_FD_187210 | JGI IMG/M metagenome (GOLD analysis project Ga0209702, IMG submission 187210) | Freshwater microbial communities from Lake Fryxell liftoff mats and glacier meltwater in Antarctica - FRY-01 (SPAdes) (version 2) | ecosystem: Environmental > Aquatic > Freshwater > Ice > Glacier...
CCCCTTGATTGATCACAACCCACGCGGGGGCGAGAAGATTGAATTTTGCCCCGCCCAGGCTGTTCGGTACAACGAACGCACGGTGGCCGAGCGCAGCAATGCCCGGCTCAAGGATGAGTTTGGTGCGAGAAACCTGATGGTCAAAGGTGCCAGCAAAGTGATGGGGCACTTGATGAAAAACCATGCGGAAAATCTAGCGAAGCTACTCACGCGCGATGAAAAGTCAGAAAAATCGACTCCCGAAGCGGAAGTCGCATGTTGCACTGCAATATTTGGAATTTTTTAGTTTTGCAAGAGACTCTGCCAGCTAAAGATGGCCGCCGGCGCCGCTAGCAGCAACAGGCGCACCGGCACATCGCGTTCGAGCAGGTTGCGATCCATGGTCGAAGCCGCGCTCAGGAACCGGACCTGCGGTAGCGGTTCATTGCAGCCTGAAGCCCGGCTTTCAAAGAGTCCCACCTCTGCAGGACCGTGGCCGGATCGGACTCCACGTCAACCTCGATCTGTCGCGCCAGTTCAGCCTCCATCGGAAGCCCGATCATGCGGCAGATAGACTTCAGGCTGTGGGCCAGACGCCTGAGCAATGCCATGTCCGCGCGCGCTGCCGCTGCGTCGCCCTCCTGCACATCAACCAGAAACCGATCCTGGCATTGCGCACGAATCGCCTCGAACAATGGCACGTCGCCATTGAAGTACTGCGCGATAGCTTGCTCGCGATGCCCTCCAATCGAGACGAGGAGCGAATCCCCGGCTGGATCGAATTGGGTCGACGGGATCGCCGTCGCCGCCGCCATGGCCTGCGCACGCTGCACGCAACTGATCAGGTCCGCAATGCTTACTGGTTTTTCCAGCACATGATCTACCGCGAGATCCACCAGCAGTCTGCGCACCGGCGCCGACAAGCCGGCACTGAGTACAACCCGCATGCGCGGAGCTGCCGGGCCGGATCGATGCAGTGTCTCGCGAATCAGCTCGAGTCCTGAGCCGTCCGGCAGCATCAGGTCCGTCAACAACAGGGCCCACGGACCTTGTGCCAGAGCGACCCGTGCCGTCGCCAGATCAGCGCATGTGACCAATTCGACCGGCATCTCTTCCAGCGCCATACCGACCAGCGCTCGCATGGAACTGTCGTCGTCAACGAGCAGGATTCGAAGCAGATCTGGCGGCGACATGGCAATCCGCTAATTGGCAGCAGTCGCGAGCGCATGCTCGATCAATGCCGGCAGATCTGTCACTAGTCGTGTCTTGTGCACCAGGGGCACCCCTGCCAGGGCCAGACGGTAGGGCTCTCGCTGGGACTCATCCAGGGAGGTGATGACGATCAGCCGGCTTTGACGGAACTGCGGATGCAAACGCAGGCTCGTGATCAGAGAAGCACCGTCGATTCCAGGCAACAAAATATCGACGATCAGCAGCGTCGGCTGGAGTTGGCCCGCCATCGCCAGGCCGGCGATTCCATCGCCGGCAACGTGCAACTCAACCTCAGGCCATTGCTGGCGGATCAGCAAGCTGACAAGATTCTGGTAGTGGATCGAATCCTCGATCAGCAGCACCCTCGGCACCCGCGCTTTCGACCGGCTCGCTTGCACGGGCGCGGAGGTGACTGATTGTGGACGCCCATGGAGCATGCGGTCCAACGATTTGCGCGAAATCCGCCGATGGCCACCCGGCGTCTTCCAGGCCAGCAGTTCTCCCCGATCCACCATCAATTGGACCGATCTAACCGCCATGCCCAGCATGCGGGCCGCCTCTATCGTCGAACAATCGTCTGAATCGGACGGATTGAAATTTTGTGCCATAGGTGACGATTTTGCAGGAATTTTCGGCAGCGGAGCACAGTAACCGCATATTTTCATTTGACAAATATCATTAAAATAATAGAATCACATGAAAAATGACGAGGAAAATTTGACTTGACTTCCTTCAGTTCAGCCCTTGAACCAGCCGAAAACGCGTTCGAGCCCATGGCATTGGCCCAGATGGAGTGCATGGTCACCGACCTGGGTCGGATGTACCGCGAGCGCAATCAGGCTTTGCAGCAGGTGACGCGTGCCCACCACGATGCGTTGTTCCGCCTTGCCAGTGCAGCGGAGATGCGCGATGGCGACACCGGCATCCACATCGTACGCATCGGATTCATCGCCGAGGCTCTGGCGCAACGACTGGGCTGCGAACGGCACTGGGCCCGCATGCTGCGCATGGCCGCACCCATGCATGACATCGGAAAGATCGGCATCCCCGACGCCGTTCTCAAGAAACCAGGCGCGCTGATGCACCAAGAGCGCGAAATCATGAACCAACATCCGGCGATGGGCGCCGAAATACTGGGGCAGTCGGACATCCCGCTATTCAAACTGGCGGCGGAAGTGGCCAGGTCCCACCATGAGCATTGGGATGGATCGGGCTACCCGACTGGACTGGCCGGCACCGATATTCCGCTATCCGGCCGAATCGTGGCTGTCGTCGACTACTTCGACGCATTGACCATGGACCGGTGCTATCGGCCGGCCTTTGAAGATTCGATAGCGCTGCGCATGCTCAAGGAAGAACAGGGGCGCTCCTTCGACCCGGCCATCGTCGCGGTATTCATGGAATATGCGCAAGACCTGGTCGCGGTGCGTGAACGCGTGAACCAATGCAAACCCAGTTTCCTGGATCTCACACAACATGAGTTGGCCGAGCTGAATCCCAAGAATTGACTTCCAAGCGCGCGAATCTCGTCGGTTCGTGAAAGGCGGGCCTGTGACAACCGCACCAGACACCATCGATGACAACACTGAAATGCCACGGAGCGTAATGTCGGGAGCCGGCGATGAACACGGCGCCGGTCATCACCATCAAACGGTGCGCACCCGGCGATGGCGCACCCGACGTCTGTTGCTCGGCGCGCTGACAGTGCTGACAGTGCTGACAGTGCTGATGGTGGTCATGTCAGCAACCCAATCCGCCAACATGTCATCGGGTCAGACACTCACCGCAATGCCACGGCCGGGCGCGCAAGCATCGACCCAGGAGGAATCCAACCGGATCGGCAGCGGGTCAAGCGAATCGCACGAAGTGGCGCCCTGGCACGCTGTGCGGAACTACCCTCTATGGGTGGTTGTCAGCAAGCCCGTGCGGTCGATCCTTCGGGAGTGGATGCCCACAGTGCGATGGATGGTCATCGGCTACATTACCGCGGCCGCAGTGATGTTTTTCATGGCTTGGCTAGCCTGGCGTACAGCGCTCAACCAGACGGCCATACGGCGACAGTTGAATCTATCACAAGCCACGATCGCCGCGCGGGAGCGTGAGGTTAACGCCATCCTGGAAAATGTACAGGAATTGATATTTCGTACCGATCCGCAGGGTGTGCTCGCTTTTGTCAACCCACGTTGGACGGCTCTGACCGGCAAGCCGCACGATTCGTTACTGGGTCGCCCCTTGGCGGACGTGGTGACCATGGCGAGCCGACGCACGATGGGCTGGTTGTTCGCCGCAGAGCCCGAGGGCGAACTGCGCAGAACCCGCGTGTGGATCGAGGGTCTGGGCGGCGTCAGCCACACCCTTGACATCACCTTGGCACCGCTGCTCGAAAATGAGCGCCTGACCGGTTTTGCGGGCAGTGCAGTCGACGTTTCTGGCCTGCTGCAGGCCCAGGCGGACCTGCAAGCCCAGTTGCAGTTTATTGCCGCCTTGATCGAGCACAATCCCCTGCCCATCACTGTGATGGATCGACAACAACGCCTGCAGCAGGTCAACCGTGCATGGGAAATATATACCGGTCTGCACCGGCGTGATGTCCTCGGCCAGCCGGCGAGTGCGGCTTGGCCGGCACTGAAAATCCCTGCGGAACAATACGACAACGACCAGGCGCTGGCGCGCGGCGAGGTCCGCCAGCGCGAGGTTGCCTATACCCACCGCGACGGAAGCCAGCGCGACCTCTACGTGTCGACGTCGCCATTGCCGGCACCCAATGGCCAATCCGCCGGAACCCTCATGGTGTGCATGGACGTCAGCCAGTTCCGCGAGGCAGAGCGTCAGGTGCTTCTTGCCAAGAATGCGGCAGAGCGGGCATCCATTGCCAAGTCCGAGTTCGTCGCCAATATCAGCCACGAACTTCGCACGCCCCTGCAGTCCATCCTCGGATTCTCGGAACTGGGCTTGTCCCGTGGCAAAGACCAGCCCCGTCTCGGCGAAATGTTCCAGAACGTCCACGCGGCCGGTACACGGATGCTCGCGCTGGTCAATGACCTGCTGGACTTGTCCAAACTCGACGGCCCGGTGGGAGGGCTTCAGATTGCACGCCATGACATCCGTGATCTCCTGCATGAGGTGGCCGCCGAGATGTATCCACAGTTGGCTGCTAAAAAATTGGACTTGCAGGTGCGCTTGCCGATCGCGCCCATGGTGGCAAAAGTCGATCCGGTACGCTTTCAGCAGGTGATCCGCAATGTGTTGGCGAATGCCATTCGTTTTTCGCCCGAGCGTGCGCCTATTCATCTGTCCGGCCGAGTGACATCAGATGGCCGGGTCGCTATTGACGTGACAGACCACGGCCCGGGCATCCCGCCGCAGGAGCTCGAAACCATATTCGACGCCTTCGTCCAGTCGAGCAGGACCAAGAGCGGTGCCGGCGGCACCGGGCTTGGCCTGGGTATCTGCCGCAAGATCATGGACCGCCTTGACGGCCAGATCCGGGCCGTGAATACCGACAGCGGCGGCAGCTGTTTCCGCATACGGCTACCGCAAGCCAACTTTGGCGAAACCCAACCAGGCCCGCTTTGACGTCGGAGCCAGGTCGAAGTTCACTGTCGGTGTCGCTGCAGATGCGCCGGCAGGAGGTCTCAGGCCACGCGATCACAGCAAATATGCCAAATATTACCAATGATTGAAATGATATTTTCAGTAAAATAGACGTATGGAAAAATTACTAAACTCGGGACTGATTGAACTCTTCGAGAACCAGAAGTCGGGTCTAGTCTGGATCGATCGCAAGCAAAACGTGCGTTACGCCAATACGCAAGCCAAGAAGCTGATGGGCAGCGCCCTCGGCGCCCGGCTCTGCGACTCGGCGCTCATGCGCGCAGCGGCCGAAACCATGGCCGGATGCGGACCACGCACGGTTGGTACCCCTGGGGCAATCGCCAAATCTGGCATCGGCGCCAGGGAATTGCAATGCCGTGTGATCAATGGCCTGTCGCGCGAAGACGCTTTTATCCTGCTCCAGGACTCCAACGCCACCGATCCCGCAGATGACCTGGACGATCTGATGCACATCATTCGCACCGATCTGCATGTTCCGCTGCAGCGCATCGAACAGGCCCTGTGCGTCGCGCGGGACGCCGACAGCGACGGGCACAGCATCGACACACTGGTCAACCAGGTCGGAGAACTTGCCCAGGTCGCCAGGAACCTGGCCGACCTGGCAACGGTCTGGGCCGCCGGCCCCATGCGTTCGGACGACAGGATCGAACTCATGAAGCTGATTCAGCAGGCCTGGGCCAAGGTGCAGCCATTGGCGATCGACCGCAACGTGAAGCTCCGATTTCGAACACCAGTACCGGGCAACGACCTGGCAGCGCTATACGGTAGCGAACTCTGGCTGCATCGCTTGTTCCTGGAATGCCTGGAATCGGCCGTCCGCGCCAGCAGATTCGGTTCCACATTGGAAATATTGCATCGGCAGCAAGGCTCCCGGGCTACTTTGGTATTTCGCGACTGTGGCGCCTTCGCCAGCCGCGAAATGGCCGCAGATACTATCGAACTGCAGGCTGGAAAAACGCCATATCAAACCAAATCGGGCTCGCTGCGACCATCCGCACGGGAACGAGTCAGTCTCAAACTGTGCCAGCACATCGTCACCATGCACGGCGGACAACTGCGTGAGGAAGACGAGGATGGCTTGCGGAATTTTCTGATCGAGCTCCCGACCGGCGCGCCACACAACCAGCAACACTCACAGCTCGACATGGCTCAGGCGCAGCAATATGCGCGCGACCTGTCCGAATTGTTGGCCCGATCGCGCGACCGGGCCGGCCCTGGCATCAAGAATCCATCATAAGGAAAAAGATGAAGCGCGTACTACTCGTCGAAGACCAACCGGACATCCGCAAGCTGATTCGCATGACCCTTGAATTCGAGAACTTCGAAATTCACGAAGCGGTGGATGGAATCAGCGGCCTGAACATGGTCGCGTCCGTTCGCCCCGACATCATCCTGCTCGATGTAATGATGCCTGGCGAACTCGATGGCCTGCAGGTGTGTCGCAAGCTGAAATCCGACCCTGCCACGTCCCACACAATAATCGTCCTGTTGACGGCCCGAGGGCAGGAACAGGACCGCGCCGCAGGCATGGCGGCGGGTGCCGACACTTACCTGGTCAAGCCGTTCAGCCCACTCAAACTGATCGCGACTATCGAAGAATTGCTTGCCGCCACCTGACGCGACAAGCGGACGGCACGTGTCGTCCTGCACACTTTGCCCGCACTGGAGTCGGGCGCAGGCAGTCAGGCAACCGTGGGGCGGGGAACCGCACTCGCTCAACGCGGGGATGAAGCGCAAGGCCTTCAGACCCAGGCCGCGAATGATCCTGATCTGCTTATCAGACTTGATCTTGAATTGACTGAACCGGAACGCGAACGGATGTTCAAACCACTACATATCGAGGTGGACATAGAGTCCAACCCGAAGCTGCTCCATGGAGACTGTGATGATTTCCAGTTAAATTCTTCGGTCCAGGCGAATGTAGGCGCTCAGTTTCATGCCGCCCGATCTTTCAAAGGCCATGATCTTGCGAATCAGCCGCTCATCGAGCGTATGGTCGGCCGACAACATCAGAACACCACTTGGCGTTGTGAGGTCGCGCGACAGCACCATGCCGATTAGCAGTTCACTGGCGCTCACGGCGATCTCACCCGTGCGCTCCTGCTCGGAGTCTTCCCGTGAGATGCCGTGGAGTTCCTCCACGAATGCGGCCACCACCTCGGGATCATAGCGTTTACCTCTGCTTTGCAGAATGACGGTTCTGGCTTCATCCGGGCCGAGCCGCCGCTGCGTGAGGGCACCGATTTGAAGGTTGTCGAAATCACTGGCAAGCGCCAAAATTCTCGCCCCGATGGGGATATGCTGTTCCAGCAGTCGCTGCGGATACCCCGTGCCGTCGAATCGTTCAAGTTGCGCACTGATGATCTCGGCGGCGCCCCTCAAATTTTCCAACGGAAAGAGCAATTGCTCAGCCCGCGTCGTATGTTGGCGGTAGGCTTCAAGCTGCTGCTTCGTCATCATGGCCACGGGCGTGTTGAGCAGTTCGTCGGCAAAACCCACTTTTCCAATTTCGTGCAATAGGCCAGCCACAAAGATTTCCTCGGCCAGCTTGCCGTCGAGTTGCAGTTTCAAAGCGATGCGCCGGGCCAGGTCTGCGACACGACGGGAATGCCCGGCAAGATTGCCGCCGCGCATTTCGAGCAGGGTCGAAAATACCTTGATCGAGGTGATAAAGCTGCTCTTGAGCTGCAAAATCGTCTCCCGCTCCTGGGCCACAATGGTTTCGGTGGCCTTGCGCACCTCGTCTGCCAGCCAAGCGGCATGGTTGGCCAGCTTCTTATGGCTGGAACGCAAAGCCAGCATGTTCTTCGCCCGCGCCAAAAACTCAATGTTGTCGATCGGTTTGGTGAGGAAATCGGTGACGCCGATCTTCAACGCCTCATGCCGCAATGCGGTCTCATGGTTGGCGGTGATCATGAGCACCGGCACATCCGGATGGCAGACCCGGAACCGCTCGACCAGCTCAGTGCCACTCAGAATCGGCATCATGTAGTCCACGAGCACCAAATCGGGCTCGTTCACCAAACACCATTCCAATGCGGCAACCGGATCGGTGAAACACACAGATTCACAGTCAGGCAATTTACGCACCACGTGTTGCAATAGCGTCACATTCATTTGCGCATCGTCAATGATCACGACCTTCATTACATTCTCCCATTGGGCCCGAGTTATGAATTTTCCCACGGCTTTCCGGTTCAAATTTTGAACCGGATCAATTACTTAGACGGGGGGGTCAACTTGGCAATCGTCGCCGCGCAAGGCGCATGAAATCTGGGTTTTTCCGAAAACGAACGCCGACAAAATCCGTAAACAAGTGTAGAGCGAGGCTTTGAGTTGCAACTCCTTTTTGACAATCGCGATGGGCGCGCCTACTCTCTGCGAATACACAGTATCCGCGCCCGTGCTGGCGTTCGGGCGATCCCGATGCGACCCGGATTGTGATGCTGCTTCGCTGTGATCGGGGCCCACGGGGGCAAATGCGGCTCCTCGGTTGCCAACGATACACAGGAAATGCCCATGCGCGGTCTAATCGATGCAATCTCGAGCTTGTTGGCGCCGATTAGCGTCGGCTTGCAATACCCCGGATTGGACCGTAGAAAACAAAAAAGCCCCGTAAACACTAGGTCTGCGGGGCTCTTGTAGGTCTGTATCGGACGACACAAAACCGTTTCTTGGCGGAGTGGACGGGACTCGAACCCGCGACCCCCGGCGTGACAGGCCGGTATTCTAACCAACTGAACTACCACTCCTGGTAGCTGACGTATCCTCTTTCGAGGCAAGTCACCTGCTCTTGCGAGCAGGCCGTCAACGACTTGTGCCTTTTGCACCTTGCGGTGTATCTGGCGACCCCACGGGGATTCGAACCCCGGTACCTACCGTGAAAGGGTAGTGTCCTAGGCCTCTAGACGATGGGGTCAAAGCCTTGGAACTCCGTTTGAAGCTCTCTCATTTTTTTTGCAAACCGTGTCACCGGTCAGCGAGGAAGATGGTGGTGGAGGTAAGCGGGATCGAACCGCTGACCTCTTGCATGCCATGCAAGCGCTCTCCCAGCTGAGCTATACCCCCCTGACTTCCGATGCATTTAACTGCGTCGTCATCTTCCGAGCCCCGAATTATAGCCACAAAATCAGGCCGTTCTAAGTCGCTCCACCGCGGTCTCTCGAAGAAACAGCGCAATGACTGCATCGAGCGACGGCGTCTGGCTGGTTCCGAGCAGCAACACACGCGCAGCCATCGCCAGTTGCGGCATCTTCAGGCCACTTTCCACCAGCACTTCCTTGATCGCTGCCGCGATTGCAACACGTGTCCATTCACATACCGCGAGCTTGTCGGCCAGCAGTGTCAATGCCGGGCGCACGACATCGGTGACCAGTCGCTCGCGTTCGCCTTGCTCCACCGTGACCGGCGCATAAAAACCGCAAGCCCATTGCGCGAGCGCCACCGTGGTTTCGCAACGGTCCTTGAACAAGGCGCAGATTGCGACCAGCCGCCCGTCGATGACTTGCACACCGAGTCGCGCCATCTGCGCCGTCACCAAGGGCGCCAATGCGTCGTCGGCCATGGCCTTGATGTATTGCGCGTTGACCCAGTTCAGTTTGGCGGCATCCCACTGAGCCGGGCTCTTGGCGAGGTGCGCACCATCGAACCATTGCACCATGCTGGCACGGTCGAACAATTCATCGTCGCCATGACTCCAACCCAGGCGCGACAGATAGTTGATCATGGCCTCGGGCAGGTAACCCGCCTCTTCGTACTGCATCACGCTCACCGCGCCATGGCGCTTGGAGAGCTTGTCGCCGTCCGGGCCAAGGATCATCGGCACATGGCCGTATACCGGCAACTCCGCGCCCAGGGCACGCAGGATGTTGATCTGGCGCGGTGTGTTGTTCACATGGTCGTCGCCGCGCAGTACATGGCTGATCTGCATGTCCCAGTCGTCCACGACCACGCAGAAGTTGTACGTCGGCGTGCCATCCGGCCGCGCAATGATCAGGTCGTCGAGTTCGCGGTTGCTGATGGTGATGGTGCCCTTGACCAGATCGTCCCAGCTCACGTCGCCATCGACCGGATTGCGAAAGCGCACCACCGGAGGCAAGCCCGGCGGCGGCGTGGGCAGTGTCTTGCCCGGCTCCGGACGCCAGCGCCCGTCATAACGCGGCTTGTCGCCTCGGGCGCGCTGCGCCTCGCGCATTACATCGAGTTCGTCCGGCTGGCAATAGCAGTGGTAGGCCGTGCCGTCCTTGAGCATCTGCGCAATCACTGCGCGGTAACGCTCCAGCCGCTGCATCTGATAGTACGGACCTTCTTCATATCCGAGGTCCAGCCAACGCATGGCAGCGATGATCTGGTCCACCGCTTCCTGGGTCGAACGCGCGACATCGGTGTCCTCGATGCGCAGGATGAAGTCGCCACCGAAGTGCCGGGCAAATGCCCACGAGAACAATGCTGTGCGGGCCGTGCCCAGATGCAGGAAGCCGGTGGGCGATGGGGCGATGCGGGTGCGGATCTTGCGCGTCATGGGGGTCTGGTTGTTCATGAGGAAACGCCGGGCCGTTCCCAAGTTTCCTCGCACCCCCTCGGGGGGCCTGGCGAAGCCAGGGCTGGGGGCGATCATATGGCGGCGAATGCCTGCTGCAGGTCTGACTTCAGGTCGCCGACATACTCCAGCCCGACCGCCAACCGTACCAAGCCCTGGCCGATGCCGGCGATCTGGCGCTGGGCCTCGGTCAGTCGGCCATGCGATGTGCTGGCCGGATGGGAGAGCAGCGACTTCACATCGCCCAGGTTGGTGCACAGACCGATGACCTGCGTCGTGTCGAGTAGCCGGAATGCACGCGCGCGCGCCTGCTGCGGATCCTCCGCGCGCAGATCGAAGGCCACCACCGCACCACCTTGGCCCGACTGCTGCGCCATGGCCAGCGCGTGCTGTGGATGACTTGGCAGACCGGGGTAATAGACACGCGATACCTGGGGCTGCTGCTCCAGCCATGTGGCGAGTTCCAGCGTCCGCTGGCACTGCGCCTGCATTCGGATACCCAGCGTTTCCAGTCCCTTGAGAATCACCCAGGCGTTGAACGGCGACAAGGTCATGCCGGCGCTGCGCAATACCGGCAGCAGCACCTCGTTGATCATCTGGCGGCTGCCACACAGGGCGCCGGCCATCACCCGCCCCTGGCCGTCGAGGTACTTGGTGCCCGAATGCACGATCAGGTCGGCGCCCAGCTCCACCGGACGTTGCAGCGCCGGTGTGCAAAAACAGTTGTCCACCGCCAGCAAGGCGCCTGCTTCGTGCGCGATGTCGGCCAGCGCACGAATGTCGCAGACATCCGTCAGTGGATTGGTCGGCGTCTCGGCAAACAGCAGCCGGGTATTGGGTTTGACGGCGGCCTTCCACTGCGCCACGTCGGTCTGCGAGACGAAGGTGCTCTGCACGCCGAACTTGGCAAATTCGCTGCCGATGAGCTTGATCGTGGAGCCGAACATCGAATGCGAGCACACCACATGGTCGCCCGCCTTGAGCAGGCCCATGCACATGAGCAAAATCGCAGACATGCCGCTGGCGGTCGCGATCGCCGCCTCGGTGCCCTCGAGTGCCGCCAGACGCATCTCCATGCTGGTCACGGTCGGGTTGCCGAGCCGGCTGTAGGTATACCCCTGCTCTTCGCCAGCAAACCGGCGTGCGGCGGTTTCGGCGTCGGGCTGCACATAGCCGCTGGTCAGGTACAAGGCCTCTGAGTTCTCGCCATACTGGCTACGGTCGACGGCCGCGTGAACGGCCAGTGTGTCCCGATGCCAATTTCCGGGAGTCTTCTTGTCGGTCATGGATTGGCCGCCTGTTTGGTACGTGCTACAGGACGGTGATCATCTTCGTCGTCGTCGTCTTCGCCGGATTCCACGCGGTTCGCACTCATGCGCGCGATGTCCTCGGCGGTGATGTCACCGGTGACATACACGCCGTCGAAACACGAGGCGTCGAAGTCCAACACGCGTTTGTTCAGGCTGCCGATCGCAGTTTTCATCGCGTTGACATCCTGGTAGATCAAGGCGTCACAGCCGATGATCTGCTGAATCTCGGCCACGGTGCGGTTGTGTGCCACAAGCTCATCGCTGGTGGGCATGTCGATGCCGTAGACGTTCGGATAGCGTACCGGCGGCGCGGCGCTGGCCAGGTAGACCTTGCGCGCGCCAGCGTCACGCGCCATCTGCACAATCTCGCGGCTGGTGGTGCCGCGAACGATGGAATCGTCCACCAGCAACACGTTGCGCCCCTTGAATTCGCTCGGGATCACGTTGAGCTTCTGGCGCACCGACTTCTTGCGCACCGCCTGCCCCGGCATGATGAAGGTGCGACCTACATAGCGGTTCTTGACGAAGGCCTCGCGGTACGGCAGTCCGAGCAACTGCGCGAGCTGGGCCGCGCTGGGCCGGCTCGATTCGGGAATCGGGATCACCACATCGATGTCGCTCGGCGGCACGGTCGACACCACCCGCTTGGCCAGCGACGAGCCCAGATTCAGCCGGGCCTGGTATACCGAAATACCATCAATCACGGAGTCTGGTCGGGCCAGATAGACGAACTCGAAGATGCACGGCGAGAGCTGCGTCTTCTCGGCGCACTGCTGCGCGTGCAGCGTGCCCTTGAGGTCGATGAAGATGGCTTCGCCCGGATCGATATTGCGCACGAACTTGTGGCCCGTGCCTTCCAGTGCCACTGACTCGCTTGCCACCATGGTCGTGTCGTCGCCCTGGCCCAGGCACAACGGACGGATTCCATATGGGTCACGGAACGCCAACACACCATGCCCGGCGATCAGCGCGATCACCGAATACGAGCCCCGCACCCGCCGGTGCACATTGCGCACCGCCGCGAACAAGTCGGACGGCTGCAGCGGCAAGCCACGCGTGACGGTCTCAATCTCGTGGGCCAGCACATTGAGCAACACCTCGGAATCGCTCTCGGTGTTGATGTGCCGGTGATCGGTCACGAACAATTCGGACTTGAGCACCTGCGCATTGGTCAGGTTGCCGTTGTGCACCAGCACGATACCGAAGGGCGCGTTCACGTAAAACGGCTGCGCCTCTTCCTCGCTATAGGCATTGCCTGCGGTCGGATAACGGACCTGGCCGAGGCCACAGTTACCGGGCAAGGCCCGCATGTTGCGCGTGCGAAACACGTCACGCACCAGACCCTTGGCCTTGTGCATGAAAAACTTGCGCTCCTGCTGCGTCACGATGCCTGCCGCATCCTGTCCCCGGTGCTGCAAAAGCAGCAAAGCGTCGTAGAGCAACTGGTTGACCGGGGTGTTACTGACAACACCAACAATTCCGCACATAGTTTGATCCCGCTGGTAACTGACCTGCTGGTAACACCGCCAGCGCTTCACAAGCCCGGATAGCCTGTCGAACTCCTAAGGCAGATACCTGCCAAATTCCTGCGGCAGCACCGGCTTGAGCCCCTTGACCGTGGCGGTGGCCCAGTTCGCGCCGACCGACTCGTTCCACCAGGCGTCGGCATGCAACGGGGTCATGCTGACCAGCACCGCCACCACCAGCAACACGATGACGCCGCGCATGAGACCGAATACCGCCCCCAACACCCGGTCGGCCGGCCGCAGCCCGGCAACCTGGAACAGGCGACTGATCAGCCAGGTCAGGATAGACCCCGCAAACACCGTCCCGATGAACACCAGCACAAAGCCGGCCGCATAACGAATCGTCTCGCTCGACCCCGCCATCGGCAGGTATTGCGCCGCGGCGGGCGCAAACCACTGTGCCAACAAGAAGGCGGCAAACCAGGTGGCAAGGGACAAGACCTCGTACACCAGCCCGCGCCAGGCACCGATGAGCAATGACAGCAGCAATATCGAAAGAAAGATCCAGTCCAGCGCAACCATGGGCCCGTACCGATCTACAAGGTCAGGATGGCGACCGACAGGCTCAGCTTGCGGATCTTGTCGGCGGCCTTGGTAGCCTCGGCCTTGTCGTCGAACGGACCTACGCGCACACGCGTGCGTTCGCCCTCGGACGTTCGCACCACTTGCGTATAGGTCTTGAGTCCTGTCGACTCGACCTTGCGGCGTACTTCGCGCACCTTGGCTGCGTCGGCAAATGCGCCAACCTGCACCACATAACGCTCATCCGACGCTGGCGCCGGTTTTACGCTGGCCGGTGCCGGCGCGTTGGCCGGGGCGGAGACCGCCGTCTTGCTGCTGCCCGCCAGCGACCGACCTTCGAGCAGGGCGCGTGCCTTCTTGGCGTCCAGCGCCTTGGCCTCTGCCACCTGTGCCGCGCTGGACGCAGCTTTTTCGGCAGCCGCGGCGGTCGCCACCGGCGCGGGTGCGGTAGTCGATGCGGGCTTGGATTCAGTATCGACAGACTTGGCCGGCGCAGCTGGCGCAACCGAATCGGCCGTGACGACGGATGGCGCAGCAGCGGATGCAGCAACACCGACCGAAGCGGTATTCGCAACGGCTGGCGGCATAACCAGGGGCTTGGCCTTGTTCTTGTCGACGATGTCGATCGGCAGATCGACCGGTATCGGGCGCGGCTGGTTGTCAAAAATCATCGGGAATCCGATGACACCCGCCAGCACCAGCATCGCAGCGCCGATCAGGCGGTGCATGGCGCGCCGACGCACGACTTCAACGGTCTGAGCTGGAGCGACCGACGCGGGCTGCTCATCGCGGCCCTTGCGGAACTTGAACAATGCCATGAGGGGGTTAGGGGTTCATGTGTCTGGCGGAAAGGCGCGGTACGCCGTCCTTCAGCACGCCACCCACGGTATGGAACGATCCAAAGACGACGATTCTATCAGCCGGCTCTGCCTGGGCGACCGCCGCGCGCAGCGCCTGCAGCGGGTCGGCAAAGGCCTGCGCCGAGGCATCCGCGCGGGTATTGGTTGCCTGCCAGCGTTCCGTCAGACGCGCGCCGGTCTCCGCCCGGGCCAGAGGCAAATCGGTGAAATACCAACGATCGATGATCGGATTGAGCCGCTCGAACATCGGCGGCAAGTCCTTGTCGGCCATGGCACCGAACACCGCGTGGGTGGTCGGAAAGAAACCCATCGCGTCCAGATTGACCGCCAGCGCCGCCGCAGCATGCGGGTTGTGCGCCACATCGAGCACCAGCGTTGGTTCGCCCGGAACGATCTGGAAGCGACCGGGCAAGGCCACCATGGCCAGACCGTTGCGCACCGCCTGTGCCGTCACCGGCAAGCGCTCGCGCAGCGCGGTCAAGGCCGCCAGCGCGCCACTCGCATTGAGCAACTGGTTGGCGCCACGCAACGCCGGGTAGGCCAGGCCGGCATAGCGCCGGTCACGGCCCGCCCAGGCCCATTGCTGCTTGTCGCCGGAGAAGTTGAAATCCACACCCAGGCGCCACAGGTCGGCGCCGATCTCCAGCGCGTGATCAAGCACGCTTTGCGGCGGCACCGGGTCGCTGACGATGACCGGTCGCCCGGTGCGCATGACGCCGGCCTTTTCGCGGCCAATGGATTCGCGGTCCGGCCCCAGAAACTCCATGTGGTCGAGATCGACGCTGGTGATGATGGCGCAATCCGCATCGACGATGTTCACCGCATCGAGCCGCCCGCCCAGCCCCACCTCCAGAATGGCCACATCCAGATCGGCGCGCGTCATCAGGTCCAGGATGGCCAGTGTGGAGAACTCGAAATAGGTCAGCGACACGTCGGGCGGCACCTGGCAGCGGGCCCGCTCGACCCGCTCGAATGCCTGCACCAACGGGTCCACCGTCACCGGTTCGCCGTGCAGACGCAGTCGCTCTTCGAAATGCACCAGGTGCGGCGAGGTGTAGAGCCCGGTCTTGTAGCCACTTTGCCCCAAAATCGCCTCGAGCATGGCGCAGGTCGAGCCCTTGCCATTGGTGCCCGCCACGGTGATCACCGGGCAGGTGAATCGGATGCCCATGCGCTCGGCCACCGCGCTCACGCGGTCGAGCCCCATGTCGATGTTCTTGGGATGCAGCCGCTCGCAATGGTCGAGCCAGTCCTGGAGTGTTTTCATGTGGACGGTATTGTCGCGTACCTGTTTGCGGCATGATGCTGCCATGCGTACCCAACCCATCACCTTGTACGGCATTGGCAACTGCGACACCGTCAAAAAGGCCCGCCAGTGGCTGGACGATCACAGCCAAGCCTACACCTTTCATGACTTCAAGACCCAGGGTGTGCCTGCGGACCGACTCGAGCGCTGGCTAAGCCAGGCCGGCTGGGAAACGCTGCTCAACCGCAAGGGCACGACCTGGCGCCGACTCGACCCGTCACTGCAGGCCGGCGCCACCGACGCCGACGGTGCGCGCCAACTGATGCACGAACATGCCAGCCTCATCAAGCGGCCGGTGGTCGAATGGGGCGATACCCAGACCGGCGTCGTCACCGTCGGCTTCAAGGCCGACGACTGGCAAGCCCACCTCGACACAGGCCGCTGATCGGCGTAGAAGGTGCGGGCCCGCGGCGCCAGGCCCGCGCAGCGTGGCGCCGACCATGGCGATGCAGCCCGTGACCTAAAATCTACGGTTTGCGCAAGGCGCCACTGGCTTGGCGGAGTGTCCGCCGCCGACTCGCGCCTCGGGCGCATATTCGACCCTCACCCCCGCTTCGAAAACCAGGAAAGCCTGCCTTCCATGATCACCGACCAACTCGACGGCGTGTCCGTCACGACCAAGGCCAGCGTCTACTTCGACGGCAAATGTGTCAGCCATGCGCTCGCGCTGGCCGACGGCACGAAAAAATCGGTCGGCGTGGTGCTGCCCGCCGAGCTGACCTTCGCCACTGCCGCCGCCGAAATCATGGAATGCGTCGCGGGCGCCTGCGAATACCGGCTTGCTGGCACCGAGCAATGGGTGCGATCGGCGGCTGGCGATTCGTTCCAGATCGCCGCCAACAGCCGGTTCGACATCCGCGTCACCGAGCCTTACCACTACATCTGCCACTACGCTTGATATCAGGAGATGTTATGGATGCCTCCCTGCCTACGGGCAAGGAAACAGGAGTGCTGAGATGAAACAGCCGTTTATCAGGAAAGAAATCCCGCGATGGCGGGGTGGATCCTCTGATGGATACGGCATCAAAGT
>Ga0209702_10005607_pt1 | contig 16898 bp, 23 predicted proteins | sample FRY01_FD_187210 | JGI IMG/M metagenome (GOLD analysis project Ga0209702, IMG submission 187210) | Freshwater microbial communities from Lake Fryxell liftoff mats and glacier meltwater in Antarctica - FRY-01 (SPAdes) (version 2) | ecosystem: Environmental > Aquatic > Freshwater > Ice > Glacier...
AAATAAATTGCCACAATTCCTAAACAATAATTACAACAGATAACACTGCCGCACTTAGAAATTGTAGATCCTTGCATACAGATCTGTACCCCAGACGCAGACAGTGGATTGTGCATGGGGTGTAATAGAACCGAGGAAGAGATTAGCAATTGGATGACCTTAACCCCAGAACAACGCATGGAAATTGTTAAACAATTAGAGTCTCGATAGTTGACAGTTGGGCCATCTCCTTATATACGAGATAGATGATGTGTTAATACATAAAGACTATTGAAAGTAATTAATATATTTTATACTTAATAAATCAGCAAAGTTGATTTTTTTGTCTAACTTAGCTCCGTCAATTCTACGAAGTAACTCTGTTACTCCTCTAACATCGACTCGTCTTTTTATATTAATAGTTAAAGCAGTTTCATCCAACAGTTCTGTATTTACAGATTGAGTTAGTATTGGAGCAAGCCATGTAACAGTTTCACTATGAATTAACGAATCTAATGCATCTCCTACATTATCATGAATCATATCTCGAATCATCACAGCATCTCCTACAAAATTAGGATCCATATTGCGAATATCTACAAACGGTAGCATTCTCATTAATTCTACATCTGATATAGGAGAAACCGTGCGGCTAAAATCTTTGGGATTATTCCAATTTCTACCATACGGCTCTATCATCGAAATAGTATGATGATGTAGGTCCGTGGATTGGCTCCAATCAACAGTGTCACAACTTTTCACATAATTGTTCTTTTTTGTAGTAGGCTTACCTAATCTTTTAACCCATTCCCATTTGTGCATCAATACAGAATTACCGTCATATCCAATTAGCAGAGTTTTATTTTTAAATTGTTTCGCTAAAGCATGATTTAAAAACATTTTAAATTTAAAAGGATTTGATTGATTAGCATATTGCATCACAATATTTTGATTTATAAAAATAGTATCAATATTAAATCCCAGTTGTTTTTCCAGAGAGAGATCCACAAAAGATTGTTGATTAGCTGTATCTCCCAAATGAACCAATCTAGTATCTTTAAGTCGATTATATTTCATAAGATAACTTAATAACAATAACGAATCTATGCCTCGGCTATACAATAATATTAAATCACTCGATGTGTCTAAAATATGTTTCATATTGGCCTCTACTCTATTCTTAGCTGTTTTAATGTACTCTTCTAAAGAGATAGTGTGCTGAGGTAACTCTTGTACCGTAATAGTGCCGTTGTTTTCTTTAAAGTTGAGATAAAAAGATGGAGCAATCCAATCTTTAAACACTGTTTCTTTCAGATTGTTGCGATCGATCCATGGAAAAGACTGAGAATACTCATAACAGATCTTAGAACTAACTCTACAGGTGGGGTCTTCTACTAATTGTTGTAGTGTTTTAGCAGTTATATGATTATCTTGTATTTTTATTAAAACATCATAGTTTCTGCCATTGGTTATGGTATAATCTTTTAAAAGATCCAGAGTATTATCGTCCGTGGGAATTAATGTTCTGTTCACCTAGTATTTAAATTATATAATCTTTACTGTTAATTTTCTTAGGACCGTTAGACATATCATTCTTGATAAAAAAATCTTGCCAGTGTCTCTTATCATCATTAAACAGAGAAAGATACATACTCCAGTGTTCCTTACTGCCAGGCAAATCCGAATTAAAAAACCACTGATCTCTGTTACCCCAAAATGCTACACTTATTTTTTCGTTGTAAAATTTCTCATCACTGTCAAAGATCTTTGGATATACTAGTCTTCTGAATGGCTCGTACGTATGGAGTTGAAATGCAAATTCCCTAGCCGGCATATTTACATAGCCAATACCTGATATAGTCGGTAATCTTGACCAATACCCTTTAGTTAGTTCGATAAAAAATCTTTTTGCTAGATGACCTTGTTTTATCATCATTTTAGCACACAATTCTGTTGGAGCCCAATAAAAAAATTCAAGTGTGTCTCTGTCTTTTTTATTAGTCATCTGTCGTACCGGGGTAAGATGACCAAGCACATCTAGATCAGTAAAATTGTGTATAAGTTGTTTTGTTTTAAAGTTATACCTCAGTCTGACGATATCAACCCCATGCAGAGTACACAATGTTTTTTTATCTTTCAATAATTGTTTCCAGTCATCTATGTATTCATACATTACATCTAAAGCTAATCGACTTACATTTAGACGAGGACCTTGCAGATAGATAGGATCCGTATTTAAATTTTGGTCTGCTATGGTGTTAGGCCAATTGCAGACAATATCAGCATAGTCAAGTTTTCTAATTTTGATATTAGGATATTGCTGTTCAATAGCTTTGAGTTTTTTCTCTGTGAAGTTTATTCGTTCGTGATATTGATGACTCTCTGTGTCGTGTCTACTGTAGAAGTAGCATATCTCGTCTGGATATATACCATTATCAACAAACGCACGAAGCATATTAACACTGTCATACCCGCCGCTATAATAGAGCACAATATAATCATATTTTTCTCTTAACTCTTTAGCTCGTGCACCATATAACTCGTCTAGTGATTCTGTAGGTTCTTGTGTCCAATCATACTGAGAAAAGAATTCATCATTGTACTTCCAAACGTATGGCTGTGGATTTTCATAATACCGATCCATTATCTCATATCCACTATAGGTCTTGTAATCACCTATCTGATAATAACCGTATTGATCCATAACTACTTGTTCCATATAAAAATATTTAGATTAATCCTTAGGATTCCTTAGGATTAATAGCAATACCAATCTGTTGTATTCTAAATTGTTTTTGATTGATACAATAAATTAAAAAGTCAGCAATATGGGTAGGATCGATTTTGCTCCCTTGCCAATGAGCCATACGTTCAGTATCAGTGGCGCAAGGTTTGAATATCATTATGTGTGGCCACGAATCTTTGTTCCAAAGAAATTCACAGGCATCATCCAACGCTAATTTTTCATTGCGGTATTTAGGATCTTTATTTTTGGTATCCCATCGCATGGTGATACTACTACCAATGTTGGCAATAAGTTTTTCTTGTCCCCGCCAACTCTCTTGTAATTTAAACAATAAGTCCACCTGTGAAAATCCAGCGTGTGCGTTACTAACGAACACATCACAGTCTTTAACTTGTTGAACAATCTTGTCTTGTATAGATTCATTGCTGATATCCCATCCTTCACTACGATTAAAATCAACAACAGTGTGTCCTTGTTTTTTAAATGCTTCACTAATACCAGCACCAATCCCTTTAGACGATCCGGTAATAGCTATTTTCATAATAATTCTGCTGGAATATCGGTGTCAAAACTAATTTGTAAATTAAGTCTTAACTCACTTACATTTTCTGTGCTGTGAAGCACACGTGTATTAGTGAGATACCAAACATTTGATGGACCTTTAACACTGTCAACAAGTTCTAATGCTTCGTAGTTACCACACTGTGTGGCACGTTCTCTGATTAATTCTTGTCCTTTTTCTTGCCAAAAAGCAAGTTCCGCATCTTCACCGCCATGGCGAACATTATACATTAGTACGTAATCTCTAGTGAAATCGGCGTGGGCTCCAGTACTGGTTGCTCCGTTGGCAAAACCACTACCATGACAATACATAAGACTAGAATTTTGATATTGAGTCGTAATATTTTCTTTGATCCACGCATCAAATGCACTTTGAAATGGTTCTTCTACTCGACGCATATTTCTTAAGGCAGGTCCAGTATATCCCCGCCAATTAATCAATTCTCTTTTACCCATCGTAGAAATATTATTTTGTTCGGGTTGCAATTTAAAATCGATCAAATCTATCAATTCTTGAGATGGGTGTGGCAAATAATGTAATAGTTTATACGTAAATTGATTGCTCATATTTTTAATCAAACCAAATATTCTTGTTGATACTGACTTGAAAACTTAGACGTATTGTTTCAATGTTTTCAACACCATGCAGACACATGGCATTTAATAGAGCCCACTTTTTCAGAGGAAATTTTACTCTGTCCAACACACGAAGTTTGCTAAAGTCATTGCAGACTGCTTGCCGTTCTTTACGCACAATGGGTTTGCCTGTTTCTTCATAGAACACAGTTTCTGTATTAGGCCCACCACTGTCTAACAGATATAGCATAGTAAAGTCTCTGGTTAGATCTGTGTGTGGTCCTTGATGCGACCCAAATTTGCTATCAGTGATACTTAATCCACAATCAAAGGCTTCTGGATGAATATGTTTACCCACCCATTCATCGAACTCTTTATCCACATCTAAACGAGTTTGATAGGTCACCGACTGTGTTTGATTGTTGATGATAACTTTTCTATTCTTGTAATCGTTTGACAGATTATCCTTTAAAAGATCTGTTTTAATGGATCTAAGTTTCAGTATCTCCATGGCCGATGTTATGAACTTTTCAGGAACATCGGGTAAATTTTTTAATAGCACATATGTAAACATATTAACCTTTTTAAAGTTTGTGTATTAATAATCTCACAGAATCCCAAAATGCTATTTTGTCATCTATAGCTTCATGTGCGGCCAGTTGAGCTTCTTGTATCCTATTTTGATCGTTGTTACAAAATGTATTTACTAATATCACAGAGGCTGGCCCATGATCTCCACTGTCCACTTCTATGTGTCGTTTAAGCCAAGCATAAAACTTTGGTGCTTCTTGTTCTGTTATGCCCAACTGTTTGACCATGTTCATGTACATACCAGGAATAACTGTTTCTCGACCAAATGCAAAGGCCGATGCTATAACCCATGGTTTTCCACTGTTGATAAATCCGAATGTGCTTTCCATAAATGCTCGACTATCTGCAGGCACATCCGCCATAGATTCAAACAGTCCTTTAACAGGAACATTTTTAATAAACTCTAAAACAGGCATTGGGTCAGCCCCAATTTCTTTCATTGCTTCGACATAAAGATCAAAATGACTGACATATCGATCCCCAAATTTATCACTCTCTTCATCTACTATAATAGAATTAATCAATCTAGCACAACCATTTTTTGTGTATTCCGATGGAAACCATGGCACACTGCTAGGAACCACTATCTGTTGTAATTTTTTAATCAGACTCATAAAATCCCATACACAATAAACGTGATGTTCCATAAATGTGGCCAACTGTTTGCGAGTTGTTATCACATCTGAGGTCAACAGAGGATGATTAGCTAAACGATTTTGATGCTCACATATAATATTAGTATCTAATTCCATATGCCATATTTAACCACTCAATAAACCAATTGACAAATTTGTGGAACTACTATATTATTATTAAAAATGAATATACTAGAAAAAAATAAAATTGTAACAATTAAACTTGTTACAGGTGAAGAAATTGTTGGTAAAATTAAATTATCAGACAGTGGTGTAATAGTATTAGACAAACCGGTGGTAATAATGATGAGTCCACAAGGACTAGCACTCGGATCATTTGTACCCACAATGGATCACAGAGATGGAGTTGCTATTGAAGCCAAAGATATAGTTACACTAGGACCTAGTTTAGATACAGTAGCTACAGAATATACCAATGCTACAAGTTCTATTAAAACTCCCCCCAAAAGCAGTTTAATTGTTTAATTGACTTTTAATAGATCTGTGTTATAATAATTTAATATGACTCTTTGGTTAATAGATCTTGAAGCTGTAGAAACACGATACACTGCACAATGGAAGACTGAATTACCTGCTGTATTAAAAAGACACGGACATCAAGTTAAAATCATATCCGGCGGCGAAACACCACAGGCCACAACTCCCGGTGCATTCCTCAACTTTGGTGGTACTAATATGTACAAATCCAAACAGTTAGAAATTATTGCTGAAGCATTTTGCAAAGGAGCAGTAAAACAAGGAGATTATTTCCTATACACTGATGCTTGGAATCCTACCGTGATACAATTAAAGTATATGGCAGAGCTGTTAGGAGTTAATATTCGTATAGGTGGTATGTGGCACGCAGGTTCCTACGATCCACAAGATTTTTTAGGAAGACTCATCGGCAATAAACCCTGGGTAAGACTTGCAGAACAAAGTATGTTTGAATGTTTTGATAACAATTTTTTTGCCAGCGAGTTTCACGTGGATATGTTTATTAAAACACTGCTGGATGTTGATCCTTTGATGTTTGATCATATTAAAAGCCAATACAAACAATCTAATAAAATTGTACGAACAGGATGGCCTATGGAGTATATGGCCAACACATTATTGACCTATAAAGATATGCCCAAACGCAACGTCATACTGTTCCCACACAGAATTGCTCCAGAGAAACAGGTGAATATATTTCAAGATTTAAAACAACATTTATCGCAGTATGAGTTTGTGGTATGTCAAGAACGTCAACTCTCAAAAAACGAGTATCACAATCTACTTGGAGAAGCCAAACTGGTATTCAGTGCCAACCTACAAGAAACATTGGGTATCAGCTGGTACGAAGGAGCACTAGTAGATGCTGTTCCTATGGTTCCGGATCGTTTAAGTTATTCAGAGATGGCCCTAGACACATTTAAATATCCACCGGAATGGACAGAGTCATACACTGCATATGAAACACATAGATCACAACTTATAAAAAGAATTATAGAGTATATGGACAATTATGCAACATATATTCCCGAAATTAAAAAACAAGCGGGCCTGTTGACTAAAGATTATTTTTCAGCTGACACTATGTACAACAGTATTAATAAAAATAACAAATGATTAAACAATTAAATCCAACTATTCCTATGTTGACTCCTAAAGGAGAAGGATATGCTCATTTCTTAATAGACTATGGCATGGAAGAACATCTGCTGTGGGTGTGTTTTATTAATGAGACTGGAGAATGTTGGACATTTAGAAACCCACAAATAAGATTAACAGCTAACGAGACTTTTGGTAGATTAACAACATCAGATATAGAATGAACACATACGAGATTATACAAGAATTAGAATCAGACAACAGCAGAAAATTCAAAGAATCTGTGATACAGAGAGCATCTGATGCTGGCAACACAGAGTTGTTTGAAGGCATTGCAATGGCTCTAGACAAATTGAGAACATTTGGATTAAAGCAAGTGCCAGAGAGCACACAGGATGGACCTGGACTACACTGGGACACATTTTTAGATACCACCACACAACTAGAGAATCGTACACTCACAGGCAATGCCGCTCGAGATAGGATAGACTACCTTATAGGACTAGCCACTCAGGCAGAATGGAACGATTGGTATCGTAGAATACTAATAAAAGATTTAAGATGCGGAGTCACAGAAAAAACAGTTAACAAACACAGCAAATATAAAGTGCCTGTGTTTGATTGTATGTTAGCTGATGACAGTGCCAAACACGAAAAGAAATTAAAAGGTCGAGTATTACTAGAACCCAAACTAGACGGAGTTAGATTAGTGGTTATATGTGATATAGACAAAGATGAAGTTGTATTAATGTCTCGCAATGGCAAAGAACTTACTAACTTCCCTCATATCAATAAACAATTCGATGATATGTTGGATCAGTTGCCGCAAAGTTATGTGTTCGACGGAGAAGTAATGAGTGATAATTTTCAAGTGCTGATGAGAGAAATACATCGTAAAGATGGTGCTCAAACAGAAGATGCCACATTGAATCTGTTTGACTGTTTGCCTTTAACGGCTTTTAAAGAAGGTGGATACAAATTACCTCTACACACTCGAAAAGAAGAGTTGCACGGATTTACATTTGGCCCAAGTGTTAAAATAGTAGAATCGGTTGAAGTGGATTTAGATACAGACCGTGATAGATTTTTAGATTATAATAAACTGTGTGTGGATCGAGGATACGAAGGTATAATGGTTAAACCTATCGAAGGACCCTATGAATGTAAAAGAAGCACCCTGTGGTTAAAAGTTAAACCATTTATAGAAGTATCACTGACTGTGGTAGACACAGAAGAAGGTACAGGTCGTAATGCCGGAAAACTAGGTGCTCTTATTGTGGAAGGTGAGGACAGTGGCAAGTTTATTCGAACCAATGTAGGATCAGGATTGTCAGATGCTGACAGAGAATCTTATTGGGAGGACAGAGAAAAATTAATAGGACAGGTTGTGGAAGTACGAGCAGATGCTGTCACACAGAATCAAGATGTCACAGACGAATACTCACTTAGGTTTCCACGATTCCTAAGATTCAGAGGATTTGAACCAGGAGAAAAACTGTAATGCCAGATAATTGGAAAGATATTGTTGGTAAGAAAACATTAGACATCAAGTTTGCCTTATTAGATCAGGTATTCGCTGAGTGGAGCATACCTTATAAAACAGTGAAAAAAACATCACACAAACAATCTAAAAAAAATAAAAACAAACGAGCAGGAGAAAAACTGTAATGGCAATGCAGGGTATGATGCCACCAGACAGTGGAGCACCAGTAGATGCTAATCTTGAGATCACACTCAGCGACATCGTGAACAACGATGCAAACAAACAGCAGTACCATGAGCAGATCATTGACAATTTAAAAAAATGCTATGACCCAGAGATCAGCGTAGACATCTATTCCTTGGGATTAATCTATGATTTTAAAGTCACAGATGATAACACAGCCTGGGTATTGATGAGCCTTACATCAGCATTTTGTCCAGCAGTGGATCAGATAGTGGCAGACGTTAAATCGCAGGTGGAGAGTGTGGAAGGTATTAACAGTTGTAATGTACGAATTACCATGATGCCTCAGTGGGGCAAAGATATGATGGACCAAGAAATAGTGGATTTAATGGGATGGTAGCCAGAATGATGAAACAACACACACTATCCTGGATAAACTAGTATGATGAAAAATATTGCAATAATAGGAGCAGGCAAAATAGGTAGAACCGTGCATCAATACCTATCGTTGTATGAACATACATTATTTTTAATCGACAATGTATCTGCAGAGGGTGTTGTTCAATTGGATGCAATAGACACAGAAGCATTAAAAAAATTCTTAAATAAAAATGCCGTGGACATATGTATATCGGCCGCACCTTACAACATTAACATAGGCATTGCTAATGTTTGTGCTGAAACTAGCACCGCATATTTTGATCTTACAGAAGACACAGCAGTATCGCAACACATCAAAAGTTTAAAAACAGATACATTTATGATGCCACAGTGTGGATTGGCTCCAGGTGCTGTTAATATTATTGCCGCAAATCTTATTAAACAGTTTGATTCTGTTGACAAAGTTAAAATGCGAGTAGGTGCTCTGCCGATGTACACCACAAATGCAATGGCATATTATTTGACTTGGTCTACATCAGGACTCATTAATGAATATGTTAATGCAGTAGATGTTCTTTCTAATGGAGAACATATTAAAGCACAACCACTAGACGGATTAGAAACAATCTACATCGATGGTGATAGATACGAAGCATTTAATACATCGGGCGGGGTGGCCACAATGTGTGAGACTTATAAAGACATTGTTAAACACTCATTAAATTATAAAACCATACGTTACCCTGGCCATCAAGCATCAATGAAATTCTTATTAGATGATTTAAATTTAAAACATAACAAACAAAAATTCATTGATCTATTTGATCAGGAAGTGCCACACACTAATCAAGATGTTGTAATTATGTTGATCAGTGTAACAGGGCATATTAATGGAAAGTTTCAAGAAAAATCATATGCTAAAAAAATATATGGAGATGGACAATTGAACGGCATCCAAATATCCACAGCATCGGGAGTGTGTTCTCTAGTACAAGCCTATACAGAAGGACTGCTACAAGGCAAAGGATTTGTTCGACAAGAAGATGTTGAAATGAAAATATTCACAAGCAATAAATTTGGAGAGTTATATGAATAAAAAAGACTATCACACAATAATAAACAAAGCAAACGATGCATACTCTATATGGAGAGATTGTCCCGGTCCTAAAAGAGGAGAACTTATAAGAATATTTGGAAATAAATTGAGAGACCATTTACAAGAGTTAGGAGAACTAGTCACAAAAGATTCACGAAAAATTATTGCAGAAGGTATTGGAGAAGTTCAAGAAGCAATTGATATGTGCGATTTCGGTGTAGGACTATCTAGACAATTATACGGATTGACCATGCCATCAGAAAGACAAGATCACAAACTACAAGAAGTATGGCATCCTCTAGGAGTGATAGGAGTGATATCTGCTTTTAACTTTCCTTGTGCTGTGTGGGCGTGGAATCATATACTTGCTATTGTATGTGGCAATGCTGTGGTTTGGAAACCATCTCCACGGAGTATGAATATTACTCGTAGATGTAAAGAACTATGGGATGAAAGTATTAGAGAATTCTTGAAACATAACACAGTAAAACATACCATGGGTGATAGGTTTAATTTGACAGATCTTTTACAAATTATAGAAGGAGGCAATGAGCCTGCTGAATGGATGGCCGATGATAGTCGAATAAAATTATTGAGTGCTACAGGATCAACAGACATGGGCAAGTCCTTGGCTCCAAGAGTAGCGGCAAGATTGGGAAAATCGTTATTAGAATTAGGAGGCAATAATTCTATGGTTGTTGCACCGTCAGCTAATTTGGATCTAGCTGTAAGAGCCATAGTGTTTAGTGCTGTAGGAACCGCGGGACAAAGATGTACTACATTAAGAAGATTATTTCTCCATACTTCTATTTACGATCAAGTTCTAAAAAGATTATTAGAAGCATATCAATCAATCACAATAGGTGATCCCATGGACCGTAAAAATTTAATGGGTCCTCTGATTGATATAGATGCTGTTGACAAAATGCAAGACGTGTTACAGAAATGCCGTGATAAAGGTTACACAGTCTATGGAGGAGAATTTTTAAAACACAACTGTTATGTTAAACCTGCTATTGTTGAAACACATAAACAAGAGCAATGTGAATTAGTATCCCAAGAAACATTTGCTCCAATATTGTATGTAATGAAATATTATGGTATAGACAATGCCATTCGAATGAACAATATTGTTAAACAAGGATTAAGCAGTAGTATTTTTACTAGATCAATACCAGAAGCAGAAGAATTTACTTCAGCTGTAGGATCTGATTGTGGTATAGTAAATGTTAACATAGGACCATCAGGTGCCGAAATAGGTGGAGCATTTGGTGGAGAAAAAGACACAGGTGGCGGCAGAGAAAGTGGTTCCGATGCTTGGAAACAATATATGAGGAGGACAACTATTACCATAAACTATGGTCGCGATTTACCATTAGCACAAGGTATTCAATTTGACATATGAAAAAATTTACAATTGACATAAATGTAGGAGACCTAGTGAGTGTGGGTCGTTTTAGAAATGTAGAAACCAAAATAAAAGATATTCAGGTTGATGAAAATGGACAGCCTGTTATACTAACAAACAAAGGCAAGAAGAAATTGTTCAGTTGTAGATTAGTAAAATTATCTTCAGGAGGAAAAACACCACAACAGATTCTTTTAGAAAAAAAGAAAAGAAAAAAGAAAAAAAGTGTTGAAGAACCGTGGAATGGTATGCTGTAATGGCAAAAGAAGAGACACTTAGTTTCGCTGGCAGAGTATCAGAAGTGTTGCCTGGGCAGATGTACAGAGTCCTGTTGGACAACGGTCACACAGTGCTGTCCTATGCCAGTGGCAGAATCAAGAAGAACAAGATTAAAATTTTGATGAATGATAAGGTGGATGTAGAAATATCTCCCTATGATGTAACCAAAGGCAGAATAACTTTTAGACACAGATGATATTATGAAAGAAAAAACCAAAGAGCTATTGAACAATCTAAAGAACATCTCCAAGAAAGAGGTGACTACTGTTTCCAGCTGGTTGGAAGGTGCACAGGTAGAATCAAATCGTCCTACAGGTCGGTGGATTGACAGGATCTACAAGATGCAAGGAGCCAGCCAAGAAGTAGAGTTGATCAACAAGGACAGCACCATCTACAAGGGCCGGATACACAAAAGAAGGATCACAGAGCAAGCGATCGATGGCTCTAATTTCTTTGGCATTGCCTATGAGACCACAGATGGTCGTTGGTTCGACCGAACAGGATTTCCAATACCAAAACCCTCCACACTTGCAAAGGACACAGATGATACCAGTGAACAAGAATCAGCAATCGAGATTGCTTAACAACTCATTACGAATGATGCAGACAGCATCTAATCTTGAATTTAAACGAGTTTGGGAGAAAATCTATATAACTCTATTAAAAAGGTTTAATAGATCCAACTGATAAGGTCAGTGTTTAGTTGTTTAGACCAAGTCTTAAACTCGTCATTCCAATAATAACCGGGCATTTCTATTTTGGTACCATTGTGAATTAACTCGCACTCCACTCGCACAACCATTGATAATCTTCGAGGATACTCTGCAGGCACTTGAACACCGTGCCAACAGGGTGACACATAGGAGTTCATTTCATCAGCATACACATAGCCAGGCACCCAAAAGCAGTTACCTTCTGACACCTCTTGAGTGATATCTCTCTGAATTGAGTTTGCTAGAGTTAATGAATCATCTGTGAATTCTACAGTGTGCAGTGCAGGTGCATCGTGATACAACAAGCCTGTTAACAGACTGGCATCCAAATGACTGGCTAGTTTAGAATTAAGATCGTTTTCGTTCACATAATCTAATAATCGTAGAGTTATTTTAGCATTTAAATCGTTTACCATAGTGTCGTTCTCATACAAAAAGTTTTTTACCATCTGGGTTGTAGGTTCTAACAACTCTTTCAATTGAGACATCAGTGGCGAATTGGCACTAGAAGTGGGGTTATAACCTTGCTGTATCTGTGTCCACAACATTCTACCTCGATAGTAGTGTCCACACACACCAGATTTAGGTTCTTCTATGTTCCATTTTTGTGTTTTATAAAAATTAAACAAAGACTTTATCTGTTCCTTTAAATCTCCTATAGGCTGAATTCTGTACGGTTTTTTTATATCTGGAAATAATTTAGATGGGTTGTTAAAATATTCTCTATCATTGCCTGGATCTACAGATACATTCTCATAACCATTCTTTCGTAGAATACCAGCTACTCGTTCTCCCCAAGCAGGAGGTTCTCCGTTATTATAAATTTCTAATGTTTCTGATTTTGATACCGCCGCAAACAGTTCTAAACATTCTTTTTCCACAGCATTGATATTAGGGTCTGAAGACGGTTTAATTCCCAGGGCCATAGGGCACCATACGTCATAGGGTACGTTTTGTCTTGGTATTAAATTTATATTTGCTCTCATTTAAAGTAAAAAATATTTTGTTATACCCGAAACCCAGGACAATCCCATAACAACAAACACTGCCATTGCCGCCCATTCCTTTGTGAAAAACATTTGAATAGCCCAACCCACATTTCCCGCAAACAGAAGCAACAGTCCCATATATGGGTGCAGTTGCCAACTCGTAATACAAGCGCCACCTAACATCAGCGACGTTAAAAACCATTTTAACATTTAAAATCCAGACTGTTTGAGTGCTTCAATTAATGCATCATGTGGAAAAGCATATAGAACAGTAATTAATATGATTATCATCGATGCTCCTACTAGTATTAATGTATCATTACTATTCATATATGGATAGTTAGTTAATGTTTAAGGTGTCCCTTGTTTGTTTTGGGTCAGAAATACTGCCACCTAACGAAGCAATGATATCAACTGCTTTGTGTACTAGTTCTCTGTTTGTTTTTGCCAGCACACCTTTTCTTATATAGATATTATCTTCGAGCCCAACTCGTACATTACCATTACTAATCATTGCTAATGCGACAAAAGGCATCTGCCAAACACCTAGACCAAATGCTGTCCAAACAGCACCAACGGGCAACAATCTTTTAGCATATTCTAAAGTGTCAATACTAGATTGCCACCCCCATTTTATACCTGTACATATCTGCCACATAGGATTTTCAATAACTCCCTCACTTATTAACATTTTAGCCACGTGTAAATCTCCAGTATCAAATATTTCTAGCTCTGGTTTAATGCCTACTCTTTTTATTTCTATAGCCATTTGTTTCACAGTTTCCACACTGTTCACAGTAATCTGTTGATTACCTCGATTCATAACATTAAAATCCAATGTGCAAATATCCGGTTTTAATTCAATCACGTGTTGCAGTCTTTGATGTACGTCGCAAAATTTATCAGGATATGTTTTTCCCAAAACCACATCAGATGGCCCAGTCGCTCCAGGCCCGGTTGTAAAATTAATTAAAACATCTGAATTACTTTTTCTAATAATTTCAAAAACTTCTTGATAGTACTCTAAACGCATTGATGGGTTACCTGTCTCTGGATCCCTTACGTGAATATGCAGTATCGAAGCTCCGGCTTCCGCGGCCTCGAGTCCAGACTCTGCTATTTGATCAGGAGTAATTGGCAAGTAGGGGGTTTGTTTAAAGGTTGTACCTGATCCTGTGATTGCACAAGTAATAATGGTTTTTTGATTCATAATGTCTAATATTTACTTGGAAAATGATTGGTTGACAAAAAACCAAATAATGCTATAATAATGGTAACTTAGGAGAAACAAATATGTATAAATGTTCAGCACAAGCAAGATTGGTTTTAGACCAAGTGACTGCTAGATGTCAACAAGACACCAATTCCAACAATCGTTGGGGTGGCAAGTCCGGTAGCTATATGTTTATTATGGGCAGAGAGAATGCCGATGGTAAGGCTACTGGTGTGGTACACAAGTTTGCATCAGATGAAAGTCATAAACTTGCTGGATCTTTTAAGGTTTTAGCAGATGGTACAATTACTCGATGGACAGGATTACCTAAATCCAGTTTGAGTAAATTTACTACTACTGCGGTTGAAGAGTATAAAAAATCTCTAACAGCACAACCTAAAAAAGAAACAGTAAGACAAGCTGTTTAATTAATTATGATGCCCCTTCGGGGGCATCTAATTATAGAGAATAGAGTGTTAATGAATTTCAAAATTCGAAGAATTTAAAAGAGAGAGGCTTATGAGGAAAACATTTACTGATCGTTTGTTATATACTTTGAATCAATGGGTCAAAGGGTGTATCCGTTACATAGTCAATAGACTCAAACAGTTTCAAACAGTCATTATTGTCACAATAATAGTTGTACTATCAGCTGGTAGTACATATTTCTATGGCACATTCAATCCCAACCTGTGGGCAACGCAACAAGTTATCAGAACGGCAGAGCAACAGGCAGTGGACAAGGCCAGATACCTAGGATTTCGACAGCCCGAATTTAGATACAACAACAGTAAAACATTCGTCCAGTCTATGGGCAAGTGTGTGGACTATCTCAACCTAATGACAGACCCGCATCACAGAGTACCGTCAGCAATCATTATAGCCATGGCAGTGGTTGAATCGGCTTATGGCACATCACGATTTGCTCAGGAAGGCAATGCTCTGTTTGGTGTGAGAACCTGGGATATGAAAGTGCCCCATATGAGACCGTTGGGTAATCCCAATGCTCGTTTTGGCGTGAAGAAATATGTGCATAAATGTGAATCTGTGGCAGATATGATTAATATTATTAACAATCATCCTGCCTATGAGAAGTTCCGGAAGGAACGAGACAAGCAGTATGACTCAAACCGAATCAACTATGAAAAATTATTAAAAGGGTTAGCCGCTTGGTCGGTCAATAAAGAATATCCACAACTGATTCTAGATCAGATTCAACAGTTAAAATTACCTTAATATACAGGATGGGTTTCATACAATTACCACAACGAAAAAGAATACGAGTGCGTCTAGAGAACACACGCAGACTACGCAGAGCTCGCGAAGAACATCAAGAATGGTTGAAGAGCAAGGGATTGGATCACAAGAGAGAGCCTAGACCTGCTGAAACATTGGTATTTCCTAAGATAGAAGATCGTCAAGGTGTGCCCTTAGGCAATCGAATACCTGTGGCAGTCATAGGCAGACACAAACCACAGCAGTATTCAGGAGAGAGAAAATTATTAGGAGTGGCCACTATGCACAAATCTAATCTAGTGCCAGTGTTTGATGCACAAGATGCCAAAGACATAGCCAAGATGAGAAGGTAAATGAATCTAAACAACATAAAAGAAATACACATAGAACCTACCAGTCTATGTAATGCAGGGTGTCCCCAGTGTGCTAGAAATATTCTAGGCGAAGGATTAAATCCTCAAATTCAGTTGGGCAGTCTGAATATAGAGTTTTTTGAAGCAACATTCAACGCAGACAACATAAAGAATATAGATAAAATATTTTTTTGTGGCAACGTGGGAGATCCGTGTGCCACTCCAGATCTATTAAAGATTCTACAGTATCTAAAAATATTAAAGAAAGATCTTGTGTTGGGATTGAATACCAATGCTTCTTTAAGAAGACCTGAATGGTTCGCACAGTTAGGCAAAATACTGTCAGGTCCACTGGACTATGTGGTATTCAGCATCGATGGATTAGAAGATACCAATCACATCTATAGAAAGAACACTAATTTTAAAAAGATAATGGACAATGCTAGTTCCTATATCGGAACAGGAGCATCGGCTCATTGGGATATGCTGGTGTTTGAACACAACCATCATCAAGTGGAAGAATGCAAAGAACGAGCTCGTGCAATGGGATTTCGTTGGTTTCGTTCCAAAGCCACAGACAGATGGGACATTTATCCACAAGCAATAATCAAACCTGTTGAGGAGTATGTACAACCAGACTATGTTAATGTCACAGTAAAGTGTGAGAAGAACCGAGACAGCAGTATCTTTATTGACTACACTGGCAAAGTATGGCCTTGTTGTCATATGGCAGAAGCTTATCTAAATCTAATAGGTCGGGAGTTGCACAAGGATATCCTAGAATACAACAACGATGAGTTGATGATCGAGTACCAAATCAAACTCAATAACCAACCATTCTATATCTGTCGTAGAGCCTGTGGACAGCAAACAAGCAAAA
>Ga0209702_10005609_pt1 | contig 16896 bp, 25 predicted proteins | sample FRY01_FD_187210 | JGI IMG/M metagenome (GOLD analysis project Ga0209702, IMG submission 187210) | Freshwater microbial communities from Lake Fryxell liftoff mats and glacier meltwater in Antarctica - FRY-01 (SPAdes) (version 2) | ecosystem: Environmental > Aquatic > Freshwater > Ice > Glacier...
GGGGAGCGAATGGTGACGCTGGCGCTGCCGCATTGGCAACTAGACGAACTGCTCAGCGACGCCGAGTATTACAGCGAGAGTTCCTGGAACGATTACGGCGACGGTTCGTTAGCGGCTTCGGCCAGGACGCTGGTGCGTTCTGTCCGCAAGCAAATGGTGGCTAAATCTAAGAGCGAGGAAGCCGGTGGATAGGCGCGCCGGCAGGCACACAACCGAGAAACATTCGAGGCTTACCGGTGCGCTAACTGCGGGACAATCGTTCCGGCAGACATAACAGCGGAGGAAATCTAATGGGAAGAAACACGACAGAGGCGTTGGTCCAAGCCGGCGAAGAGTATGAGATTGAGTTGTCTCGGCTGCTGGCGATTCACCTATGGACTAATCATTATCCACCGGTTCCGCCGGAGATGGTGCCGGTCGCTTTGGAAGCAATCCAGAACTACAACGATGAGTGTGGTGATGTCCAAATCATCCCGCCCGAAGGTGTGACGTGGCGCGGTCAAGCCGAAGTTCCCACCCTGGCGGTTATCGAAAACTTCCACCTAGACCCGTGGTTGGACTCGGAGGAATGGTAGTAGCCGGATGGTCAGATTTATGATAAACAAGATGTCCTCATCGACCGATGAGGCGCTCAAAGGAAACCAAAAGAGAATGAGATGACCAACGGACAGATTATTATTAGAGGTCTTGATTGTACGGAATGTAACTGCGGCCACTACGTTGACACTTGGCAAGACGTTTACAAGTGTGGTTGTGGTTGTCACACCAACGTTGAGTTTGTCAACGACGAGTACCGGACAATACGATGAGTGTCCATTACCGAACCGTTGAACAAGACGGCGACGTTGTAGACCTGATTCCATTCTGTACCGACTGGTGTAACAGGGACTACTGCCTAGAACACAACCTGGAATACCAGGGTTGGAACGGTTGTCACGAACTTACTCGCGATGAGAAATGCGCCAAGTGCGACAAGATACTTCTTTGGGATTGCGAAGATGAATAACTTCCAGGTGCGCAACGCGTCGTTTCGTACTAACGCCTCACTGCGTTCTTGGACTTCGTCGTCTCTTTTTCTAAAAAGAAAAAACCATTGTTTCTTACTTGTTAAGAAGTTACTTGTTCGTGTAAAGCCACTTTACACGGGGGGTATAAAGATTTTTAACACTAACACCGTAGAGTATGGACGAAATAAAATATCCAACAACCCTTGTCTTGCCATTGGAACGATGGTAAACAGTGCTTCCGGCAACCGTCGGCGGTAGCAACCAATAACCTGAAAGGACAAATAATGTTAAACGGAAGTTTTCGCAAGTTTGAGGAACAATGGACCGCTGGAATCGAATCAGGTCAAGGTGAAGCACCGAAGGTCGGAGATGAAATAACCATTACTAAAAAAGACAAGACGGTCAAACACGCAACGTTGATTGCCAAACTCGGTGAAAAAAGCATTGGAGAAACTGGTGGTCATATCACGTTCTGGACATTTAGCGAAGGGTGGGTTGATGACAATGAGCCATTCTAGTTTCTCCAAAGAAACGCTCGACGCACTGGACACGGAGATGGACAAACCGAACGCTTGGTACTTGTTACGGGAGGCGGACCTAGACAACGCGTCTGGCACCGTAACCGACGAATGGGCGGACTATATCTTCACCGACACGTTGGAAGGGTTTCAGTTTCAACCGTTCGACGCCGAGGACAGATTGTGGGAGATAGCCGACGGGTGCGTTCCGATAAATAACTACGAGGTCTCTAAGTTATACACCGAACTGCTTGCGTGGCGAAACAACGAAGCGAACGACCACGAACTTCCCGTAGACACAGATATGATTGACCGGATGCGAGTGGCCATCGCTGTTTGCGGAGAACAGGTGGCGCGTGTGTCTTTGGCATACATCCAAGAAGCAGCAGAAACGCTACAAGACGAAGCAGACGAAGAAGCGGAAATGAAAGAGCACGCCGAGATTGGCGGTGAAGGATGATGACTAAGGAGAAGTATCAGGCGATGTTGGATGCGAACGGCACCAACGACCTGAACGCCTTGGTCCATCATCCTCGCCACATCGACGAACTGAACTCTAGAGCGTACCGGATTCTGGAGGATGCGAAGAAGGCGATTTACGAAACGTCATTGACGGGTGCTGACGCCGAATGGATGCGGGATTTGATAAAATCGTCCCCCGAACTTCTGCGGTACTTGGCGTCTGACGAACTGCGGCGAGTCGAGCGCCGTGATAGTTGGATGCGAAACTATTACGAAACCGCTCCCGAAGTTATCCTGTACGGCCAGTGTGTGAAAGCGTGGACGGACAAATACGGACTAGAAAACTCATCCGGCGACAATCGGGATGAGGACGAGCGATTCTATAAACAAAACGACCGAGACCACTTCGCCGGACGACATAACGAAGGTGTGTTACCGGACTCGACCTTTGGTCTTGGAAGCGGTATGAAGCGATGAAACGAACTATCAAAGAAATGCGAGAAATACTCGCGGCCGAGGGTATCAACGTTCCCGGTAAAGCAACAGTGAAAGAACTGGAGACATTTATGGACCTACTAGAGGAAACCGCTAAGGAAACAAAGGAAGAGGCGTTTGAGGTCGTAGCCGAGTTTGTGATAGATGAGGCCGGCACTATTGTCGACGAGGAAGTGACCTATCCCGCCACACCAACTCTGGAACCGAAGCCGGCGGAAGCCTTGCCGAGCGAAGATAGGTGGGCACAGATGGAACGCATCGCCAACGCGATTGCTTCGTCAACGCTTATCGCATCCCCGCTCCGCAACAACCCGACCGACGTGCTGCTCGTGCTGCTCGCGGCTCACGACTTAGGCATTCCATCAACGCAAGCGCTGGCGAAACTTCACGTCGTAGACGGGAAACTAGCGATGTCCGCTGAAATGATGGTGGCTCTTGTTCTGCGCGACGGCCACGAGTTATGGGCCGACGACGCTAACGACCATGAGCATCAAATCGCCTACGGGAGACGGAAAGGTTCAGCCGAAGTGACTCGGAGCGAGTTCACGATAGCCGATGCCCGCACGGCAGGATTGGCCGACCGAACCACTTGGAAGAAATACCCGAGGTCGATGTTATGGGCGAGAGCGGTCAGCACGCTATGTCGGCAAGCGTTCCCCGATTCTGTCGCGGGCGTGAGTTACACGCCGGACGAGTTAGCGCCAACGGAAAGAACTTTAGTAGTCGGAGAAGAGAGCGAAGGGAAAAGTGCTGCACCGAAGCAGGCGGCAACTCCAGCGGAACTTCCTGCCGAAGTTGTTGAAGGGATTAAAGAGTTGGGCAACTCGCTCGTTACGTTAAAGCAAACGTCACCGGTTGAAGCCGAGGAACTTAGACGTCAGTGGAAAGAATCAGGACTACCGCCACTCAAGTCTCTTAAAACGTTAGACGAACTGGAAACGGTCGAGATAATGTTGGCCGAAATCATTCTAAGCAAGCCATTTGAGTGACGACAACACTGCGGCCACTGATTTTAATCGGCCTTAAAACGGCATACAGCCGGCGTGATTATGTCGTTTGATGCGGTGGACTGGGTAATCAAGCATAGCGAGACAAAACGTAACGCCAAGTTTGTGCTAGCGGTTATTGCCCATCACGAGAATGGGAAGAACGCTACTTGTTGGCCGTCTTACAAACGACTCGCCCAGTTGACGGGACTTACCAGCCCAACGGTAATACGAGCCGTTAAGGAAGCCGAAGAACTTGGCGAAGTAATCGTTACTCGTAAAACAGGCGGTTCCACGACGGAAGGACCTCCTAGTAATGAATACGTTCTACCTAAGTACAATCTATTTAAGACCGTTAAAACTAAACCTCCAACGGAAGCGGACGCAGTGTGTCGAGCGTGGTGGGACGCGGCAAGCCCTAAACCAATGCCTGCCGGAGGATTCGTGGGAGCGAGGAAGATTATAGACAAGGCATTGAAGGCGGGATGGTCAAGCGAGGAAGTTGGGCAGGCGTTACCGCAAGTTGAAACCCTGGCGCAGTGGTCGTTGGAAAAAGCCTTGAAGGGAAACCGGAAGGAAAAACAACCACGAAACAATCCGCAAAAGTTTGAGTTCTGGACTGGACAATAATGGAATGGATGCTGACAGACAACGCCGTTTACGCTGCGAAACGGTTAACGGTAGGCGTACGGGAAATCGTCAACGATTGCGAGAACCCGGAATGGGTTTACGAAAGTAGTGTCTACAACGGAGCCACCGTAGCCGTCGGTGGTCGGTTAACGGTTTCGTATGACGCGAGCAACGGTGTTATCTTGGACGTCGCTTGGCGGACGGACTGGGCACGAAGATGACTAAGCGAAGCGACTTTGATTTAGATTTAGCAGCGGGCCACGCCGGCGAAAAGTTAGTGGAAGAACTATTGACTGGAGGTAACACAGTTGAAGTCAAGCGTGATTTCAAGTGGAAGGAAACAGGGAATCTCTACATCGAAACAGCGTGCTGGTCGAGTCGCAAAGAGTGTTGGTACGACTCCGGTCTATCAACTACCAAAGCGGACTACTGGGCGTTCGTGTTAGGGGAGTCAACATTATTAGTGCCAGCGAGTGTGCTGGTGCTCTGCGTTCTTAAATACGGAGAAGAACGCAGTTGCGACATCCCACCCGACCGCAGCATTGGCTATCTCATCACGCCGCAGAACATTCTTGATACAACCAGACTCATAGGAGGAACGAATGGAAGGTAAGATACCGGATAATCTAGAAGCAGAGCGCTCGCTGCTCGGTATTCTGCTTTACGCTACTTATCAAATCGACGAAGTTAGCGTGCTGCTGCGAGCAGAAGATTTCTGTAAACCGTTTCACGCTGCTCTCTACGCTGCCATTGTCCATCAGAAAGACCACGGCGAGCCTGTTGACGTGGTGACCCTAACCGCCGTGCTGGAGGCGATGGGGACAAAGTGTAACCGAGCCGAACTAGTGGCGATTCAAGCGGAGGCGGGTATGTCTACCCACGCCACAGCGCACGCTCATTTAATCCTAGAGGCAGCAGCGCGTCGCCGGCTGATGGCCGTTGCCTACGAAGTGAATGACGCAGCAAAGGACCCGACAATTCCGCTGGCCGACGTTCTTGCTTTGGCTCGCACGGTGGTAGAGAGAAGCGACCTGCCGATGGTCGGCACCCCAGACCAGAATCTAGATGAGTTTGTTGACCAAGAACATTCACACGATTGGTTGATTGGGCCGACGGAAGATTACGAACTTGGTTTATTGGAAAAGATGGACCGAGTGTTACTGGTAGCGGAGGAAGGCGCCGGCAAGAGTATTCTGTTAAGACAGTTTGGGATTATGGTCTCACAAGGAATCCATCCGTTCGCCAGGGTAGCGATGGAACCTAAACGTGTAATGATAATCGACTTGGAAAATCCACCACGTCTTGCCGCTCGAAAAATGGCGGCCATACGGGACACCGCTAGAGAGTTCTGTTTAGAGCACGGATTACCTTACGACGCGGAACGTTGTCGGGTAATAATGAAACCAGAGGGTTTAGATATTACGAAACGCGGCGACGCTATGTGGTTGACCGAGCGGGTGGCCGCGAACCGACCAGACTTGTTGTGTATTGGGCCACTGTACAAACTCCACGAAGCGGAGGACGAAAAGAGTAGCGATGTTCGCAAAGTCCAAATCACTTTGGATAAAATACGTGTTCGGTACAACTGTACGTTACTAATGGAAACCCACGCGCCTCACGAATCATTTTCTAAGTTTGGGAAGATTAGACCGTCTGGTTCCAGGTTGTGGATTCGTTGGCCGGAGTTTATCTTAACTCTACAACAGGTTGACAAGGGTAGTAACGAACACTGGTGGTTGAACCACGCACGCGGTCCAAGAGACGAACGGGATTGGCCTAAAGGATTAAAACGTGGTTCGACGTTCCCGTGGGTTGCGATGGTGCCGGGACAAATAGTTACGTGAAACGTACACCGTTACGCAAAGTCTCATCGAGAAAATCTAAAGAACTAAGGTTGGAAAAACTAACACGAGAGATTGTGTTGGAACGTTCCAACTACAAGTGTGAAGCGTGTTTGGTTCGTGGTCTACCACAACAAGCGGCAACAGATAAACACGAAAGAATAATGCGGTCAATGGGAGGTAACCCAACAGACCCGGAAAACTGTTTAGCAGTGTGTAACGGTTGTCACCGTTGGTTACACGATAACCCAACAGACGCTACTAAACTAGGGTTACTTAAATCTAATAACCAACCTTTCGGTTGGCGGTTGTACGACGAACGTACTTGTGAAACTAAGGATGGAGAATAGTGTCTACCGAAACGAAACTTAAACAACTCAAAAACTTGACTAATGAGATGGCGACACACCGAAAACGTAGCGCCGTGTTAAGTACTAAACGACGTCGGTTGATGTACGAGTTGAACAGAAACTACGGCGTAACGTACTTGGAACTAAGCGAAGCCGCCGGAGTCAACGCTGCCAGAGTTGCGCAAGAAATGGCGCGTCAAATCAGGGAGATGTAAAAGAAATCTTAAGATTCCTTTCTTATCCTTACTCCATAACGGATATTTACTAAGGAAATCTAAAATAGAACTTGTCCGCACCACTGTATGACCATACAGTTATACCTATGAACAACAACCAACCAACCCAAACAAAGGAGCACACAATGGACAAGCAAATGATGAAAGCGATACTGGAACGTCCGGTGGGAAGTAACATCTTCACGGACGAAGCAATCAAAGAAGCGAACCAAGGTCTGGACACGGACCCGTGTATCTGGTGCGGAGACATCAAAGAAGCCGGCCACGATTACTGCTGGGACTGTGAAGCGGACCAGGATTCCCCGCCGGCCGAATCATTCCTCGGTGGAATGGTGGAGGACGATGACGACCAGGATTCACCTCCGCCGTCGTCATTCCTGCGCCACGCCGTTGTGGACGAAGTCCAGAAATGCGAAGAGTACTTCAACGGACAGATGTTGGGTTCGTAACAAATAACTTCCACCGTACGTTGGTTAAGCCAACACTGGTTCACGACCAGGGTACGGTACGGTAACAATACCAAACCAAAACCAAACAAAGGAGAACACAATGAACCAACTAGCCACTCCAAACCAACTAGCCACGCTTGTAAACTTAATGGAGCGTACGGCTGGTCCTGACACCTCACCGGAGGAACTGACCGCCAATATGGCGCGAGTTCTGGTCGGGAAAAACCTGACCGCTCAAGGCGCTAGTAACCTCATCCGTTTCTACACGAAGCAGTTGACTAAGTAATGTCTGTTCAACTCCAGCACGAAGTACCTACCGACAAGCAGGCCAGTTACTTGTTGTCCCTAATGGAACGTACGCCGGCACACGACGGTACGGATAACTCGGTAGCCCAGTCGTTGCGTGACAAAGGCGTGACGCCGGAACAAACTATTGGTAAGTTAAACAAACGTGACGCCAGCGAACTGATTGACTTCTACGTGAACCAGTCGTCCGTCGTCGGAGTAAAAAACAGTGAGCCGCCAGCAGGCGTTCATATCCTTGACGCAACGTTGTTCAAGGTTCAGTTATCCAACAGCGGCAACTACTACGCTAAAGAACTGGTGTCGGCTCCGGGCGAGAAAAGTCGGTGGGCTTACGTTGGCCGGAACGCCAACTTCTTCCGGTTGAACGACAGTACGTTAATGACGTTATACCAAGCCCAAGAATACGGTGTTCGTACCGGAGTGTGCGCGGTGTGCGGACGGGAACTGACCGTGGCGAAAAGCGTTGAACGCGGCATTGGCCCAGTCTGTGCGACGAGGTTCTAATGCCACTGTCCATTGACGACCTTGTTGCGTTGGTGCCGGAAGAAGAACGCGGCCAACCAGTAGTTATGTCTATCGCGCCGGAAGGCGAGGTCGAGATAAAAAGAACTCGTATTCACGTAACCACCGAATACAACTGGGATTTGGTTGAAGCGTTAAAGATGATTGAAGGACGTAGTTGGACTGGTGTCAACAACACGTTTCCGCTGGAAAGTGCCTTCCAGGTTGTACAGATTGCCGATAAGTTCGGGCTAGACGTACCGCAAGACGTTCGTGACTTGGCCGAACAGTGCCGCATCGAGGAAGCGGAAATCGAAGTATTGAGCGAAGAACTGACCGCGGCAAGTATCGCCAAAGACGCCGACATAAAAATAGACGGTCTCGGTGGCGAACTGTTGCCGTTCCAACGTGCCGGCGTTGCGTACGCCTTAGCAACCCGACGAACCTTCATAGCCGACGAGATGGGCCTAGGGAAAACAGTTGAAGCGTTGGCCACACTCCAAGCCGCCCAAGCGTTCCCGGCGGTAGTGGTTTGTCCAGCGACACTCAAACTCAACTGGAAACGAGAAGCCGAAAAATGGTTGCCCGGAAAGACGGTCGAGATTGTTAGCGGACGTACTTGCTATGACGTAGAAGCCGACATCATTATTGTCAACTACGATATTCTAGACGCCTGGAAAGAATGTTTCACGCTCAACGCCTTGGTACTGGACGAGTCACACTTGGCCAAGACGCCTACGTCCAAGCGCACGAAGGCGGCGATATTCTTAGCCAAGAAAGTTCCGGCAACCGGAGTGGTGTTGGCTTTGACTGGTACGCCAGTAATCAATAAGCCGAGCGAACTCGTTAGTCAACTTAATATCTTGGGTGCGCTTAAAAGTTTCGGCGGCGCCAAAGGTTTCCACCAACGCTACTGCGAGTGGGACGGTTGGGGATGGAGTGGCGGGAAAAATCTTAAGGAACTAAACGAGCGACTCCGTGGTACTTGCTACGTACGTCGTACTAAAACAGAAGTCTTGACCGAACTGCCACCAAAGCGTCGGGCCAACGTCCCGGTAACCTTAGAGCCGCCGGCCCGCAAACTCCACGACAGGGCGGTTGCCGACTTGTTGGACCTGCTGGGAGAACAGGCGAGAGAGAAAGCCTACGAGGACGGTACCAACGCCAACCAAGCCGAACGACTGGCCCGCGCACGTGCCCAAGCAGCGGAAGCATTGGTGCGGTTAAACACGTTACGACGTGTGACTGGTGAGGGAAAGATTCCGTTGGCCAAGGACTGGATTGAAAACTTCTTAACTGACAGCGACGAAAAACTGGTTGTGTTTGCTCACCATAAATCCGTGGTACAAGGATTGGTGGAAATGTTTGACGCACCACGCATTGACGGCAGTGCCACACAACTCGAACGTCAAGCCGCCGTTGACTTATTCCAAGACAACGGCAAGACTCGGTTGATAATATGTTCCATCAAGGCCGCCGGGATTGGTATTACACTTACTGCCGCCAGTAATGTCTTGTTCATTGAAAGCGACTGGACTCCGGCAGGTAACAGCCAAGCCGAGGACAGGCTTCACCGTATAGGTCAAACCGACTCAGTCACGGCGTGGTACTTACAAGCCGAGGACACGGTGGACGAACGGATAAGCGAACTGTTGGCAGAGAAGGCGCTGTTGGTAGATGCGGCCACCGAAGGTAAAGACGTGGAATCAACAACCGGCGTAACCAGTGCGTTGTTAGATGAGTTTCGTGGTACTGTTTGAGGTGTTGGTCCGGTAGGTAGAAGCAGTGTTTGGGTTCCTTTGCCCTATGGTTGCGCTGCTCCCTGCCGGACCGGCTTATTAAAGAAACGCAGGTTGACCGGTACTCGGTGATAGGGTACTGGAATGAAGGTAACCAACACCAAAGCGGAAGCCGTAGAAACCGGCGCGCTCATAGCGCACCCTAAAAATCCCCGTCAAGGCGACGTCGGTGCCATAGCCGAATCCATTAAGGAAAACGGTTGGTACGGAACCATCGTGGTACAACAGGGAACGAACTTTATCCTCGCCGGCAACCATCGTTGGCAAGCAGCGAAACAACTGGGAATGGAACGAGTACCAGTTACTTATGTAGACGTAGACGACGAAACCGCGTTACGTATTCTACTAGCCGACAATCGCACTAGCGACTTGGCCAGTCACGACGACAACGTACTGGCGGAGTTATTAAAAGACTTGTCGTTCCAAACCGACAAGGGACTAGCGGGAACAGGTTGGGACAGCGACTCATTGGATAACTTGTTGGCAATGCTTGGTCCCGACTTGTTTGTGCCGAAGGAACAAGACCCGATAGAAGAGTTACAAGATTTTCTAGGTACCACTGTTATTAGAATAGAGTGTGCCACTGTACTTGCCGAACAGTTCAAGTTAGTTCCAGGTGAAACGGACGAGGACCGGCTACGGACTTTATTAAATGGCCGTTGACATACTTCTTTCTTACGCCTTCCATTCCACGACAGATTTAGCGGCGGTCAAAGAAGCGTTAGGACCGGACCAGTATCTAATGATTGACTCTGGCGCCTTCACCGCACACACTATCGGTAAAGAAATCCTGTTGCCTAAATACGTAAACTTTCTTAACAAGTGGAAAGGTACATACGACTACGCGATGTCGTTAGACGTAATCGGTGACGCTAAGGGAACCGCGGCTAATCTTTTACAACTTCAAGACCTGGACCTTCCCATTATTCCGGTGTACACGGCCCGCGCCAAGATTGAGGAACTTAGAGCGTTGGCTAAAGATTACGATTATATTGCTTATGGTGGAACCGTAGGCGTACCGAAAGAAATCCAACAACGGGCATCAAAACGTGTTTGTGATGAGGCCGGCGCATTGGGAGCGAAGATACACGTGTTGGGCCAAGCCGGCTTGCCGATGTTTCGTTTGACCGGCGCTCACAGCGGCGACTCAAGCACGGCCAGCCGTGCGGCTATGTTGGCCGTCGTCAACATATACAACCCAGTCACGCACAAACAGGTAATCGTCAAGATGGGTGACCAAACGCCTTGGATAAAGAATAGCGACGTATTAAAAGCCTACGGTTTATCAGGACGGGAGTGTATGACGGGAGATGCGGTACGTGGCAAACAACGACGAACCAACACTTACCGCGCCGGTATCCTATCTCACGCCATAGCGGCGGCGGACTTAAAGAACCAAAGCGGAAAGACGTCCCCGCGTATTTATAGCGCACTCACGACTGGCGAAGTTGTCGACGCTGGTATTATGGCCGCCGTACAGTGGCGCACCGGTGACTTGCCTCATCCACTTGATAGAGTGAAAAGATGAAAGAACGTTTGGGCTTCCCGTCAATAAATCCCGGTCTTTCCACGCAGGTCGTTAAACATCAGAGGTTCCCAGTCGATGCCGGCGTTGATTTCGGTCGTTGGCCCGACGCTACTTCCCGGTTTATGTACCACGATGTTATGCCGGAGTTGCTCGAGGGAATAGATCGTCATACCAACGTCGCTGATCTAGGCGGGGCGAATGGTCTGTTGAAGGAATGGCTGCCCAACTCCATCACCATCGATACGGATGAATCGAAGAACCCTGATGTCGTGGCGGACATTTCTTTCTATACGGGAGATCACGATCTATTAGTGCTGCGATATGTTCTCCATTATTTCGACGACGAAGAGGCCATCAAACTATTCCGTCACCTACACTCTTATCATCGAGGTTCCGTTCTGATCATCCAGTTTGTCAATGAAGATCTGCCGGCCAAGTATGCCAATAGCCATAATGAAGTCAAATATTTCCGCAATCAACTTCAACTGGCGATGTTATTCGGTGGAGGACTCTGGCGTATTGCCAATCAGACAACCGTGAGTTATAAAGTAGAGGCTGAGTTCTATCGGAACCGGCTCGGAGGAGATCATACCTACACCGGACACGACGAAGCCGTGACATCAATCCTATTGGAGGCGCTATGAACGGAACGATAAAGAAACTCGGCGGGTATCCTTGTTGTCATCGGCAATGGAAAGCGACGAGCCATTGTCGGTTCTTACACGGCTACGACCGATTCGTGACGTTGGAATGGCAAGGCCCGCGTGACGAACTCGGATGGGTCATAGACTTCGGCGGACTGAAATACATCAAGAATGTTCTTGAGTATCAATATGATCACACGACATTGATTGCCGAGGATGATCCAGAGATGTTGTTATTCGAGGAACTGGCCGAGAAGGGAGCCATCGACCTGCGAGTAGGTGACCCGACAATGGAAGGGATGACACATTTCGTTGCCAGTTTGGTCGAAGGATGGACGGAGGAAAATGTCCCCGCCGCCAAACTCATCCGGGTTGAATGTTGGGAGAACGAGAAGAACGGAGCGACCTTGTGTCTATGATACGAGCCTTCACTGTTAGCCAAGAAGTAGTTGAGTACTTAGACGTTAGCGAGATGTTCGGCCCTACCATACAAGGAGAAGGTCCAAGTGCCGGCACGCCGGCGTTGTTCCTAAGACTGGGCAGATGTAACTTGGACTGCGACTGGTGCGACACTCCGTACACTTGGGACTGGAAAGGAAAGAACGGGAAGGTTTACAACAAAGCCGAAGAAGTAGAAAAGATGTGCGTTAACTCGGTGGCGGACTCTATAAATACTTTCAATGAAAATCTAATGCTGGTCGTTACTGGTGGCGAACCGTTAATACAGTCAACGTCGCTCAAAACCTTGTTGAACAAGTTTCCCGGTAGGAGGATTGAGATAGAAACTAACGGCACCCGTCCGGCCATAGACGCCGATGTTGATTACAATGTAAGCCCTAAGTTGTCCGGTAGTGGTGTTAGCCGACAGAAGGCTTGGCGGACTGGAGCCATTGAATCGTTAAACGAGAGTATGCGGGCCAACTGGAAGTTTGTAATAACCAACGAACAAGACCTTAATGAGGTAGACGAGTTTGTGGAACAGTACGACATTTCGCCGTACCGAGTTTGGTTGATGCCCGAAGGACGAGATGCCCAAACCATTAACGCCGGACTGCGTACCCTGGCACAACCAACTATTGACCGAGGTTATAGACTGACTGGCCGGCAACACGTCGTAATATGGGGAGACACTCGTGGCCACTAACATTGTCTTAACCTGGAACGATATTCACCAAGCCGTAGACGCGTTGCTTGAACGGTGGAAGAACGTATTGCCTGACGGTGTTCAATCCGTCTACGGCATTCCTACGGGCGGGAGCGTCGTTGCGAGCCTCATTGCGGGCAATCGGTCAACCTTCACCGGATACCGGCTGGTAGAGGCGTTAACGGGCACTTGCGGCCTCGTAGTAGACGACCTGATAGACAGCGGTCGCACGATGGAACCATATGCCAACCGACCGCACGACGCCTTGTACCGTAAACCAACCAGCCCTAAACACTTAGCGCCTAACGCCATAGAACTAGACGGCTGGTTAACGTTTCCGTGGGAAAAGAACGAAGGGACACCGGAGGACGCGGTGGTTCGGTTACTGGAATACATTGGCGAGGACCCAAACAGACCAGGATTGCTCGACACGCCGGCTCGTGTATGTAAGGCGTGGACAGAAATGACCGCGGGTTATAAAGATGACGCTGCCATTCATTTGTCTAAAGTCTTTCCCGACACGAGTGATGAGATGGTGGTGGTAAGCGGGATTGAGTTCACCAGTTTGTGCGAACACCACGTCTTGCCGTTCACCGGTACCGCAACGGTGGCTTATGTTCCTGACGGGAAGGTTGTTGGGTTAAGTAAGATTGCTAGATGTGTCGAGAGTTTCAGCAAGAGATTACAGGTACAAGAACGTTTAACCGACCAGATTGCCGAAGCGATGATGGAACACTTGAATCCTAAAGGCGTGGCCGTTATGCTTACAGCGCAACACGCTTGTATGGCGGTAAGAGGCGTACAACAACGTAACGCCGTAATGACCACCAGTTGTTTGCGCGGTTGTTTCTACGAGGACAGCAGGGCAAGAAACGAGTTTCTAGTGATAGCGGGAAGTAAGAGGTAAAGATGGCAGGACGACGGAGTTTCCTTAACGAAACGACGCAGCAACGAATAATCGAAGGAGTAACGCTTGGCGGCTTGCTGCCCGATATAGCCAGTCACGGCGGTGTGAGCGAAAGGTCTATACAACGTTGGTTAGAACGTGGTCGTAGGTACCGGGACGTACTGGAAGCGGACGGATTACCAAACGATGCCGACCAACCGTATTACGACTTCACCACACAGTACGAGGACGCAGTAGCCAGTGTGCGTTTACGGATGAGCGGCAAGATATTAAAGGCGGCAGACGGCGACGACGTTACTGGAAAGGAACCAGACTGGAAAGCGGCGGCGTGGTTCTTGGAACGTACCGCACCGGCTCTATGGGGACGGAAGAACGTACCGGACGAGGTTATCGCACGAGACGAACAGGTTAACATTGAGCAAATGACACGTGAAGCCGTGGCCATTGTTGAACAGGTACGTAAACGACGGGAAGAAAAGACTTCCACTTAATACTGGCGGATATGACGTACCCACAGGAAAACATCGAAACGTTTGCCGAACTGGATGATTTGTTGGCAGCGTTGGCTAACGCGGAAAAGGCCGGCGCCCACGACCAGACTGCCGTACTCAAACTCGCGGCTGAACGGGAACTACTGAATCTCGGTTGGAAAACGTGGTTGGTACAACTGTTCCCGGCTCACTGTACTAGCGACTTCGGTGAACACCACGCCCAGTTCTGGGACTGGGTTTGGGACATAAACAAAGAAGATTCCAGTACACCGTTTGTAGCGATATGGCCACGTGGTGGTGCTAAGTCAACCAGTGCGGAACTGGCGTGTGCGGCACTTGGCGCAAGGGAAACTCGTTCATACGCGCTCTACGTTTCGGGAACTCAAGACCGAGCGGACGACCACGTTGGCAATGTTTCGGCACTCCTTGAAAGCGATGGCATTGCCCGCCACTATCCAGCACTCGCTAGTCGCCGTGTTGGGAAGTACGGAAGTAGCCGAGGTTGGAGAAGAAACCGCGTCCGTACTGCGGCGGGATTTACCATTGACGCAATAGGTCTAGACACGGCGGCACGTGGTATCAAGTTGGAACAGGACCGGCCTGACCTGATTATCTTGGACGACTTAGACGATGCGTTAGACAGTCCTGGAAGTACACGTAAAAAGATAAACAGTTTAACCCGGACCATTCTACCGGCGATGGCGGACAACGGAACTGTGTTGGCTATCCAAAACTTAGTCCATATAGATTCCGTCTTTGCCCAGTTAGCGGACACACGGGCCGACTTCTTAATCCACCGACAGGTGAGCGGGCCAATACCGGCGGTCGTTAACTTGGAAACCCAACAACGGGCGGAAGGTGGCTACGTTATCACCAGCGGGACCGCGGCTTGGGAGGGACAGAACTTAGACGATTGCCAACGGATGATTGACGAGTTCGGTTTAAGCAGTTTCTTAGTGGAATGCCAACACGACGTTGAGATACGTGGCGGAGGACTGTTTGACCACGTTGAGTTTATTCGTGTGCCTAGAAAAGAAGTGCCGGCACTGGTGGAAGTTACGGTGTGGGTTGACCCTGCGGTGACCGATACCGACCAAAGCGACTCGCAAGGTATACAGGTAGACGGGATTGCTAGCAACGGAAAGATATACAGGTTGAAGTCTTGGGAACAACGGTCAAGTCCAGTACTAACTCTACGTCAGGCTCTCATATGGGCGTTCGAGGAAGGCGCAAGTGGAGTTGGTGTTGAGACGGACCAGGGTGGAGACACTTGGGAAAGCGTATATCGAGAAGCGTTGAATCAAGTAATGATTGAACGACCGGAATACCGGGAACTAAAAGCGCCACGGTTCTTAAGTGCGAAAGCCGGCGCCGGCCACGGACCTAAAGCACACCGAGCAGCGCAAATGTTGAGCGACTATGAACGAGGTGCCATTGTTCACGTGGCCGAGGAATGTGCGCAACTAGAACGTGGGCTACGTAGGTTCCCGCGTGTTAAACCGTACGACTTGGTAGACGCTTCGTACTGGAGTTGGTACTACTTGCGACGCCGGCGTATGGCTAGGACCAGTGGTAGCACAGTGGCCGCTGCTAGGTTGACAGGTCCATCTCACGTCGGGCCGTAAACTGTTGTGCCGATAAATGTTACGTTTACGCACGAACGATTTAGAAGGTAGCGTCTATCACGCCGTGCGGAACCGGCGTGGCATTACGCTTAAAACTTATACCAAGAAAGAGGGAACACCGACTTCACTTGTACTTAGTAACCACTGACACGAAGTACTTGAAGAACAACGTCTAATAGGGTTCTAAACGATACCCGATTTACAAAGAAATATCCCGGAAATCTTACTATCACGTTCTAACCGTTACAGCGTAACAGATAAAATAAAAAGAAATATCAAGATTTCCTGCGTTAGAACTTGTCCGCACCACCGTATGACCATATAGTTATACCTATGAACAACAACCAACCAACCCAACCAAAGGAGAATGAAATGAAACAAAGCCCGATAGCCGGAATGCTCAGCAAGACTACTGGGACAATGAATACCTGTAACTCTTGCGACGCTCGTCCGATGGCCGAAGGCGAAGAGAAGCCTGACCGCCGAGGGTATTGCGTCTCTTGCTTGCGTGACGACAATGAAATGTCGATGCCGATTCTGAGCGACGACTGGTCCTAATGAAAACCCAAACCCAAACAAAGGAGCACCAAATGAAATCAGTAACCGAACTGAAAACACCAGGGCAAGAGCACAGCGAAGGATTGGCGGGACGCTTGTTGAATATAGAGCGTGACCTCACCAACACTGGCCGCCAGCAGGTAGAAACCTCTAGTTCAGAGGTCAGCGCCGATGTTGGAGCCAGTTACGTTCTCGCCATAAACGCGATAACGCAACTCCGGTTACGAATCCTGAAAGAGACCGGACTGAGCGAGTGGGCGGACTTGCCCGTTTGAAATCCTCCCCGCACCGATTCAGTCGGCGCCGGCTCGTGACCGGAGCGGGGAACGGTAACAATACCAAACCAAAGGAGAATGAGATGGAAGAACTGTTCACGATACGCATAGGCCATACCTTCTGGGACGACCACGTCAGCCGTG
>Ga0209702_10005615_pt1 | contig 16873 bp, 16 predicted proteins | sample FRY01_FD_187210 | JGI IMG/M metagenome (GOLD analysis project Ga0209702, IMG submission 187210) | Freshwater microbial communities from Lake Fryxell liftoff mats and glacier meltwater in Antarctica - FRY-01 (SPAdes) (version 2) | ecosystem: Environmental > Aquatic > Freshwater > Ice > Glacier...
GGAGTAAAGCTAAGCGGGGGGGCAACGGCAACGTATAGCGATCGCTAGAGCGATACTTAAAAATGCACCGATTTTGATTTTAGATGAGGCAACATCAGCGCTTGATACTCCAACTGAAAAACTAATACAAGAATCTATCGATGGAATACTTGCAACAAGTAATGCTACTACAATCGTAATTGCCCACCGTCTGTCAACACTTCTGCATATGGATCGAATTTTGGTACTTAAAGAAGGTAATATTATAGAAGATGGAACGCACTCTGAATTATTAATATTAAACGGTATTTATAAGAGTTTGTGGGATGCGCAAATAGGTGGTTTTTTGGCGGTTAAGGAAAATTTAAGAAAGTAAACTTTCTTGTCAAGCAAAGGCTACCGAACTGAACCTACTTCATCAGGAGAATCAGCATTTTTTTTGTTATAATAATTTCCAGCCGCTTTCTCTAACTTTTCAAAATGAGATAACCCAAATACAAACCCTAAAGTTGTTGGGATCATGATAATTAGCAAACCCCAATGACCAAAATATTCTATTAAATATATAAAACCAAAAGAAGTAATAATATATATTAATGTGCGCGAAAAAGCATATGTAACACCCACATATGTGAAACGTTTAAAAACAGGGAAATACTTAACAAATATTGGTATAGCTGGCATTAATATGGGTGCGAACAAAATAGCAAATGACTGGATTAAAAGCAAATCAAATGGAGTTTTACTATTATATAGTAAGTACGGACAAACTAGAATAAAAACAGCAAATATCGCAATCAATATTTTAAGAATTTTTAATGGAGGTATCTTACCAGTTAAATAAACCAGTACTAAAAGCATCGATAATTCAGATAGTGAAACAAGAAAATTTTGATGAATTACTTGACCGGTACTGTATCCAAAAGAGGTTTTCAGAATATTAGCACAATACATATAAGAAAAATAAAAACATGCTGGGTATGTGCAGTATATTAAAAATAAAGCTAATACTGTTGTTTTATTAACTTTTTCATTATAAATAGGATTATTTTCTAATAATTTAGGGTCTTGCTGAGATTTTTTAAAAGTATCTTTTATTCGACTTCTTGCATCAACGAATTCTGGGGTTTCTCTAAGAGTTATTCTTGCAAAAGTGCCAACTAATGCAATTGCAGCCCCAATCCAAAAAGCAATACGCCAGTTAAACAATAAATAGGTTGAAAGAGAAGCGATTCCTAGAGCAGCAGTACCACCTAAAGCAGCAGAAACTCCAATTAATGCTATAGTTTGGTAACTGACTGGTGGCTTAACAGTTTCAGTTAAATAAAGCTCTGCTCCTACTATTTCTCCTACAGAAGACATACCCTGAACCATGCGACATACTATTACTATCCAAGAAGCTGTAATACCCAGTTCAGCATAAGTTGGTAAGTTCGCCATGATAATACAAGACATCGCCATTAACATAGTAGTTATTACTACAGTTGCTTTGCGCCCAAGATTGTCACCAATCTTGCCAAAAATTAATGCTCCTATGGGCCTAAAAATAGATATCGAACAAAAGGCAAAAGCAATAAGAAGGTTGGCCGTATGAGGATCAGTTTTAGGGAAAAATAACTCATTTAGGAGAACTGCCATATGTATATATAACATTAGATCAAAGTACTCAAGAAATGTGCCTATGGATAATAGGCCAACAGCTTGCTTTTGTTCACTATTTAAACTAAACATTCATTGCCTCGTTAAATCTTGTCTTAAGTTTACTTACATTTTTATTTCCATTTACTTAGTGACCTTAAATGCTATGAGCAATTTAACTCCTAGCTCTTTTGTATAAGAATTACATTATATGATATCTTTTGTCAAGTAGAAATTGAAGATGCGGAAAAGAATTTAAATAATTTTATAGTGGACGGTAGTGGACTCAAGCCACCGATCTTTACGATGTCAACGTAATGCACCCTACTTCCGCAGAGCAAAGCTACTAAACCTAAGGCTATTAGAATATCAGCAGGAATATTTAAGTTTCTATGTAACTTTTATAGTAATCTGAATTATTATATGATACCACTATGGGATCAAGTAGTTTTGTATAAAGTTTTTCCTTATCATCACCAAACGATCCATTGTAATAAATTTATACCTATGCAAATTTTTTTCTCTATAAAGTCTTAGATTTACAATTGACATTGTTTCCTTTTTATTGAATTATTTAGAGGAAATATAAATAGAGGTACTCTTCTTATGGTTGCATTAAAAACTAAAAAAGGAATGTGGAAAACACGAACTTTGGATATAAAAAAACTATTATTAGAAATCAATAAAGATAATAGTTTAGGGCATAGAGAAGGCTTCTGTTGCGATAAATTAATGGAATATATTAATCTAGAAAATAGTCCCTTTATCTATTTACCTCCAACTAGATCTTATCTCATAATTTCAAATAATATAACTATAGATATTGAATATTGTCCTTGTTGCGGAGAAAAACTGCCAGATGATTTAACAAATGAATTAATGATAGTCTTAGACAAGCTTGGTTTTTCATATGAAGATCCAAATTTACCTCAAGAATTTAAATCAGACCAATGGTCCAAACTTCTCGGGCTTTAGTATTTCCTTTAGAACTTTTATGTTTACATGATAATTTGCGTGGAATTTACATTTTTACCGCGCTTAAATTAGTTAGAAATACATAGCCATCTGATATGGTTATACTTTTTCGGACAGTTAATACGAAACAATATTAACAGAAAGGAAGTCCAAGAATGACAAAAACAAAGTTTATGCGGCATAATTTAAGGAATCAGCAGCCGAATTGGCAATTGAGTCTAGCAGCCTGTGGCTAAAGCAGTTAAAGAATTAGGTATTACGAGGACTACTCAATGCGCGGATGGATAAATATTCTAAACCCACGGAATCAATAATGCGAACAGATGAACGTCTTTATGATAAATTAAAAAGATTAAAGAAAGATTTAGCTAGGGTAACTCAGGAGCGTGATCTATTAAAAAAGGCAGCCGCGCACTTTGCGAAAGAGTCCTAATAAGGTACGAATGGATAAAGGAGCATCAAGGTGGTTCTTCAACTGCGATTATGTGTGGATTTAAAGTATCACGTAGTGACTATTATGAACGGTTAACTAACCCTGGATGCAACAGGGATCAAGAAGATAATGAGTTAACCTATAAGATTAAGAAAATCTTTCAAAAATATAGAAAGAATTATAGATCTAGACCCATTAAAAAGGAACGGTGTAGACATAAGTATAATTGTTAGTAGGAAGAGGATTGTAAGGTTAATGAACGAAGCTGGTTTAGCTGGTAGAACCAAACATTAAGTTAACGCAGCTACTTATTATCACCATAATAAGCAAGTTGCTCCTAATTTATTGGATAGGAAGTTTAAAGTTTCTGCTGCTAATTATTACTCTGGGTTGGGAACATCACGTATGTTCCCACTGAAAAAGGTTGGTTGTTTTTAGCAACCGTTATTGATCTATTCTCTGGGAAAGTTATGAGGTGGTCAATGAATAGTAACATGGAAGCTGATTTATACCAATTCAATTACAAAGGAGTAGTATACAAAATGAAGTGAGGCGCGCGGAACGTAGATGACTACTTTGAGCACTATGAGCCTGAAATTTTTTATAACTAATCGTTTTGTAAGTGATTTGGTATTAGTTAATAATTGCTCTACTAATGGCACTATAGCAACGTAAACCCCTCTAAAGGACTGATTTGGCATATTGATAGAGGTAGCCAATATTGTTCTAATAGCCATTCAAAGTTTGCAAAACAACATGGTATTATACAGAGTATGAGCCGTAAAGGAAATTGCTGGGATAATGCTGTTGCTGAAAGCTTCTTTCATACTGTAAAAACAGAACTAATTTACCAATATAAATTTAAAACCCGGAAGGAAGCAAAACATGCCATATTTGGATATATAGAAGTATTTTATAATCGTATAAGGATGCATTCAACTAATGACTATTTATCACCAGTGAAATACGAGGAAATGCAAAAAAGTGCCTAATACAAATTGCCAGGAAAAATGTTGACGGATCATAATCAACTTTATAACTAATAACACTATTCAAACTGGTAGCGAACGTGATTCTTAATTTTGTTTCTAAATAAGGAATAAAAAAAATTTTACTGAAGGCATGAACTGCCACAAAGCTTAGCAGAAGAATGGTGGGCGGTAGAAGACTCGAACTTCCGACCTTTACGATGTCAACGTAATGCTCTAACCAACTGAGCTAACCGCCCTTAATTACCCAATGTAATACGCAAAATCACTATAGTAAATTATTTCAGAAAATAAAGCTAAATTCTAAAATTAATTATTAAAATAGCTCTTATATACAAAAATAATCTGAATTATTATTATATGTAAAAAGTAAATCAATAACATATTACGACTAATGATATTTAAATTAATAGTAATTTGTGAATTTGGATCCCTTATAATCATACTCAAAAATTGTAATATGCCTATAATAACAACATAAATTGGGAAAAAATTAAATACCGTGATTGTATGAAATATTGATATTATTATAGAGATAAAAATAGCTAATTTAAAATGAGATTTATCATGTTTTGCAATATAACCAAGTACCATTATTGATATTGCAAGACTCCCATAATCGATAATATCTTTAGTTACACTCCAAAAGATAGCAAGGAAAACTACATGAATATAACCAGTGTAAAAGAATTTTTTTAATTTATCACGAAAAAGAAAAATATAGCACTGTCCTAAATACATGGAAATCAGTATATTAGTTGTTTGAAATTGAAAAAATATTATTGTGTTTATTGCATATAATGATAAGCCATAAAATAATATAGAATTTCTTGGTTTATTATGAAAATTATAACCAGCAAAGAAACAAAAAGCTGGCATTGCAGTTCTACCAATTAATCGCATAACCTGATGTTCCGGAAATAAATATAACCCTAAATGATCTATCACCATAGCAGTTAGGGCTAAGACTTTGATTAAATCTTGGTAATTTGAAGTGTTTTTATATTTAATATTATTCATTAGGTTCTGTGAAGTTTTTTTAATGAACAGAATTATAACAATCCTAAATGCTTAGGTTTATAATATTTTACCCAAATATCTACCAATAATTTAGTTATTACAATTGCTGCAAACATAGAAGATAAAATACCAATTGTTAACGTTACAGCAAAACCCTTTATAGCGCCTACTCCAAATATGTAGAGTAAAAATGCTACAAGTAAAGTAGTAATATTCGAGTCTGCAATAGTTGCAAAAGCTGCGTCAAATCCTATTCTAATTGATTGTATATTAGAACTACCTTTATTTAGCTCTTCTCTTATACGTTCATAAATTAAAACATTAGCATCCACCGCCATACCAATAGTGAGTATTATACCAGCAATTCCTGGTAATGTTAATGTAGCCTGAAAAATAGATAATAGAGCTATTATATAAAGAATAGCAAGCATTAGTGCTATATTTGCAAATATTCCAAGTATTCCATATGACCAAACCATAAATATCACAATACTTATAAATCCTATAATACCGGCCTTTATCCCTGAACTAATCGAATCGGTTCCAAGATTCGGCCCTATGGTTCTTTCTTCAATTATTTTCAAAGGTGTGGGTAATGCGCCAGCTCTTAGTAATAATGCTAGTTCAGAGGCGGATTCTACAGTAAAGTGACCTGAAATCACCCCATGTCCACCAATTATAGGCTCATTTATAACGGGCGCACTTAATAGTTTATTATCCAAAACAATGGCTAATCTTTTACCAGAATTATTCCTAGTAACCTCTGCAAATATTTTTCCTCCTAAAGTATCGAAAGAAAAACCTACAACAGGTTGTGAGTTTTGATTGAATGTTGCTTGAGCTCCAGTTAATTGGTCACCGCTAATTACCGGCTTTTTCTTCACAACTACATAGTATAATTCTGACTTCTCACTCTCACCTTTAAGTAAAATTGTATCATTTGGAACATGACCTTTTAAGGCTTCTTGTAGATTTGCTGTTTCATCAACCAAGTGGAAAGTTAATTTTGCAGTTTGACCAAGAACATGTTTTAGTTGTTGAGGGTTTTCTTCACCTGGCACCTGAAGCAAAATATGTTTGTCACCTTGTTTATGTATGATAGGTTCTTTAGTTCCAGTGCTATCAACCCTCATTCTTATAATTTCTATAGATTGTTCAATGACTTTATCGCGTAGTTCATTAAGTCTAGAAGTATCATAGCTGAGTTTTAGATAAGAGTTTTTCTCATTTATAGTGATTCCATTATCAAGTTTTTTTATAATTTTTTTTACTTTACTAAAATCTTCTATATTACGTAATTCGAATTGCACAAAATCTTTTTTAGCTACAAGATTTTTATAGCCTATTTTTTCTTCTCTTAAATATTTCCTAAGACTATCTGTTACAGTTTCCATCATATCACTAATATATGAATCAAAATCCACATCAATAAGCAAATGTGAACCACCTCGTAAGTCAAGGCCAAGATTTACTTGACTATGAGGCAGAAATGATGAATTTACTTTTGTAAAATTAGGTAATGCATAAAAAAAAGCTATTACAGTACATAAAATAGAAATAAATATTTTCCATTTAGGAAGTTTTGTCACTGGTACCGCCCTTACCTTGATCTTTTTTATTTTTTTCTTCTTTCTTACGACTAATAATATCAATTATTGAGCTTTTTAGAATCTTAATTTGCACATCCTTTGATATTTCAACTTCCACAGTATTGTCATTGCTATTAAGTTTTGTAACTATACCAAAAATTCCTCCACTAAACACCACTTCTTCACCTTTTTTTACACCGCTTACAAGACCTTCTTGTTGTTTGCGTCGTTTTTCTTGTGGTCTAATTAACAAAAAATAAAATACAGCAAATATTAGTACCATCGGTATCATACCAGTCCAGCTTGATGAAATTTGTTCTGGTGCTTTAGGTAGTGCTTCTGATTCTGTAACCGAGATAGTATCATCCTTAGCAGCAAATGCATTTGTAAAAAACATGTTTTTCCTTATTTATTTGATATTTTGATAATTTTAGATTTGTCACTCTAATACATTTTTATAGATTTTGATAGAGCTTAAGTCAAAATAAATATGAAAAATCGTACATATTATGGTAGGCTATATCCCAAACTTGTTTCATTTCCATTTTAAAACTCCTTGAAGGTATATCATACTATGATAGAAGAAGATAATACAATATCAGAAAAAGATGAAGTTATTCCTGAAGAAGGGTCAAAAAACCGCGCTGTTTTCCGTAGGATGATGAGTAAATCAGTAGCTACAAAACGTATGTCATATGTTGCTGACAGTCAAGATCCAGAAAAAAAAAGGAGTAATTGGTTCGTAAGATCATTGAAAACCGTATTCAAACCCTTGGTATCTGGCATTTCTAAGGTTGCAGGTAAAATTGGCGCTGCTATGGAATATTTCAATAGCACTAAACTTGGGAAAGCTTATCAATCTGTAACAAGTAATGTTGTTGCCAGAGCTATAGGAATTGTGACTTGTTCTTTAGCCCTGGCTGGTATTTCAGTGTTTGGTGCTCCAATGGCAGCGGGCCTCGCAATAGCTGGAATTGCAGCTATTGGAATTAAAATAGCTGCAGATACTTATCAAGTCAGGACTGTACGTAGGTTTGAGAAAGAAAATGATTTATTAATTGATAATAGAACTGCAAAAACTATACAGGATTATTTATTCAAATTAGAGCCAGAACTCGAAACTATATTAAAAAATGATTTATATAAACCAGTAAGAGAAAATAAGAAATCAGAAAAAGAAAGATATAGCGCAGGTCAATCAACATGGTGGATAAGGACTAAGGCTGTTTTAAAAACTATATTTACAAACGGAATAGATGCCACAACTACTGTGGTTAGTGCTGCCTCTGGTAATGTTGGAGGCCTTGTGCAAGCGGCTGGAAGTACCGCTGTAGGTTTAATATCCGAAAGTGTAGAGAAAGTTACCATTGCTGGTATTAAAAAGAAATTTAGAAAGCAAATCGACGCAGAACGCGCTAAAGAAGATGGTCCTGGGTATAATAATTTAAGGGAACTAAAGCAAGAGGCGCTAAAACAAGATGTTCAGTCAAGGACTTTGCGTATGTTAGTTACTGATGAAGGATATTTACGTATGTCTGATGAAGAGAAGCTAAATAAATTTAAAGAAATAAAGGAACAAATATTGACTAAGGAGAAAAAACTTTATAGCGAAGAAAGCTTGCTAACAAGAGGTTTAAAAGAAACTGGAAGCATTATAAGAGACATAGGTATAGCACATAATCCATTTTCTCATTATAATGATTCAAGTAAGATTGACGTCAAAAAGAATATTGCTTTGACTGAAGCGATGGAAATGGATCGTAAAAAACTAGAGGAACACAAGCAATTCAATGAAGAGGTTAATGATGCTAAATCTAAAATGTTAAAGCATAGTAATACCGGTGTGGATGTAGCAGATAACAAGCCTGTTCGAGCTAGATCACAGAGTATAAGCAGATGAATTATACATTTTATTCATAATAATTTTTTTTAAGAAAATACAACTCGAATCTTTTGCATATCCAATACGTTTGAAATCACTTTCATACCCTAAACTTTTATAAAAACTACAAGAATTTTGAAAGCTCATAGTTGTAACTGTAGCAATAGTCACCCTATATTACTACCATAATCATGAACATTTTCCATGAGTTTTCGCCCCCATCCTTGTTTACGATAACTAGGGTCTACCCAAAGCTGGTCAGTATAGATACTACCAAATATTACAGAGCCATTACAGCCAGCTATAATCTTGCCATAATAATTACGAATAAAAAAAGCAAAAGGATAAGACAGGCCAAAATCAGGCGTTTCCTCATTGATCTTAGCGGTTAAGAAGTTGATATCTGCGATCTCTGGAGTAATAGTATGTTCGATTTTCATTATATCTTTTTCTTGTCAGAGTTAGATTGATTAGTCTATTTCAAATCCAGATACAAATCTTCTTGAAATCTTTAGCTGTTTTTTTATTAATCATCGCCAATTTTTAGGGCAGCAATAAAGGCTGATTGTGGGATTTCAACATCACCTATATTACGCATTTTCTTTTTACCAGCTTTTTGTTTTTCTAATAATTTACGTTTTCTTGATATATCCCCGCCATAGCATTTAGCAAGTACATCTTTACGCATAGCTTTTACAGTTTCACGCGCAATAATACGCCCCCCTATAGATGCCTGAATTGCGATTTGAAATAGTTGCCTTGGAATTAAATCCTTAAGACGTTCACATAATTTACGTCCCCTTGACTCAGCTCGCATGCGATGTACAATTATCGATAAAGCATCAACTGGTTCACTATTGACTAAAATAGATAGTTTCACTAGATCACCCTCTTCATATCCATCCATTTGCCAATCAAAACTTGCATAGCCTTTTGAACAGCTTTTTAACATATCATAGAAATCATAAACTATCTCATTGAGAGGTAACCTATAAATAACCATCACTCTATTACCAACATAGGTTAAATTGAGTTGCACACCTCTTTTGTCTGTACATAATGCTAGAATAGAACCAAGAAATTGATCTGGCACCATTATGGTGGCCTTAATAAATGGCTCAAACATAGATTCTATATTTTGTGCTACTGGAAGATCTGCAGGATTATGCACCTCAATCTCCTTACCACCTCGTATATTAACTTTATATATAACACTTGGAGCTGTAGTAATCATATCTAAATCAAATTCTCGCTCCAACCTTTCTTGAATAATTTCAAGATGTAATAAACCTAAGAATCCACATCGAAAACCAAAACCCAAAGCCGTTGAAGTTTCTAGTTCAAATTTAAAACTAGCATCGTTTAAACTTAATTTACCAAGAGAATCTTTTAAATGTTCAAAATGCGAAGCATCAGCAGGATAAAGACCACAAAAAACAACAGGAAGATGTTGTTTAAACCCTGGTAAAGCTTCATTACATGGTTTTTTCTCGTCGGTTATAGTATCCCCAACTTTGCAATCAGCAACTTGTTTTATCGATGCCGTAATAAACCCAATTTCCCCTTCATATAATTCATTACATATTTGTTTTTTGGGAGTAAAAAATCCTACATTTTCAACGTTATAGTTCGAATTAGTTGACATCATCCTGATGCGCATGTTTTTGCGCAGGATACCGCTTGTTATTCTAACCAAAATAACTATTCCTAGATATTGGTCATACCAACTATCTACCAGCAAGGCCTTTAAAATATCTGAGTTAGCACTGCGCGGCGCAGGCAGCCTATTTACAATTGCTTCTAACACGTCTTCTATACCGATTCCGCTTTTTGCAGAAATAAGTACAGCATTACTTGCATCGATACCTATTACATCCTCAATTTGTTGCTTTACTCTATCTGGTTCAGCAGCTGGAAGATCTATTTTATTAATAACTGGAACTATTTCGTGATTATTATCAATGGCCTGATATACATTTGCAAGCGTTTGAGCTTCAACACCTTGGCTAGCATCTACTACTAGGAGTGATCCCTCGCAAGCCGCAAGAGACCTGCTAACTTCATATGAAAAATCCACGTGACCGGGAGTATCCATCAAATTAAGATTATATATATTACCGTCTCTAGCTTTATATTTTAATCTAACCGTTTGAGCCTTAATTGTAATACCGCGTTCTTTTTCAATATCCATTGAATCAAGCACTTGGTTACTCATTTCTCTCATCTCGAGACCACCACAATATTCAATCAATCTATCAGCTAAAGTCGATTTACCATGATCTATGTGAGCTATAATAGAGAAATTTCTAATAAATTTTGGATTATGCATTATTGTTCTTATATAAATTTCTGACATTTGCTAGCTATTATATATAGCCTTAATTAAGAGGAATGAGAAGTAAAAAAAAAGCATTAAACTTAAGGAAGTTTTAGACTTACAACACGTTTATGTCCAGCAAAATCCTTATAAATTTTATTCATGACAAAATCTTGTGATTCAAATATTTGAATTATAGAACCAGCCTGATTAAAGCCCACTTCAAGGAATAATTTCCCATTTTCTTTTAAAAAAGATTTTGCGTCTTTTGCAATATATTGGTATGGATTAAATTCGTTATTATCCATAAATAGTGCATTATGCGGTTCATAACGAATTGTTTCAGCTCCCATTAGATAAGCTTCTGACTTTGGGATGTAAGGGGGATTGCTAAAGATAATGTCAAATTTCTTCTCATTTATATTATCAAACCAATTACTATGTATGATTTTTAATCTATTTGAAACCGAATGAATTTGGGCATTTTGATTTGATACTAAAATAGCATCTAAACTTATCTCACTTGCTATGATATTTGCTGATTCTATTTCTAATAATAAACTTATAGACACGCAGCCACTACCTATACCTAATTCTAAGATTAGGGGATTTGTAATATTAGATTCTTTTACTTCTCTAATTATTGCATCCACTAGAACTTCAGTATCTGGTCTAGGAATTAATACTTTATCATTAACATAAAAATTATATCCATAAAATTCTTTGTAGCCTATTATATAAGCTATAGGCTCTAAATTAGCGCGGCGCTCAATCAGAGTGAAAAATTTTGCTTCTTCAAAATCTGTTAATCTTTCATCGGGCCTAGATATTAAATATTCCTGTGTCTTGTCTATAATATGCAGAAGTAAAATTCTGGAATCTAAATTAGCCGATTCTATTGATAGATTTTTTAGTATCTTCGTTCCATTGTCCAGAGCTTGTTTGATGCTCAACATTTTAATTAGCCTTTTTTAAGTCTGGATTCCGAAATACATTCTTGGTCATCCTTGCGTAGGCATACTAGGAATAAATCTTGCATATAGCATCTAGAAGCTTAATTGCATCTTTATATGGTCTTTGGAATATATTCCTACCTATAATGGAGCCATTTCCTCCCCCATCCTTTATTGCTTGGATTTCATTTAAAATATCATATTCAGATTTAGCAATGCCACCAGAAAAAATAACCAACCGTTTACCATTAAAACAATTTTGAACCACATGTTTAATTCTATCGCTTAATTCATTAATAGGAATTTTTTCAGATTCATAAATCTTTTTTGCTTCATTATTTTCTAAATATTCCGTTGGTGGTTTTACTTTAATAATATGGGCCCCAAGAAGAGATGCTATATGCGCGCCATAGGCACAAATATCTATTGCGGTTTCTCCATCTTTTGAAAGGTCCCCTCCCCTAGGATATGACCAAATCACAGAAGCAAGCCCATATGATTTTGCTTCCTGAATGACTTCTCTTGCTTCTTCTATAGTTTCAAACGCTTTATGAGAGCCTGGATATATAGTAAAACCTACCGCACTACAGCCAAGCCTGACTGCATCCTTAACAGATCCAGTGATAGCAAGGTTTGGTGCATCAGATTTTGGAGTTATTGAATTATTACTATTTAATTTTAGAATAGTAGGAATTTGGCCAATAAATTTATCAATACTCGCTTCTAAAAAACCAAGCGGTGCAGCATATGCACTTAGCCCTGCTTCTATGGATAATTTAAAGTGGTAATCAGGATCGTAAGAATCAGGATTTTTAGCAAAACTTCTAGTTGCTCCATGTTCAAAACCCTGATCCACCGGTAAGATAATAATCCTACCAGTTCCACCTAATTTTCCATGCATTAAGATTTGATATAATTTAGACTTAACACTTGGGCTATCACTTCCATAATTTTCAAGAATTTTTTTGATTTTATTTATCATGTTTCACTTTTAATATTGTTTAATTTATCGTTATTGCAAGTGAAACGTGGCAATCAATTAAAGACTGGGTGCTGACGCCAACGCTCGCAATGACACTTGACTGGATCGTCAATAAGCTTTATACCTATTTAAAATAACAATGTATAAAACTATGAGTCTAAAGTCAAACACTATATTAACTAGCGCGCTTCTAGTTACAATTGCTTTTTCTAATATTGCTTTAGCTGAAAGGGATTATCCAAAAACTAGAGAAGAGCGGAAAAATGAAGAAATGGGATCTATACTTTCTGGGGAAGGAATTGTCTTTAGCCCATCAAAAATCAAAAATGAATCGACAAAGACACAAGTAAACTCGGTTAATAAATATCTTTGGCAAGCATCTATTGAAGTTTTAAACTTTGCTCCTTTAGCTTCCGCAGATTCAGCTGGTGGTGTAATTATCACAGATTGGTATCGCCCTAAAAATACACCTCAATATAGTTTTAAAATAAATATTTTAATCAAGGATAATGTTATTAGCCCTAATGCCCTTCAGGTGAAAGTATTCAAAAGGATGTTAAAGAATAATCATTGGCAAGAAACTGATAAAGAATCTGATTTAGCTTTTGTTTTGGAAGATAAAATACTTAGAAAGGCTAGAGAACTTTATATTAAATCTGAAAGGAAAGATTAAATGAAAGAAATTGAACGAAAATGGCAAAAGATTTGGTATGAAGAGAATGCTTTTGTAGCGAATATCGATAATAACAAACCGAAATATTATATACTTGAGATGTTGCCATATCCATCTGGCAAAATTCATGTAGGCCATTTGCGTAATTATTCCATTGGTGATGTTACTGCTCGTTATATGAAAGCAAAAGGTTTTAATATTTTACATCCAATGGGGTGGGATGCTTTTGGCTTGCCAGCTGAAAATGCTGCAATTAGCAATAATTCTCACCCAGAAGCTTGGACTTATTCAAACATAGAATCAATGCGTGATCAGCTTAAGTGTATAGGCTTTTCATATGATTGGTCAAAAGAGATAACTACTTGTGATCCGAATTATTATAAGCATGAACAAAAATTTTTCTTAGAACTTTATAGAAAAAATCTTGCTTATCAAAAGGAATCAGTCGTTAATTGGGATCCAGTAGATCAAACTGTTCTAGCAAATGAACAAGTAATAGATGGAAAAGGTTGGCGCTCTGGAGTTGAAGTTGAGAAAAAATATTTAAAACAATGGTTCTTAAAAATTACAGATTATGCAGAAGAGTTATTAAGTGAAATTAAGAATCTTGAAGGATGGCCAGAAAAAGTCAGGCTTATGCAAGAAAAATGGATAGGTAAGTCTGAAGGCGCTAATTTCAGTTTTAAAGTTAAAGATCATGATGAAAAAATAGAAGTATTTTCAACAAGACCAGAAACTATTTTTGGCGCTAGTTTTATTGGGATAGCATACAACCATCCTTTGGTTGAAAAATTAATCAAAAAAACAGATTTGATTAATGGTTTTATTGCTAAATGTTCTCATATGGGAACAGAGGAAGCTAATATAGAGAAAGCAGAAAAATTAGGCATCTTGACTGGGCTTTATGCACTCCATCCATTTGATCCTAATATTCAAATTCCAATTATCATAGCTAATTACATATTGACAGATTACGGTACTGGAGCGCTTTTCGGCTGTCCTGCTCATGATATGCGGGATCACGAATTAGCAAAAAAAATGGGATTACCTATATTACAAGTCATAAGACCTAATGAAAAAGATAAAGAAATTGACATAAATAATGAAGCTTATACTGGTGATGGTGTAATTGTTAATTCTAAATTCTTAAATGATCTTAATATTCAAGACGCAAAGAAAAGAATTATCGCAGAATTTGAAAAATTAGGTTTAGGTAATGGAAATATAAATTACAGATTAAAAGATTGGGGGGTATCCCGTCAGCGCTTTTGGGGATGTCCTATTCCTATTATTTACTGTGATTCATGTGGAATTGTAGAAGTTCCAGACGTGGATCTACCGGTCACATTGCCACGAGATGTAACTTTTACTGGACATGGGAACCCATTGTTAAATCATCCAACTTGGAAGAATGTAGATTGTCCAAAGTGTAATAAGACCGCCTCTAGAGAAACCGATACTTTTGATACTTTTTTTGAATCTTCTTGGTATTTTACGCGTTACTGTAATAACCAAGCGGAAAATATGACAGACAAAGAAGCCTGTGATTATTGGTTGCCTGTAGATCAATATATAGGTGGCGTTGAACATGCTGTTATGCATCTTCTTTATGCTAGATTTTTTACTAAAGTAATGAACGAAGAAAGTTACGTTAACATACGCGAACCTTTTAAAAACCTTTTGACCCAAGGTATGGTGTTACATGCTACGTTCAAAGATAGTAAAGGTGATTTTGTATATCCTGATGAAGTAACTAGAGACGGAGATAAATTAATTCACAGACATACCAAACTTGAAGTTATTCAAGGTAGGGTAGAGAAAATGAGTAAATCTAAAAAAAATGTTGTGGACCTAGAAACTATTTTGGAAAATTACGGAGTTGACGTAATAAGGTTACTAGTATTGTCAGATAGTCCAGCTGAGAAAGATTTGGAATGGTCTGCAAGCGGAATTGAAGGTTCTATTAAATTTATCACAAGATTCCAAAATATGTTTGAAGAGATTGTAAAAAAAGTAGATCAGTCAAATGTTAGTAATGATAAATTATTAAGTTTGATTCACTATACAATAAAACATGTAACAGAGGATATAGAAGCATTCCGTCTTAATAAAGCCATTGCAAGAAACCGTGAATTATATAATGCATTATCAGAAGAATTATTACAAAATACACCTGATATAAAAACTCTTAAAGAAGGATTATCTATATTAATTAGGTTATTTAACCCTTTTATCCCTCATGTAACTGAAGAATTATGGGAAAAATTAGGTAATAGGGCTAGATTATATCAAATGAGTTTCCCCTCTTTTGATGAGTCTTTATTAAAATCTCAAAGCTATGTTATAGCGATTCAGATTAATGGTAAACTAAGGGATACTCATGAATTTATGGTTGATACAAATGATGAAGAAATAAAATCTACAATAATTGAATTACCTATTATAAAGAAATATTTAACAAATAATATAATTAAAAAAATTATTATAATCCCTGGAAAAATAGTTAATATAGTAATGTGATAGATGCTTTTAATATAATAAAATTAAATGACAGAATTAATAGACAAACTTGAAGTTAGGAATATTTCAAAATCTTACAATAAAAGATCGGTACTTAAAGACGTATCACTTGATGTTACCAGAGGTGAGGTTGTAGGATTATTTGGGCCAAATGGCGCGGGTAAGACTACATGTTTTAGTATTATTCTAGGGTTAGTTAAACCTGATAAAGGTAGCTTGTTTTTTAATAACCAAGATATTACCAATCTCCCTATATATATAAGGTCTAGATTAGGTTTTGGTTATCTTCCTCAAGAATCTTCTATTTTCAGAGGACTTTCAGTATCTGATAATATAAAAGCAATTTTAGAAATTTCAGAAAATGACGAGGAAGTTATCGAGAACCGCATAGATGAATTACTTGCTGAATTCTCTATAGAACATTTAAAATATGCTGCATCAATGGGACTTTCTGGAGGAGAGAGGCGTAGGCTCGAGATCGCAAGATGTTTGGCTTCAAACCCTAAATTTATTATGTTAGATGAACCTCTAGCTGGTATCGATCCATTAGCTGTTTCTGACATCAAAAACTTAATTTCTCACCTAAAAGATCGTAATATCGGAATTTTAATTACAGATCATAATGTACGTGACACACTTGATATTGTTGATAGGGCTTATGTCATATATGACGGCAGCGTTTTAACTGAAGGTAAACCAAGTGAAATAGTAAATAGCTATAAAGTTAGAGAAGTATATTTGGGTAAATCTTTCTCTTTGTAGATTTTATTGATAACGCGAGCTAGGATAATGAAAGTCTATAGTGGCTCCATTTGTCTAGACAAAAAATCAAGAATTATGAGATACAATTTGTGTAATTATTTGCTCAATATTTTGCTTCAAAATACACTTTTTCTGGAGTTAAATATTTCAATGATTGGTGC
>Ga0209702_10005618_pt1 | contig 16862 bp, 13 predicted proteins | sample FRY01_FD_187210 | JGI IMG/M metagenome (GOLD analysis project Ga0209702, IMG submission 187210) | Freshwater microbial communities from Lake Fryxell liftoff mats and glacier meltwater in Antarctica - FRY-01 (SPAdes) (version 2) | ecosystem: Environmental > Aquatic > Freshwater > Ice > Glacier...
TCGTACTTCCCGAGGGTGCAAATTTTTTTGTGCAAATATATTCGTTATTTACTCAGCGTCAGTACCTTCTCTAAGTTGTTTTAGGGATCTTACCCTTATTATGAAAACATCCAACCTAAAGCAGAAATACATTTTTTTCTATAAATATCTTGCTCGGCTCCATAAAAAAGGTCTTCAAAAAGTAAACATTTGCCGTAGTAAACAGCTCGCTCGCGTAGTTCTAACTTGTTTATGCCATTGGCAGAATAGTTATCTATGATAAGATCTAGTTTTTCGTCCCCCAAATCTCGATATAGTCTAGCAAATTCACAGCCCCTATCAGCTAGAGCATTGCCTCCAAAATCTATAATGCCGGTAATTTTGTCGTCTTCAACTAAGATATGCTCGATCCCCAGATCATTGTGACATAAGACAGTATTAGTTTTATTCTTTGGTGCATCAGTATTAAAAAAGATCTCGATGCTCTTGTGGTAATTTTTTGGAATAAACACTTTTGTTTGAGCATAAAAACGAACGCCGTCTTGCTTCCACTTGTCATATGTCTTATTTTCAACTAGCAAATGTAAGTTGCCATATTCTACTTCGGAAACTGCGTGGAGCTTACTTATGAATTGTCCAATATGCTTGGCAAAGTCCGTCCAGTTATTAAATTCACTTAGTTTATAAAGTAATGGTGTTCCCAATAGTTTCTTATACCCTACAAATGAATGGTCTGGAGGAATGAAAGAAAATAATGGAACTGGTAACTCGATATATTTTTTGAGTAATGGCTGAATAGAAATCTCGTGTTCTAATTGAACTTTATTTTCGATCTTTTTTGGGAAACGAAAAATTAAATCTGTATTTACCTCAAACGCCACATTCCCCAAACCTTCTCCGATTTTACTAATTCCGTGTATCTCAAGATTAGGAAAATAGCGACCAATTGCGTTTTTTGCTGTTAATTCGTTCATTGCTTGAAGTATATCAGTAATAAGAAGGTGTCCCTCTCTTTTCACAAGGGTTTCCGTTTGCTTCAATAAAATGCCGCCGCTTCACATTCTTGTCAATTAACAGTCTTGTACAATACAAGATGAGCCTGAAGCAAGTCTCAGTTTCAAATACAACTTGAGCCTGTAAAAAAGGGAGGCATACTGTGTCCACTTCAGTAGTGGATATGAAGACGATCCAAATAATTCCAAGTACACCTCGGAGGTGATCACCTCCGAGGTGTAAATTCTGTGAGATACTCTGTAAAACTCATAACTGAGCAGAACGGAAATCGTTAATATCTAACTCAATACCTCTCAATAGCAGCTGTCTCTTTGAACGTAATCTTCTGTGCACATGAATCGTACGTGCCGGTCGCAATGACAATCTGACCTTCATACTTTGAGAAGTCTATAAATCGAGAGTGGGAGAGCTGCACCACAGATTCTTGCAGCTTATAAAATGTCGCCCCTACACACCTTTGACGCGTATCGTTACTACACTGAGGAACGCATATATGCGGTTCCCTCCATCTGACAAAATCCAACATGCTTCATGTTACATGCTCCATTTTCCATGTAACATTACAGTGACAACGGGCAGTAGAATAGCAGCCGTGTTTATGCTATAATCATTTTTTAACCTCAACTAAAATATATACTTATGGCAACAAAAGACACAAAGAATGACTACGGAGCTGACTCTATCACAGTCCTCGAGGGACTTGATCCCGTACGAAAGCGACCAGGAATGTACATCGGCTCGACTTCACAACAAGGAGTAAATGAGTCGGTCCGCGAAATCATAGACAACGCAGTTGATGAGGCGCTCGCCGGATTTGCAAGCAAAGTATATGTCGTTATTGAAGAGAATGGATACTACACAGTATTTGATGATGGTCGAGGAATCCCTGTAGAAAAAGTGGCAAAGTACAATAAGTCCGCGCTCGAGATGGTCATGACGATGCTTCACGCGGGAGGAAAGTTTGGACAAGGTGCATACAAAGTTTCTGGAGGACTTCATGGAGTCGGTGCTTCTGTCGTAAATGCCCTTTCAGAACACCTTATTGCAGAAGTCAAAAGAGAAGGAATAACCTACCGACAAGAGTATAAACGCGGCATCCCCGCAACTAAAGTTGAGAAAGTTGCTGGCTCAATCCTTGGTTTTCCATACGAACGAGGAACAGCAGTATCTTTTAAACCAGATCCTGAGATTTTCAAAGAAACGACTGAAGTTAGTCTTCAATATCTCATGAAGCAGATCAAAGATAGAGCGTACCTCATCCCAAAAGTACAGTTTTATATAGAGAATAAGATCACAAATGAGAATCTTTCTTACTACTTTGAAGGAGGAATTGTGTCACTCATCCGCGACATGAACAAAGGTAAGAAGACGCTTCATGAACCAATATATATTCATGGAGCTGAAGGAGACATTGACGTTGAGGTGTCAATTCAATTCAATGACTCACTCATCGAGAACGTACATTCATATGTAAACGTCATCAACACCGCCGAAGGGGGAACCCATCTCACCGGATTCCGTTCGGCAATGACAAAGTCTATAAATACATACGCAAGTAAAGTTCTCGCTGAAAAAGACTTCAAAGAAAACTTCTCAGGAAATGATATTAAAGAAGGATTGTCCGCAGTTGTATATGTGAAAATGCCTTCAAATGATACTCAGTTTGAAGGTCAGACAAAGGGCAAGCTTGGAAACTCCGAGGTTCAATCTGTCGTTCAAACAACAGTGAACAATGCGCTTGATATTTACTTTGAAGAAAATCCACGAGATGCTCGAGAGATTGTCGGGAAAATCCTTCTTGCACAGCGTGCACGGTTTGCGGCAAAAGCGGCAAAAGATGCAGTGCTTCGCAAAGGTGCACTCGAAGGCTCAGCACTTCCGGGAAAGCTTGCTGACTGTCAAGAAAAAGATCCTGAGAAGTCAGAAATATTTATCGTCGAAGGAGACTCAGCAGGAGGAAGTGCCAAGGCAGGACGCAACAGAAAACATCAGGCAATTCTGCCGCTGTTTGGAAAAATCTTGAACACTGAAAGATACCGACTTGATCGGGTCATTACCTCTGATAAATTCAAAGACCTCATTGTTGCGCTGGGAGCTGGAATTGGAGAACAGTTTGACATCAAAAAAGCACGCTATCATAAGATTATTATCATGACGGACGCAGATATTGATGGTTCGCACATAAAGACTCTGTATCTCACATTTTTCTTCCGCCATCTGACGCAGTTTGTCGAGCAAGGGATGATATATGTCGCGGTCCCACCACTGTTCAAAGCATCAAAAGGAAAAGAAAAAATATATCTATATACTGAAGAGGATAAAGCTGAATTTTTTACAAAAAACCCTGCAGACAAATGGAGTCTTCAACGATTTAAAGGTCTCGGAGAAATGAATGCAGAAGAGCTTTGGGAGACGACAATGAATCCAGAAGCACGACTTTTGAAGCAGATCACCGTGGATGACGCCGAAGAAGCAGACGAAACATTTATCATGCTTATGGGAGAAGAAGTCCCGCCACGAAAGAAATTTATTACAACTCATGCCAAAATGGCGAATTTGGACGTGTAGAATTATGTCATCCAGAAGGAACGAAGTGACTGGAGGATCCACTCTGTCAAGAATGGATTCTTCTCCCGACGTTATGTCGGGATCAGAATGACAGTTATTGTCCACAATTTAAAATTTAACTAAACCTATGAATCTTAAAAAACTATCGATCGGAGATAACCCACCACAAGTCGTCAATGTCGTCGTCGAAATTCCACAAGGATCTCTTATCAAGTATGAACTCGACAAGGACTCTGGCTTTATCGTTGTTGACCGATTTCATTACACATCGATGCCGTACCCTTTCAACTATGGATTTATCCCAAACACCCTCGCGGATGATGGAGATCCCGTTGATGTCATGATCGTCTCATCACAGGCACTTGCAGTCGGCGTCGTTGTTCCAGTTCGTGTCATCGGGATGCTTGAGATGGAAGACGAAGCGGGGATTGATACAAAAATTATCGCTGTTCCTACAACCAAAGTAGATCCATTTTACGCACATATTGATGATGTTTCGGACTTGGACGAACCAACACGAAAAAAAATCAAACATTTTTTTGACCATTATAAGGAGCTTGAACCAAATAAATGGGTAAAAACCAAAGAGTTTCTTGGCGCAGGCGAGGCTTATAAAGACATTGAGAAAGGTATTCAGAAATAATGACAAACATACAGCAAGCACCAATCACGGGAGAAATGAAGAAAGCGTATCTGGATTATGCGATGTCTGTTATCGTCTCACGTGCACTTCCTGATGTGCGAGATGGTTTGAAACCAGTGCACCGTCGTATTCTGTACGCTATGTACAAGATGGGACTCACCTCAGGAGGAAGATACTCAAAGTCTGCAAAAGTTGTGGGAGAAGTACTCGGAAAGTATCATCCACATGGCGACTCTTCAGTTTATGACGCTCTTGTCCGCTTGGCACAAGACTTTTCAATGCGGTATCCGCTTGTGAACGGTCAAGGAAACTTCGGCTCAATTGACGGTGATCCTCCAGCTGCTATGCGGTACACCGAAGTCAAGCTCACAAAGATAGCGGAAGAGCTGATGCAGGATATTGATAAAGACACAATCGTATGGGCGGAAAACTTTGATGGAACACTGAAAGAACCAAATTATGTCCCTGCCAAACTTCCCAATCTTCTTCTCATGGGTGCAGAAGGAATTGCAGTCGGTATGGCAACAAAGATCCCGCCACAGAACTTGACCGAAGTCATAGACGCAGTTTTACTCATGATTGATCGTGCAAAACATCCTGAAGAAACAGATGAATCACTCACATTTGAGGTAGAACTCGATGAGATTTTGGAACACATCAAAGGTCCAGACTTCCCGACAGCGGGGATCATTTATGGAAATAAGGATATCAAACAGGCATATCAAACAGGTCGAGGAAAAATTCTTGTCCGCGGACTTGTTGAAGAAGAGGATATGGGCAAAGGAAAGATGGCAATTATTGTCTCAGAGCTCCCATATCAGGTAAATAAATCCAACCTTGTTGCCAAAATTGCGCGCCTTGTCATTGATAAGAAGATCGGAGGAATCTCTGATCTTCGTGATGAATCAGACCGCGATGGAATCCGTGTCGTAATCGAACTCAAACGCGATGCTGTTTATAAGAAAGTTATCAACAATCTTTACAAGCATACTGATCTACAGACAACATTCCCCGTGAACATGGTCGTTCTCGTCGAAGGAATTCCTCAGACACTTTCACTTCCAGCGATACTTGAACTATATATTCGACATCGTATTGATGTCATACGCAAACGCTCAGAGTTTGAGCTTGCACAGGCAAAGCACCGTGCACATATTCTTGAAGGATATCTAATCGCACTTGATCATATCGACGAAGTCATTCAGATAATTCGAAAATCTCCTGACGAACCCACGGCAAAAGCATCACTCATGAAGAAGTTTGGACTTTCAGATATTCAGTCACAGGCAATTCTTGACATGCAACTCAAACGCTTGACCGGTCTTGAACGCAGTAAAATTGAGGACGAGCTTGCAAAACTAAAAGAAATTATTGACTACCTTGAAGGGCTTCTCAAAGATGTGTTCAAAATTTTGGGAGTCATAAAAGATGAACTCCTTGAACTGCAGAAAAAATTTGGAGACAAGCGACGCACCAAAGTCATGGCACACAAGCCAGGAGAAATCACTGATGACATGCTTATCGCAAACAAAGAAGTCATTGTCGTTTTGACAAAAGAAGGATACATAAAACAAGTTCCACGAGAGACATTCAAAGTGCAAAAACGTGGTGGAAAAGGTGTCTCTGGGATGACGACCAAAGAAAGCGATGATATTTTCTATATCACAACTGCCATGATGCATGATTACATGCTCTTTTTCACCAATAAAGGACGAGTATTCAAGAACCGTGTCTGGGAAATCCCACAAGGTTCGCGAACGTCAAAAGGCAAGGCAATCGTGAATTTGCTCACGCTTCGACCAGATGAAATCGTCACATCTGTCCTTTCGTACAACGAGAAAGAAACTGATGAAAAAATAGGAACAAATATCCTCATGCTGACCAAACAAGGACTTGTCAAAAAAACATCATTTGTCAAGTACGCAAATATCAGAAGCAACGGGCTTATTGCGATAACTTTGAATGATGATGACGAACTTCTGACCTCGAAGCTGACTGATGGCGACATCAATGTCATGCTTGTGAGCTCCGGTGGAAAAGCAATTCTTTTCAAGGAAAAAGAAGTTCGTGCAACAGGACGAGCCTCTCGCGGCGTGAAAGGCATTGATCTTGGAAAAGGAGATCTTGTTGTTGCTGCAGACGTCTTTACCAATGAAGATCTGAAAAAATCAATTCTTGTCATAGCAGAAAAAGGCATTGGAAAGCGCGTACATCTCAAGAACTTCAAAGATCAGCACCGTGGAGGAAAAGGTGTGAAGATCGCACCAATTGACGCTAAAACAGGACGCATTGCATTTGCACAAGTCATCGAACCTGAAGACTCAACGGTTATTATCACGAGTCAACACGGGCTCATTGTCAAAACAATGCTTCAGAATATTCCGTCATATTCGCGTACAGCAAAAGGTGTCATTCTCATGCGCTTTTCAAAAGCAGGTGACAAAGTTGTGAGCGCGACGTTTATATAAGAAAAAGATAAACGATACACGCTACACGTTATGCGTTACACGATTTGCGTTACACGTCTCATGAAAATCCCTTGCAAAGACATTGCGTTATCTTTAAAAAAGATCCTTCAAAAAAACAACGCCCCTAAGCTGGTCACAATCCTTGTAGGATCTTCCCCCGAACAGCTCTCATTTGTGAATATAAAGAGACGAATAGCACGAGAAATAGGAGTTGAGTTTGAGCTTGTACATCTCAGAGATACACCACCATTGAGCACATTTTTAGAAATTGTCACTCAGAAAGCACGGGACCCCAAGACTTCCGGCATCATCGTACAACACCCATTTCCTGACAGTTATTCAATCGAAAAAATATATACGTGTATCCCTCCTAGAAAGGAAATTGAGGGCTTTCATCCAGAGTCGCGGTTTCACTTTCCACTGAGTTTGGCTGTCCTTTCGGCGATCAAGTGGATTATCAATCCTGATGACTCAATCATTTCATTTCAAGAAGACGCAACAATCCTTCATGCATTCCTGAAAGATAAAAATATTGTGATTGCTGGTCGAGGGGTGACAGGCGGGGCTCCGATCGCACGAGCGCTGAGTAAGATTGGAGTGCAGTTTTCAATCACCAACTCAACAACAGAAAACACTAAAAATATGTATAAAAGTGCAGACATAATCATCACGGCAACAGGCAAGAGTATTCTTGATAGCTCAATGATCAAACAGGGTGTCATACTTCTCAATGTCGGACTCAGAAAAGAAGGAGGAAAGTTGAGAGGGGATTATGATGAATCAGAAATTGATGAACGTGCAGCCTACTATACTGAGACTCCCGGAGGACTTGGACCACTTGACGTGCTGTATCTTTTTAAGAATGTCATTGAAGCGGAAGAAGGGAAGAGGGGGGATAGGTCGTAGTTGTCATCCAGAGCGCAAGCGAAGGATCCATATACAAGAATGGTTCCCTGCCTGCCGGCAGGCAGGTTTAGTCGTCTTGACACGTAACTGACTCCTTCTGAATGACAATGAAAGGATTTGAAAGGCTCTAAAAAATTGACGATACACGTTTCGCACTATACGCTCCATGATACACATCATCACCGGACAGACAGCAACAGGCAAGACTGCATATGCCTTGAAGCGTGCTGAAGATCTCAATGGAGAGCTCATCAATGCTGATGCGCGGCAAATGTATAAAAAACTAGATATCATCACAGGAAAAGATGTGGATAAAACGACAGGTACATTCACCGTTTGGAAGAAAATGAAAAATATGGAAATCGGCTTTTACGAATTCCTACCACCTACCTCCTACAACCTACAGCCTATGAAGCTCTGGCTCTATGATATCATCGAACCTTCAATCTCCTTTTCATCGGTCGAGTACGCAGAACTCGCACGAATGGTGATTGACGACATCCTTTCGCGTGGTAAAACACCGATCTTTGTCGGAGGAACATTCTTTTATCTTCAACAGCTTTTATACGCATCTTCAAAAAATAGAGTACCATCTGATGAAAAATTACGGGACGAACTTTCTCATAAATCAATAACAGAGCTTCAACAGATCTTGTCTGACAAAAATCTTATTCTCTTTCGATCTTTGAACAATAGTGAGCGCCACAATCCCCAGCGTATGATTCGGCGCATTGAGATTGAGATGAGTGAGAAATCTTCACACGTAAAAGAAGTCTCCGCATTTCCCTATGAAGTCTCGCTTGAAGGGTTTGAGTTTGCATCAAAGTCTCGACTACGTGATGTGATCACGCACCGAGTAGATCAGAGACTCGAAGATGGGGCTGTCAAAGAAGTGGAAGATCTATTGAAAATGTATGATACAAGCGCGCCCGGGATGAATGCGATCGGATATACACAGATCGGTTCGTACTTGGCACGTGAAATGAGTTTTGATGAGATGAGAAGCGACTGGATCACAAAGGAAGTACAGTACGCAAAACGACAACTGACACTTATGAAGCGAGATGAACATATATCTTGGCACGAGGTATAGAATGTTTTTGGAAGAAGCAATTGCTTTTCTGAAATAAAAGTGGAATAATAATACGTATGAGTGACCATAGTACTCCACTTGATGTAAAAAAACTTGGAAATGAGGAGAAAAAAGCTACAGGAAAAGTCGCAACAGTGGTTGTTCGACCATCATTTCATATGTTCAAAGGAGACAAATCACTCCTCGTGATGATTGGATCTGCACTCTTTTGTATCTCAGGATTTGGATTTTGGATGTATGTGCAGTTTGTTTTATCGCCGTAAGTAAGAAGTATCTATGAATTTTAATAAAAAAACAGTATACGTCATCGCATCTTCGGTCATGCTCGCACTTGGTGTGATCTTTTTCTCGCTTGCAATCACGAAGTATCAACTACTGACAAGTTCGAGGGCAGAATATGATGGCACTGGATGTAATGATAATATTCAAGACAATGGACTTAGCTCAACAGGATCCACATCTTTCACCATTTCTTGTTCTAACCCACGCAATAGAGAGTATAGCTTTGCATTATTTTATTGTCCAAATAAATCAACTGGAGCAACATACTGTATTCCAGAAGAAGGAGCTGAGGTACTTGAGCGTAAATCCAAAGACCAAGAACCGAAGTTGCTTATCTCAACACTTAATAAAAGTGTAGATAAAAACTGTGGCTGTGTGCAATGGGACGTCGGAGTATTTGATTCAAGTGGGAATGAGGGAGTAGCCGGAGGAGCTATAATTTGTGGCGCGGCTTGTAATGTAACTCCAACCAACACTCCACAACCAACAAATACTCCAGGTCCAACCGACACTCCTGGTCCGTCGAATACTCCAGGCCCCTCAGCTACGCCAACCAACACGGGAGTGCCACCGACAGGCACACCGACAGCATCTCCAACTGCCAGCCCAACAGCTTCCCCAACAGCAAGTCCTACCGCCTCACCAACTGCCAGCCCAACAGCTTCCCCAACAGCAAGTCCTACCGCCTCGCCAACTGTCACTCTTACACCGGTCCCAACAGCAACTCCTGTTCCGCCGACTGCAGTGCCCCCGACAAATACTCCTGTGCCGCCGCCAACTGCAACACCGACTCCAGTTCTCGTGATTGTCACAAATACGCCTACACCAACTCCTGTGACACAGCTTGCAGTTGAAGGTCAGAAGCCAGGATTCAATCCATGGTTTATGCTCCTCATCCCATTTGTATTCGTGATTCTCGGACTTGCGCTCTAACTATTGTGTCATAAAGAGTAGCACTGTCATCCAGAGGCGCAGCCGAAGGATCCATATACAAGGATGGATTCCCTGCCTGCCGGCAGGCAGGTTCGCTTCGTTTCACTCGCTCTGAATGACAAGAGAGTGTGTCATCCAGAGGCGCAGCCGAAGGCGTGACGAAGAAATCCACTGTCAATCAATATACACAACAACACATGAAAAAATCATACTGGGTATACATCCTTGCAAGTAAGAAAAATGGAACACTCTATATTGGAGTAACTTCTGATATTTTGAAGCGAGTATGGCAACATAAAAACAATATTGTCTCAGGATTTACTGCTCAGTATTCTGTCCATATGCTTGTGTATTACGAAGAATACAGTTCAATTAATGAGGCGATTGCACGGGAAAAATATCTTAAGGGTAAAAGCCGTGCTTTTAAAATCAACCTTATTGAACAAGACAATCCAGACTGGAAAGATTTATCATTGAAGTAATGGATGCACACTGAAGCATGGATTCTTCAGTCGTCTTGACACATAACTGACTCCTTCTGAATGACAACTTGTCATAAAGAGTAGCACTGTCATCCAGAGTCCGCCGCAGGCGTGACGAAGGATCCATATACAAGGATGGATTCTTTGCTTCGTTTCACTCGCTCTGAATGACAGCTGTCATCCAGTTCTTGGTTTATTTATCATTGAAGAGCTTCATGAAGGCTTCTTTGGGGACTTCGACATGACCGATCATTTTCATTTTTTTCTTTCCCTCTTTCTGTTTTTCAAGCACTTTTCGCTTGCGTCCCACATCTCCACCTCCCACCGTCTTACTTCCTTTGGTAAGAACGTCTTTGCGAAATGCTGAGATGCGCTCAGATGAGATGATACGCCCTTTATACTGTGCTTGAATTTTGACCTCAAACTGCTGTCGTGGAATGAGTTCCTTCAGGCGCTTTGTCAAAAACTGTGCCTGCTCAAGAGACCTATCTATGACGACAACCTGGGAAAATTCTTCAATTGGATCTCCATTCAAGAGGAGACTGAGCTTGTCAGCATCAACACGATCATATCGAAGAAGCTCCCAATCAAATGATGCATATCCAGACGTCACTGATTTGAGTGAATCGAAAAATCCTGAGATCATCTCTGAAAGAGGCATCTCATATGACATGGTTACTTGATTTTTATTATCCATCGTAACAAAGTTTGCTCGATGCTCTTCACATAGCTTCATAATAGCTCCCACGTGTTCCTGCGGAGAGATGATCATGATGCGCACAATCGGCTCTTTATATACATCGCCCTCAACTTTGTAATCAACTTGCGGAGGAGTGAGAACTAAACTCAAGTTATATTCGCGTTCCAATCTTTCACGAATGACATCGGCATGAAGAAGTCCGAGAAAGCCCACCCTAAACCCTGCTCCAAGTGCCTGGCTAAAAATAGCTGTGTATTCGAGAGCTGAATCTGTCAGGTATATTTTATCGAATGCTTTTTTCAAATTTTCATACTCTGCGGGATCTGTCGGAAAGAGTGAGGCAAAGACCATGGGGTGGACAACTTTATACCCTGGAATGGCTGCTGTGCTTGACTGATTGACGATTGTATCTCCAACACGGACATTGTGAATATCTTTGAGGTTTGTGACAATATACCCGATCTCACCTGCTTTGAGAAAGTCCGAAGGCGTCAACTCAGGAGTAAAAATACCCACTTCTGTGGCTTCGAACTTGACATCTCCAATCGCCAGTTTGAGCGGAGTAAGTGTCTTTGCTGTACCGTTAAACAACCGTACAAATGCGATAACCCCTTTGTGTTTATCAAAGTATGAATCAAAAATGAGTGCTTCAAGCGGTGCTTCAGCATCATATGAAGCAGGCTCGGGGACAGTGGTGAGGATTGCCTCAAGGATTTTGTCCACGTTCTCACCTGTTTTTGCCGAGATAGGGATGATGTCATGTTCACTTACTCCGAGAAACTCCATTAGCTGAAGTTTGACTTTGTCAACTTCAGCATTTGGCATGTCGATTTTATTTACAATGGGAATGATTTTCAAGTTTTTATCGAGCGCTTTATATGAGTTTGCGATAGTCTGAGCTTGGATTCCTTGAGTTGCATCAACAAGGAGAATTGCACCTTCAACACATGCAAGAGTTCGATCAACTTCATATGAAAAATCGACATGCCCTGGTGTATCAATTAAATTTAAGATGCATCCATCATGAATCATCCTCACTGGTGCAAGTTTGATCGTGATACCACGCTCACGTGAAATAGGATTCCGGTCAAGCATCTGTTCTTCATGCCTGTTTTTTTCAATAGTTCCAGTGATCTCCATCAGACGATCAGCAAGCGTTGACTTGCCATGATCAATATGAGCGATGATTGCAAAGTTACGAATACGTGTCATAAGAAGTATGCTATCCTTTTATATTATACGAATGGTTGTTGCTCCCGATCCACGACCCCACTGATCCCCATGGATGACGATGAGCTTGCCACGACGTACCTTGAGAAGACCCTTTTTTTTGAGTATTGCAACAGCGCGTGTGAGTTCATGCTGAGTCACTTCGTCATGCATTTTATACTTGAAGACAAACGGCTCTACTCCAAAGTTGATACTCAACGATTCACAGACCTCAGTTGTCTGAGTGAACACAAATACCGGTACTTTTGGTCTATATCTTGAAAGAAGTGTTACCGTTTTTCCTGTCTCGGTAAAGACCATAAACCCATCAACTTCTTGGTTTGCGCGGATATAATCTCGGTACAGATCAAATGCTGCGTCACAGATAAGTGCGGACGTGTCACGAACTGAGAATTTAATATTTGTGCGAAGATCATCATCTGTTTTTGGTTCATAAAAAATAGCAGTTTTATGCATCACCTGGACTGACTTGAGTGGATACTTTCCACTTGCTGTCTCTCCTGAGAGCATAATACTGTCTGTCAAATCATACACGGCATTTGCAATATCTGAGATCTCAGCACGAGTGGGGAATGGATTATCAATCATAGTTTGAAGCATTTGAGTTGCCGTGATCACAAACTTCCCTTGAATCATACAGTTTTTGATGATCATCTTTTGATAAAACGGAACCCGTTCTATTGGTATCTCAACACCCAGGTCGCCTCGAGCGATCATAACGCCATCACTTGCTTCAATGATCTTGTCAATATCATCAAGCGCTTTCTGAGTCTCAATTTTTGCGATAAATTTACCTGTCACTCCATGCTTCTTTGCTTCTTCACGGACAGTGCGAATATCTTTTGCACTGCGTACCATCGAGAGTGCGATAAAATCAATGTCATGCTTTGCAGCAATCTTCAAGCCGTCAAGATCCCGATCAACAATGACAGGAAAGGGGAAGTCTGCGCCAGGAATATTCATCGATTTTCTTGTTGAAAGAGTCCCTGTTGTGTGAGATTTGAGATATGTTTTCTTGTCCTTTTTGACTATGGTGAACGAGAAATATCCATCATCTACTGATATTTCCTGTCCTTCTTTCAGGAGTTCGATGATTTGTGGATGTGTGATTGATATCCCTTTTTCTTTTTCTTCATACACTTCTTGACCAAAAAGGAGAAGCTCTCCATCAACAATCTCAATCTTGTCTGAGGGCATATTGATCCGAATCTCTGGACCTTGAAGGTCGATCAGTGTTCCAATATGAACTCCCATTTTTTCTGCAATTGAGTTGACGAGAGTGATCCGCTCGCTATGCCACGGGATTTCACTGTGCTTGAAGTTGAATCGAAAGACATTTACTCCGGCCGCAATGAGCTTCTCGATCATCTCTGGTGAGTCAGAAGAAGGTCCAATTGTAGCAATGATTTTAGTCAATTTATTCATATGAGCATTATAACACCGTTTTTGACTAGATGTTAGAACTTAGTTGTAGTGGTGCGATTTACCTGCCTGCCGGCAGGCAGGTCGCACATATTCAAGCGCGTCATAAATGCCGCCACTACAGAAATAGGTCGTTTATATATTTACAATCTTACGTTCCCTCTTCCCATGAGTTCAGATACTTTTTCTGATCTTTCGTGAGTGAATCGATGTGAATCCCGCGACTTACAAGCTTCAAACGCGCAATCTCTGTGTCAATCTCTGGTGGTAATGAATATACCTGTGGCTTGAGGATCTTTGCATGTTTCCAAATGTACTCCGCAGCAAGTGACTGTCCCGCAAAACTCATATCCATCACAGATGCAGGATGTCCATCTGCTGCAGCAAGATTCACAAGTCGTCCTTCAGCAACAAGGTATACTTTTTTTGTACCAAAATCATACTCATCAACCATCGGACGAACACGTCTCACTTTTTTTGCAAGCTTTTTCAGTGCGACTTTATTGATCTCTATGTCGAAATGACCTGCTTGAGCAAGAATGATTCCAGGCTTTGCTTTTTTGAGATGCTTCTCATCAATAATATGTTTCCCCCCTGTGACAGATACGATAAAATCTGCGTGTGCGATAGCCTCTTCGACCGGCATAACTTGATACCCATCCATAAGTGCTTCAAGTGCTTTCACTGGATCAACTTCACAGACTATGACCTGCGCGCCCATGCCACGCGCGCGCATCGAGACTCCACGTCCACACCAGCCATATCCACAAACTGCAAATGTACTACCTGCCATAAGTTTGTTGGTTGAACGAATCAGAGCATCAATGACTGACTGCCCCGTGCCATACCTATTGTCAAACAAATGTTTGGTTAGATTGTCATTTACCGCAACAACAGGGATTTTCAAATCGCCCTTCTCTTCCATAGCTTTGAGTCGAATGACACCTGTCGTTGTCTCTTCAGTTGAGCCGACAAGCTCTGATATCTGTTTCTTGTACTTTGTGTGGAGGAGTCCCACAAGATCTGCTCCGTCATCCATCGTCTGATTGGGATGGACATCAAGAACGGAGTATAAATGATTGTAATATGTTTTATTATCTTCGCCTTTGATTGCGTAAGTTGGAATATCAAAATGTTTGACGAGAGATGCTGCGACGGCGTCATTGGTGGAGAGGGGATTACTGGCAGTCAGATACACATCGGCTCCACCGGCTTTCAGTGTAATCATCAGATTTGCGGTCTCTGAAGTGACATGAAGACATGCTGCAAGCTTCACTCCTGCAAGTGGTTTATCTTTGGTAAATCGATCACGAATACGTTTGAGAACAGGCATATCAATCGCTGCCCATTCGATTAAATTTTTCCCATCTTTCGCAAGAGATAAATCCTTTATATCATGTTTCATAGCTTTGTGTAATTAATAATTATTCATTGCTCATTCTCAATTTAGATGCTCGCTTTTCTATCGCATCGAATGTCGGTCTGTGATTTGCGGTTCCGCTTGATTCAACAGCGAAACTCGCAAGTGCATTCCCAATCTTCAACGCTTTGATAAGCTCTTTCCCATCAAGAAGTGCACCGACAAACCCACCACGCCATGCATCTCCCGCACCCGTTGGATCTATGAGATTTTTTACTGTATATCCTGAAACACTGATCTTTGTATCAGAGTCTTCATATTGGACACCATCTGCGCCAAGAGTTGTAATGACACCGGCATCTTTTTGAACGACCGAAATCATTTTTTTCCCAAGACGGCGTTCCATCTGAGCAATCTCATAGTCATTCCCCACAACATACGCAGCACTCACAACTCCTTTTTTTAAATCAACATCATCAATCCAAGTCAAAGACATACCCGGATCATATAAATAGGAGACTTTATTTTCGATACAGTAATTTTGAGCGTGAAGAAATGCCTGTTTATGATTTGCGGAAATTATAGCAAATGCATTTTTAGCATATTTCTTAAATGTAATTTCATTTCCTCGTGCTCCTGCTCCATAATAATATCCCCAAATCTGATTGTCTGATTTGTCGGTCATTACTTTTCCTGTCGAAGTGTACAAATCTTTTGCAATGACACTTCCAGAGTAGTCTATTCCAAACTCATCGAAAAAGTCTGTGAGCGCCTGATGGTCTTTTCCCATGGCGCCAAGAATATGTGTCTTGTTTTTCCTCACACGAGTGATGTTGAATGCGATGTTTGTTGCCGTCCCACCAAGATGTTTTTCGAGACGATCAACCACAAAAGAAATATTGATTTGATGAAGTTTTTCAGGATGGAAGTGATCTTTGAAGTACCCAGGGAAATTCATGATATCATCATAGGCAATCGATCCTGTTACAATTACCTTGTCGCATGATGAGATGTTAATCATGATGGTGGTTCAATAATAAAAACTCATTATACAAGAATGAATAAAAAGACAGCGCCTTATTTTTCAGTTATTATTCCAATCGTCAAGATAGGTCCACATATCATTGATGAGACCCTTCCTGCTATTGCAGATCAAAGTTTCTTTGATTGCGAAGTAATTATCATCGTAAACGAGAAAATGAGTGATGAACCAAACCTCCAAAAGAAGTATAAAAATCTTCATATTTATTTTCGCCCCGACATCCTCTCTCCTGGTGATAAAAGAGATTTTGGAGCAACTAAAGCCATAGGAACAATACTTTCATTCATAGATGATGATGTAGCTCCTAGTCGAAACTGGCTGAAGAATGCAAAATCTATTTTTGACTCAAAGAGGGCTATTTCTGCAATTGGTGGCCCAGGGATTCTTTTCCCAAGGGCTTCTTTATGGGAGCACGTATTTGATGGAATGCTATGTAGCTGGATGGGAAGCGGTGAATATACCTACCGCTTTATTCCACAAAACCCTCGATTTGTCGACGATTATCCTGCGATGAACCTCATGATGAAAAAGGATATATTTCACAAAATTGGAGGATTCGACAATCGATATTGGCCAGGTGAAGATAGTAAGTTAACGTATAAATATCAATCTCTTGAAAATAAAAAAATATATTATCACCCATCAGTATTGGTTTACCATCATCGTCGGAACAATCTTGTCGGACATCTCATACAACATAAAAATTATGGACTTACTCGTGGCAAATTTGTAGCACATGG
>Ga0209702_10005622_pt1 | contig 16853 bp, 16 predicted proteins | sample FRY01_FD_187210 | JGI IMG/M metagenome (GOLD analysis project Ga0209702, IMG submission 187210) | Freshwater microbial communities from Lake Fryxell liftoff mats and glacier meltwater in Antarctica - FRY-01 (SPAdes) (version 2) | ecosystem: Environmental > Aquatic > Freshwater > Ice > Glacier...
ATCCTATTGCAAATAAGCCAATAGCGAATGCAGATTTAAGAGTCCATAAAGGGTCAGGTGCCGCTAGATTCGCAGCATCTTTTGGAAATAACATAAATGCATATGCCACTCCTACTAGAGCAATTGCAATTATCGGTATTGCTAATCCACCATATATAAGTTCAATAACATTAGCCCCTTTAATTGCTTTCATTATAAAGTAAAATCCTATTGCAAATAAGCCAATAGCGAATGCAGATTTAAGAGTCCATAAAGGGTCAGGTGCCGCTAGATTCGCAGCATCTTTTGGAAATAACATAAATGCATATGCCACTCCTACTAGAGCAATTGCGATTAATGGTATTGCAATTGCCCCAAATACAAGTTCTTTATTTGTAGCCCCTTTAATTGCTTTCATTATAAAGTAAAATCCTATTGCAAATAAGCCAATAGCGAATGCAGATTTAAGAGTCCATAAAGGGTCAGGCGATTTTGGATCATCTGGAAATAACATAAAAGCGTATGCTGCTCCAACTAAACCTAGTGCGATTAATGGTATTGCAATTGCCCCAAATACAAGTTCTTTATTTGTAGCCCCTTTAATTGCTTTCATTATCATCATAAACGCGAAAGCGGCAGGTACCATAATAACGGCAATGGCGAGAGCTGTTAGAATTTTTGCTCCACTAATAGTTGGCATCAGAGCAAATATAGCTCCTGAAATTACCAATGTAATTGCAATTGCCATCATAGACAACGCAGTTAAACCAGCTAGAGCAAACATAGATTTTGGATTACTTACATCATACTTCTTTGTCCCAGCACCTATGATATCTCTTGAATTTTTGCCTAGAATATCTGCAATTTTAACAAACGTGGGAGCAATTAATGTAAATATACCTGCAACTGCAAGTACCGTAAGCAATTGCCCTATTGATATTACTGGAACTAATGTAAACAATGCAGCTGCTCCAACAATTGCCCCTGCAACACCTAAAATCATCATGGCAGTAAGCCCTATGTCCTTCGCCGACATTGGAGAAAACATGCCACCACTAGGACCACCTTTTGCACCAGCACCTTTTTCTAGAGACTTATTCTGGCCCTTTAATATACTTCTAATGTCCCCTAATATTGTCGTTTGTTTTTTAAGCTCAAGTACAGTGTCCATTGTATTTTTGTTAATACTGAGAACTATTTGGGCAATTTGATTAATGACAACATTATTTGATTCAGCTGCTTCTTGTATCTTTTGAAGTGGACTTATTAGTTGAGAGAATTGTTTTGTGTTACCAGTCACATTTATTAATTTTTTTAAGATAAAACATCCTTAACATATATATCTTTTTTATTTTAAAATAAAAAGGACCCTTAAGGGTCCTTTTTCTATTTCATTTTAGGCATATTAAAACTTGGCATTTTAATATCTGGTACTTTCATGTTATTCATCATATTCGATGCTCCTTCGCTTTGTCCTGAATTTCCCTTATTTTCATCTTTAATATGCTCTATCAAATCTTTTACGAGATAATGGAATTCATAGTATTCCATATTCTCTAACTCTGATGGCTGTAAATGTAGTTTAAGGTATATGTGAAACTTCGTTTTAAAGAAGTTCTCCAGTGATATCTTGAACAATGAAAAGAGATTTGATGCCGTCGCGAAATGTAATGGGAACCTCTTCCTCCTCGTCCCCTAAGTATACTAACATATTTGGTTTAATTCCAACTTTCATTTTTTCGGCTAGCGTATATACTAAATTATATTTATTACTCGTCCATCCATTCAATTCAATCTCAAAATCGAAAATTGTTTTATCATTGAATATTCTCCAATCCTTATGTAGGTATGGAATTATCTGTAAAACAGACTGATCAACTTTAAGACCTTTTTGTTGCTTCTCTTTAATATGCGCAGTAATTTTTTGCATAATTCCGATTACTGGTGGTCTCATCTCAATAACTCCAAATGATCTTGTTTCTATCATGAATGATTTAACATCATTATCGTAATATTTATCAAGTTCCTTTGGAATCTTGAAGTATTGAAAATACTCTTTTTTAATTTCAATATCATGTCTATCTCCCTTTTTATCAGTATGCTCTATTTTTAAGTTTGATTCGGGTTCAGGAAACGTTAGGTCTCTAATTGAAAGTATTACATAAAATCTATCCTCTTCCAAGAGATCTTTATATGATAGTCTTTTAGCAGAACATGTTATTCTGGTACAAGCATCTACTATTGTATTTAATTTCTCATCAATATCTAATACATTAGTTTCGTCTATAGTTGAAAAGTGTCTAATTTCTGAAACCTTAGCAGATCTAATTGAAATCACAGTTCCTTCTGGATAGAACATTCCAGCTGAAGGTAATGAAAGCAATGGGACTTCGTGATATCCTAAATGGAAATCTGCGGTTTCAGCCTGAGGCCCACCAAATCGTTCCATGTCTACCCTTCCTAAGTTAATTGGTTCTTCTTCTTTATACGTTGTGGCATGAGCCTCTTTTGCTGCTGCTTCATCTGATTTAATCATAATCTCATATTGTTCTTCTAGATTTGTTTCTTCGTCCTTCATGTTTTATTTATTTTTAAGTTTTTTAATGTCTATTTTATCGAATGTAATATAGTCTTCAGTTTTTGTGTCAATCTCAATTCTAATTAGGTCTCTAATAAAGGCTGATATTGATATAGGTCTTTGATTGAATTCGATAGCTTCACTTAGTATTATTCTATTTATTAGATTTACTTCTTCTTCAGTGAGCAATACCTGGAGCTTCTTTGTTAACTTGCTCATTTATATTATCATATCATTATATTATGTTTTTGTTTCATAAGGAAATAGGGATATTCCTAAAAAAATCCCTAATCTTATAAAATATTTTTATGCTAGAACTTCTTTCCATGCATCACATCGCCATACTACTTCCATAGACGCTGCATCTTTAGTCTCATATGATAACTCAGCAGTTAAAGGTAAACCTGAAGTAATTTGACAATCTTCAAGAGTTACTGTTCTATAAATATCTCCGGCTCTATTGAACTGTACAATAACTATAGTTCCGACATAATCTTTCTTAAGGCCCATAGTACCAGTGTTTGGGTCATACCTTAAATTATACCATTGTCTTAACGCTTTATATACGTATGCTTGGTTTGCTTCATTCAAATTCAATGAGAAATCAATAGATACGTCAATGGCGGTTCCATCGGGCATTCCTGCAAAAGACCTAGTAGCCCATTTATATTTCTGTTCTACCGCAGCTATCTCTTTATACAATTCCAATCCTGAAATTTTATTAATATGTTGCAATAAAAGTGGTGCATCCGCGACTCCAGCAGGAGGAAGTATAGTAACTTCAAACAAGTTAGCTTGAATTGGTTCAAAATTTCTACCTTTTCTAGACGTCTGGTCTTGGTTATAGTGTGGTAAAGCCATATTTATTTATATTTATTTTTAATTATATATCTTATTAACTAGATTGTATCTCTCCAGTGTTTAAAACAGTCGTTCTATGTACTATAACTTCTAATCCTTTAACTGGTTCTACATAGGTATCAATTATACCCATATTGTTATCAATAACTTCATTTGTGTTATTGGTAGAATCCATTACATTTCTAAACTCATATATACCAGTGTCTTGTTTAACACCTTCTAGGAATGAATCAGCTAAAGTTTTAATTTCAAGTCTAGTCTGTGATGTATTGAATTCAAACACATAATCTTTAAGTATGCTTGCCATACCATCTTGAATGTAAATCAATACTTCTCTAACATGCGCAGATGAAAGTGCAGATTTAATAGATTGTTGGTTAGTTTTATTACCTAAGATAGTTAAACCAACTCCTCTTTGGAATACAATTGGATTGTAACCAAATGGCTCTAGTATGTCTCTATCAGGCTTGTCAAATGAATATTCAACTCCTTTTACATTAGTCCCTGAAACAACTCCACGTCTTGGACCTGCAACAATTGACCATGGTAAAGCGCTGGTGTATTTGTCAATATAGTTATTTGAAACATATGCCGCAGGTGGAACTACAATATCTTTTCCATTGTCGCTTACTATTAAACCTGGACCATATGAGAATGCGTAATTTGCACCTTCATTAATGCTAGGTAATGTATAAAATTGCGATGGGTTTAAATCTAAGTTACCTCCAGTTGCAATGTATGCAGTGTTGAAAATTCCGTTTGAATCAGTAAATGAAGGATTTGAAGACATTTTAAAATCTGCAATTGTTGGTGCATTTAATATAGCAGATGCATTTTGTCTATCTTTTGCTAATTGTGAAAGATTATGTTTATTATTTAAACCAGTGATGTCGTATGATGTAAAAGTATCAACAACATATCTAAAGTCTATAATATCCTTGTCAACTAGCGCATCATATAAACCATTACCACCTGAAAGAACTGAAAGATATTCGTTTAACTCTTTAACAGAAACTTCTGCTTTAGCTAATACGAATGTTTTATAATAATCAGATACTTTTTCGAAAGAATCTATAATGGCATTGTTATAATAAGGTTCAACGTCTGTTGATATAGTAAAAGTAGTATGAGTGCCACCAACTACTTTTGAAATTCTATTAACTCTTGTGATTCTATTAGTGGCAGCTGCATTAACGTATTGACCGATTTTAATTGGGAATTCAAAAGTTTCGTCTACTGTCGCATTTGCATATTCTACAGTAAATGATGTATTTCCTGCAATAAAATTAGTAGCATCGTTTGCTGTAAATGCATGGGCAGTTACTCTATTAGTGCCTGTAGCAACATGCGATAGAACTTCAGTATTAATAGCAGTGTATATATGTCCTACGAAATCAACGTTAGTTCCAGTGTCATCTAACACTGCATCTTCATCAACTGCACAAAATAATCCAGTTCTTCTAGATTCAGCGTTGATAATGCTTTCGATGTATAAGTTTCTTCCTTCAAGGTCTTTAAATCCTGGTAAGATAGAACCAGTATATTGAGCGATTAAGCTAACTTGTCTTAAGTTTGCAAATTTTGCCAATAATTCTTTTCTTAAACCTGTTGCTGTAAAGAATTCTGAATAGATTGGGTCAATTGCCATTGTAGCTGCGTCGAATTCTCCTCTGAATACAAAAACGTCAATCATAAAGTCTGACATTCTGTCAAAAGCATTTAAGTACTCTGGAACATTTCCTTCTCCATACCATTCTCTGGCAGTTAAATCAAATTCTTTAGCTCCTTGCGCCTGTCTTACAATTATAGTTATAGGATCTTGTTTTATGTTAACAAAATTAAGAATATGATTAGCGTCATTATTGATAGTGTTTAATGTCTCAGTGTCAGATGGAATCATGAATTTATCATTGTCAAAGAACAATGGATAATCTGCAGTGTTATCGACTGCAGTATTTGCTGTTACAGAACCGGTTGTTGATAAACTTTGATATGATGCAGAGTCTGCGTCAACTCCAGTGCTAAATTGGCCTAGATTCAATGCTAAGATTGGTCCTCTTGAAAGAGCTTCCACACAAGATCTGTGGAAAAACATTCCTTTTTTCTCTAGGCTCCTGTCGATAGAACCGAAAACATTAGTAAATGTCTCAACTGAGTCTATTAAAACTGGAGTATTGTAAGGTCCCTTGCGAGAATGTCCCACTAATAATCTAAGCGTCTCAACGTTGATGTTTGCAGTTTGAGATTTATCAAACTCCAGACGATATACACCAGAGCTCTTTAAATTCAATAATTGAGGTTGTAATGCCATAATTTTTAAATGTATTTTTTTAATATATATATCTATGTTTATTTGGAATCTTTATGATAAAACCTAATAATGTTTGTTAAATTAATCCAACAAGGAATATATATCGAAATGCATATCACCCTGGTGATTGGAGTCTTTATAAAGAACTTTCTCCATAAGATTATGTTTTTCTGGTTCTATTATATCTAAAATCTCCTCTACATAATCTGCATAATCTACTGTTCCAAAAAATTCAGATGCTGTAATACATGTCATTATCGCATCGTCATTTCCCATCTGAGCGCCATAACTTCCATTTCTAACAATTCCAAAAAGGCTAGCTTCTTGAACAGTCTGAATATCGTTTATTTGAATCCTGTTCATTTCAAGTAACTTTTTAAAGTTCTGGCAGAATACTGATTTATTATCAGATTTAAGTCTTAGTCCTGGCTTAGATGTCTTTGCATCATGTCTATGTTTGAATCTCAATACCATTTCATCTTCGAATTCATTTCTGCTTGGAAATACAGTCGTAAGATATTGTAATAAGATACTTCCGTATGTATTATACTCAATAATCATCTTAACATTTTCAGAGTTAAATACATCAATGGCTAATGTGTACAACACCTTTGCAAAGTCTTCTAGCAGGTGCTCATTACTTCTAAATATTCCTATTTGATTAATTCTAAAGAAATCATACATTGCTCCTGGACTTAAATATCCTTCGATCTCTTTGTCAGACATTGGTTCAACTTCAAATATATTTATAACAGAATCATCTCCGCCGTTACCTTCAGCTATATCAACAGAAAACATAAAGAATTTCTCAGAACTTCCGGACTCTTCAATGTCGAAGTCTGGGTCAAATGACAAATAGCCTTCAGTTGCAACATTTATATCTTCAAATGCATCCAAATCGTGGAAAATGAATTTCTTTGCATTTTTTCTGATTTTCTTAAGCATAGTCGGGCTTAACAACAAGCTTGATGCTGAAGTAAACTCATTTCCATATTGTCTATTAAATGCATCTTCTGAACCTAAATTTCCTAGTTCTTTTTTGTACCATGTATCATCTCTATCAGGATGTTGCCACCAGTCAATTCTAGTTGGTTTATATTCATTAAGTCCCTTCTCAGCATCTGAGTATATTTCATAAAATTTATTGAATCCATTAGGTGTTGACGTTATATTAATTCTTGAAATTTTTGATGCAGACAATGTTGGGTATACGTTTTCATAAAATGCATCAACAATTGATGGATGCACGTGGGCGAACTCATCAAGATATAAATTATGAATAGTAAAACCAATACCGGATTTTGCTGTTGTAGATTGTGCTAGTAAACGACATCCATTATCCGCTTTAACGTTCATTACATCGTATTTAATAATCCCGGGCTTCATAAAGAACGGAAGGTTCTCGAGTACAACTTTTGCCTTGTCAATAATTTCCTTTGTTGTTTCAGATTTATTAGCTAATAATAATGTAGTTTTGTCAAAGTTAAAAGTAACGTACCATGCGTTGAAAATTGACGCTGTCACGGTTTTCCCCATTTGCCGGCTCGACAATACTACATTTTGTCTATGGTTTTGAAAATCACGTAAAAGATCTATTTGGTAATCTCTAAGTATCACCTGTCTAACCCCTTCATCAGTCATAACATACGCATAATGTTGTGCGAAATAAATAATATCATTTGCACACTTTGCTATTTCTACGAGTTCCTCATCTGTATATTCAAATATAATATTACCTTTTCTTAAATGGGTCTTACCTTCATAGAATGGTAGGCTCACCTGAGGCCTATATCCTTTGTCCATAGCAACAAATAAATCATTAATGCTCTTAGTAGACCATACATTTTTTTGTGATTCTTTATCAGAATCTTCAACTGGAATCCATTTATTAATACCTTCTTGTTCCATGTTAATCGGTTATTTCGACATCTTCTATTTCATTTTCATGTGAACCAATCCCCTCACGTATCATTCGCATTAGTTCCTTAGTTCCTCTTTGTATATTTCCTGAATTTGGGTCTCCTCCTGCTTCTGTTATTTCTCTAATATCATCTCTCTTCTTGTAGATTACAATATCCCTGGCTATTCGCTTGGCACTCTCTTCAGTTGCCATTAAATACATTGTTTGAGATTTAATAATATCGAGCATTGATTTTTGTAGTGTTGCAAGTACCTCGAACATTCTAGGGGCAACTTCTCCATCTTCTATAGATTCTAACAATATAGTAAGAGCCCTTTCCCCTGCTTGTAATTGATATACCAGAGATGCCATTGTCATTTCGTCCATTTTCTTTTTAGCGGCAATATACTCATCTTTTTCGATGATATCGCTATCAAGATAAAATTTCATTAGGGCAGTAATTGTTTTCTTGGCTCTCTTGGTTGCACTCTCTTTAAGTTCACCGAAAGATATTCTTGGTTCTTGTGTTCGTTTTGCAGGTAGCATTGGGTCTCTTTCAATAACACTTGTTATTTCGGTGTCTGCCCCTATTAATTCATCGAGGTCCCTTCTGATACTTTCAGCTTCTTCGCTGATACTTCTGTTTTTTGACATAAAATGTATTAGATAATATTTATCTAGATTTTATTTTTATCTAGCATTTACGTACTTTTGAAATCCGAGAGATGGAATCGCATTATCGATAACTATTGCTAGTTGAGAATCACGGACTACATATTGATTAAGAACATTTGAATGTTGCTCTAATTCAATTGGAGTATTAAATACTCTAATATTAGTCATATACATACTGTTTCCTTTTAGTCCGTAATTAGATGTAGAAGACCATGTCAACTGTGATTGAAGTACTCTAGTTTCTTTGAATTCATTTATTAGATTATTTGAAGAATTTTGTGGTAATTGCATATTAGTGGTTAGGTCGAGACTGTATAATGAAACTGATAATTGTGAGTACTCATTATTAATGTTAACGACATATGCATACCATTTATTCTTATTAAATGTGATTCCATGTGTAAATGATTCAGAATTATTGTTTACTGTTAATTTAAACTCAGTATTGCTTATATTCAATTTGAATCCATCTGCGTCAATATCTCCAAATAAATAATATTCAACATTGGATGCTATTGGAAATTGAGGTGAGAACCATCCAGTATATGCTACGTTTTTATCAATGTTAACTTCAGATTTTGCATTATAATATACAGCGTCGTTATCTAGTGGAATTTCTGTTAGATTATAATAATTTTTACTAACAACAGTCCATCTGTTTTTTAAATCAAAGTCAGCAATTCTAAGTTTTCTATTGACAAAGTTTCTAATTCCGTCTCTGTACGAACTAACAACAGTTTGGAATTGCTCTGGCTTTAGATTTTTAGCATATTCGTCTTGAATTCTTTCTCCAAATATTTCTTCAATTCCAGTGACTAGCATATCAGTTGCTTCATCGAATTGGCCTTTAATGACATCAGAACGATCTTGATATTTAACCAATTTAACCTTCCAATATGAACTTGATTTATTAAATTCATCTGCAATTGCGACTGAGCTAATCTCATACATTTTATTAATTATTGGAATGAACATATAATCCTTATTTCTTGGATATGTTCCAGCGCCAAAGTGTAATTGAAATTCTGCGGCAGTTATGTGTATTTCAAAATCTGCTAAATCGATTCCAAAAATATCATATGATACTGCTTCTGTAGGAAATTCATTATCAGGGACAAGTATTTTTATAGTCTTATTTGCTACTACATTATGTAATGAATATTCCATTAGAATAACGTCCGTTGTTCTTAAGTCTGGGGCAGTTTGAAAATAATTAACTTCATGTCCAAATATACCATTAACTATATTAACAAGTTGCTTATACATTGTTATAGACTTTGTAAGTGCATATGGATTGAATTGCCCAGTACTACATGTTACTTGTATATTTGCGCATCCATTCATTGCAAATGGGTCTTCACATTCGGTACAAAAATTAGGACATTCTACAATCTCTCCGTCTACCGTCTCCAATGTATATTCAATAGATAATAATGTTAAAGAATTACCACTAGACAATGCAACAACTTCAGCTTTAACGTCAATATACAATGGTTTTGTTGTGTCGAATATTAGCCCTAGTAATTTATCTGATCCAATTTCATTGTCAAGAACAGTAAACTCAGAAAAAACCCCTCCATGTTGAGACCATCTAAATTCATACTCAAAATTGTTCTGTAAGTCTGGCGATGTGTAATATTTAGATGATGTGGTTGTTAATTGAATTTCAGTGGTTATCGTCAACTCAGTGTTACTTATTATCTCGCTAATTTCATAAGTCAAATTTCCGATGATAATAAAATCCCCGGGGGCGAAAGACACATCGAATTGAGTTCCAACTCCTGTAATAAGTAATGAGCCATTGCTTGTATTGACAACTCCAGTCATATTTGGTTTTTTAAGACCAGATATGATCTCCCAATCATTGACTTTTAAAGTATTATAATATGGATTCTGTAGTGAGGCTATGAAGAAATCTCCATACTCATCTGCGACGTATTGTGATACCATTAATTATTTGTGTTTTTTGTTATGGAATCCTGTGGAGTGTAAACTTCTCCAGCAATCCAAGACGCTATGAATCCGGTCAATGAAACAAAGTAAAGAGCTAACTCTCCAATATTAGCAACAAACCAAATAGCAGCTGCTCCAGCTATTGCCCATATTATTACTACAACGTAAATCATTACCTCTCTTCTAGAGCTTATTCCTTTTTTAAAGATTGTTGCTTTTTCACTTGGTCTTTTTGCTTCTGCCCAAATATATGTGGCGGCATATGCTGTTAATGACCCAAAGTATATTGCAAGGTCCGAGAAGTTAGCATTTTTATAGGCTCCTAAAAGTCCCATTATAATCCATAAAGAAACAATGATGTAGATTAGCGATTCTCTTTTACCGAAGTTTTTAAAAAATTCCATAAAACTACTTTATACTATATATCCTAAAAAAATTAGTAATCAGTTATGATTAACAATGTAGATCTATCAGGAAGAAATTTAGGTTCAATGATATCTAGTAACATAGCAATTAGATCAGGTCCTATATCGTCAGAATCTTCAACCGTATCCATGTAAAACATGAGAGCTGTATGTAATATATCTGCGCTCATTCTTGAAAATGGAATTCCCTCCTCTAGTACCTTTAATTCTTCTAATATTTTATTAACAATTATAAGTTCTTCATCTGAGTATAAATCATAAAGATTTATAGTTGCGGTAATACTTTTAAAACTAAAATGAATCATTCTAGATCCTCCATTATGTTCAATAATTCTAGTATATTTTCGGTCCTTATTCAGCGTCAATTTAATCAATTGTAAATTGCTCATCTCCTGCAACTTCTTAAAAAGAAAGAAAACAATATTTATCTCCTTATGCATAAAATCTATGCCTGTTGAATTGATCCTATTTATAGAACTTTTGTAATATTTGTCAAGAACGAATCCCATCTGCGATGATGACACTATAATAGACTCGTTTCCAGAATCAATGAAATCGATATCATTATGGATTTGTGTCCATAATTTATTGTCAATATAGTTATACTTATATAACGTTATATCAATCGATGTCGACATGTGACCATAGTTGTATGACTGCATATAATGGCTAGTATGATTTTTAATTTTTTAGTATACTTGCATTGAATCCTCTATCCTCTTTAAAGTGGCATAAAGATTCTCTTTAGCAAATGTTTCAAGTTCTTTAAATTCACGTTTGCCAATTTCATTTCTTTCAATAAAAAATGATATAACAGCATCTGATGGTATATATTTGCCTTTTGAAGTCACCTCTTTTTCTGGTTTTTTTGTCTTCGTATAAATCCATGCTGGAACATTCCGAAATCTAGCAGCAACCAATGACCAACTATCAATTACAGCTATTGGATTAATGCCATTCTTATTAAACATTTGGGCATTGGCCGGATACTGAATAGCAAAAAAACGATTAATCATAAAATGATGTCTCTTCTTGTTGTTGTTACTGATCTTTTTGTAATCTGCAGGTTTTGTAAATAATATCTTTATAAAATCAAATAGTTTAGTTTCGTCTAACATTTTACCATAATGAGTTTAGTCTATTATTTTCTAGTTGTTCTATTTGTTTTTCGATGTACTCGACTTTTAGAGACGCAAAAGGGTCTGAGCCCTTTGGAGCTCCTCCTCCTATTTTACTAATATTATGCCATCTAGTACCTTCCAATATATGGTCAGCCTGGGTTAATCTGGATAACCTGGTTTCAATATTAAAGTCTTTATCAATTTCACTATATATTGCTTTTTGAATGCCATCAGGGATTGTATTATGATGAAGCAACATAAGGTCTAGGTTCTGGTTGAATCTAATTCTAATTTCATCAATTGTAGATTTTCCAACAACATCATGCATTATGTCAACCATAGTCTTGACTTGTGCCTCTGTGAAAAAATGATCGATATGAAAAGTACCTTCAAGTTCTTTGTATTTTTCTAGTATTTGAATTGCTTGCTTTTCAGTTATTGAGTAATTTCTAATAGAACCATTGTTGTTGGTTTTAGTCCAAGAAATAACGGATTTGATGTTATCACTCCTGTCTCCCTGTATGATCTTAGAGAATATGAAATCGTCACAATTAATTTCTTCTATTTCTACATTATTACTGGTTATCCAATTATTAAATTCATTTTTTAATGTATCATTTAATACATCAGAAGAACCCATATTAAATAATAAATCATCATTTGACAATTCGACAACGTCTGCATTATCTAAAAGATTTTGAAATCCTTCAAACGCAAGTAATTTGCGTTTAGAACTATAATACCATAATGTATATGAATCGGTTGCATTATTATAATCAACCAATTGAATTAAATCCCTATCCCCTGTCCAAACTATACAATTTTTACCTTCATTATTCAAAAGGGTACTCCATCCAAATAAAATGTCGTCGGCCTCTGCTCCTGGAACTTTATGAATGATTACTCCTTGTTTTGCAAGAATATCTTGGAACTCAGTATAAACATTAAATACGTTTGTCCAGTTGACAGAATCGTCAGCAACTCTTGTTCCTTTGTATTCTGCTTCAGGGAAAAGGTCCTTGCGCCAAGACTTCGAGTCGACTGCAACTACTATTTGGTCTACAAACGGTGTCATTTTCCTTACCTCGGATGCAAAGTCAATGCATAGTTTTCTCATAAGTTGAGCCTGTCCCTCTACATCACCTAAAAGCTGTTTGTTCTTTGCGCTTGGAATAACAAAAAGCCTGCTATGAAGGAAATAGTTTCCGTCAATAATTAATGTATGTTTTCCTATTTTCATAATTTTATCCTTTTATTATTGTTTGAAGACGATAGACACATGATAGCAGGGTAATGACAGGGTCGATCACTAGTGTCCGTTGTGCCTGGTGTTCAGCAACACATATTGCAATCTGTGGAATATGTCTAACGCTTTGTGCTTTTTCAGTTTGTATATACTCAATAAATTCGTTACCAAGTGATTGTAACACATCATCTACTCTATTTGAATATTCACCTACGATGTGCTTATAATTTTTTACAGGATCCATCTCATTGAAAATTAACTCAAATATGTCCCTATGTATTGAGTTAAACTTCTTAACATCATCAAGCGTAATATTTTGCGTACCTTGTGTTTTATACCCTTGTAATTTATTCAATGTAGTTCTTAAGTCTGGAAAGTTTCTTTTAACAAATTCAACCAATGCTTGTTTTTCAATTGTCATTCCTTCCTTTCCACATATTTCATAAACTCTCTTGATATATTTCTTTGTCAATTCCATTTCCTCAGATTTGTCAAAGTCGAAATTAATAACTTCAAATCTTGAAAGAATTGGATCTGGTACTTTGTTAATATAATTACATGTTGCGATAAACCGTGTATTTACTGCGAATGTCTCTAAAGTCGCACGCAGAGCTTTAAAGAACTGGTCGCTAACCCCATCAATTTCGTCGATTATGACTACTTTGAATTTGCCTTGGTCATCCAAAATAGACATTGTTGAACAAAAATCAGTAATTCTCGTTCGTATAATATCGACTGAAGTATCGATTGAGGCGTTTATATAAATATATGGTAAACCAAATTGATTAACAATTGCTTTTGCAGTTGAAGTTTTTCCTGTTCCTGGACTTCCGCTAAATAACATGTTTTGTGTAAGCCCATCTTTGAATTTTGCCATTACTCTTTCTGGTAATATTAGATCTTCTAAATTCTTTGGTCTATATTTTTCAGTGAAAAGTGCTTTAATCATTTTTATGTTAAATTTTATACATATTATATAAAAACATCAATATAAGTTTCAGTGATAAATACTAAAATGGCATACAACAATAAATATCCTAAGATAAAGCGAACAGGCGGACCTTACCCTAGAAACAGGTATGGCGTATGTTATGAAGGTCTTTCTAGACAACAGCGTAGACTTCTTCTAGAGAATCCTATACTTAAAGAAAGAGCACAGAGCGATCAATTCCTACATATTATATTTGAAGTATGCAAGTTCCAGCTTACTTCAAATAGAGAGAAGTTTTTTTATGACTGCTCTACTGGTGAATTCATGAAACGTATTGAGCTTGAAGAAAGTTATGATACTATTGATTGGACATGTGCACTCTCAGGGGAACCCATTCGTTCTAATATTAATAAATTTGATGTTGAGAACTTCGTGCATCCTGACTATCATGATACGCTGGGAGGGGATATGATAGATGGAAGGATCTTACAATCGTCAATCGCTTTTCAAGAACACATAAAAAAACTCCTATTGAATCAACAAGAGGAGTTTATGAAATTAGCACGTAAGAACTCTAAATTACATTAATCTAGCGAATCTATCTTTAATACTTAAGTTTTGGTATCTTGACTCGTTTAGAGTAATGTTATGTTCTGAAAGTCTGATCATTTCATTATATTTAGAATATAAAACAGTACCTTCAGTTACTTGCCAATCAAATTTGGACTCTATTTCGGTTGCCAATTCATTTAAACCAGCGGCAGTTGCTCTAATGACTAGAGAGTCACTAACTGGTTCTGGTGTTGGTTCTGGTGTTGGTTCTGGTGTTGGTTCTGGTGTTAGTTTAGCAGTTTCAGTTTCAATTTCTCCGGTTAATGATGTTTTATCGTCAGTATTATTTTTTAAAGTAGCCATTACAAGCTGAGCCTTAAGATAATTGATATTAGCTTTAATTTTATCATTTTTTTTATCTTCACCATCTAAAGCTGGATCTTCATATTTTGCCCTTGTGTCATTTATAGCAGTTTGAGCGGTCGCTAACTCATCCTCTGTTGGTGCTGGAGGATCAAGATCTTTCAATTCTTTTGTTGCGTCAGCAATTTCTTGAGTAAACCCTGTTTTAGCTTCCTCATCATCTTCTAGATTTGCTTTTGTAAGCTGAGCCTTGTGGAATTCAATTTTAGCCTTTAATTTATCAGCTTTTTTAGATTCATCATCTGATGGAATATCATCATGTATTTTTTTGGTGGCATCTATTGTTATTTGAGCCGCTTCTATTTTCTCGGTCTTTTCTCTTTCTGCCTTTTGTTCAGGAGTTTCATTTTCTTGTGCGTCTAGTGCATCCTGTTTGTCTTTTGCAATCTTTTTATCATTATCTTCTTTTGTTTTTCTATCCTTTTCGGCTTTTATATCTGCTTTAGATGGCTCTAATTCTTCGATAGCCTCTAAGTCATCTTTGTATTTTTGCTGAAGTTCAGCCATTTTATCTTTGTATGTTGCTATTTTCTCAGGGTCATCTTCAAGCCCAGTTGCTCTTTTAATAGCTGCGATTTGTCCGATGATTTTTTCATTATGCAAAGCTCTTTGGACTAATTTACCCTTAACACTGAATTTATCATCAACCATTTTTTGTAAATCTTTAACATCGTTTTTTGCATTAGTTACTTTTTTATCAAGAACCTCTTGCTGATCTGTGTTTTTTGCATCTGCCGCGGCAGATGCCATATCAGTTATATTTAATTTGATTTTATTAACTTTAGCCTGTGCTTTTCTAGCCTTTGGCATCCACCAAATCCACTGCCAAACCTTAGTATTGCCTTTCGATTCAATTTCGTTTAAATCATCAAATTCAGGACTTGATAACTCTTCAGCTAATTCTCTAGCGAGAGTTTCTAATGATGTCATGATAGTATCGACATCTGAGGACATTGTTGATTCTGCTTCTTTAATTGAAGCATACCATACTTCAAATGTTTTTGTGTTTTTCATGTTTTTTGTTATTTATTATTATAGATTACTTATTTTTTTACTTAAATCTAGTATTTCTTTATTTATTCTTATCTTTGCATTATCCAAATCTAATAAAGAAAGTTTAAGAGTTGCAATTCTAGCAGTAATGACATCCTTTGGGTCTTCTGCCTTTTGATTCAAGTCATTTATCTTATTCCTAAGTTCTTTTCTTTTTTCAAAATTGTCATTTGACTTTGTGTTCAAATCAAATCTTTTTTGTAAAAAGTCGGATTCGTTTATAAAATCGTTAAATGTTTTCATGGTTAAAATTTCATTTCTTTTAATATAGTTGCGGACTTAGATGCGTCAAATACAAGAGTAGATTCAGCGTCGCCCCAATCAATTGGATCATAATCCCAATGGTCAAATCCATCACAAATTTTAGAATATGGTTTAATTAATTTCATAATGGCTTTTGAATCTGGTTGCGATGTTAATTCAGTAACAGTCTCTTCATGGTCGATTCCTGCCTCATTTGCCCATGCATCTGCCTCTGATACTGATAAAAAGTTACCTTTAATTTTTATTTGATATGTATGAGCGTCTCTACCCTCTTCAATTGCGTTCGAATGATATGCCTTTGCATATTTAAGAACTTTAGTAAACCACATTGGGCCAGACTTGAAACTATCAAGAGCAGTTCCTGAAGTATGATATGCTATAAATTCTTTTTCTTTGATATCATTAGGATCTTTAAGGTCTTCTTTTTCATCATCTTTCATTAAATCCGATCCCTTAAAGGTTTTGCCGGCGATAGTTACTTTGGTATTCTTTCCAATTTTTTTATCTTTAGCATATACTTTAAATGCATTAGCATCTTTAAATTCAAGTTCGTTTATGAACTCTTCGAATAACATTATTCT